>Ga0157365_10000719_pt1 | contig 14047 bp, 13 predicted proteins | sample AttsexASBM3_FD_111478 | JGI IMG/M metagenome (GOLD analysis project Ga0157365, IMG submission 111478) | Fungus gardens microbial communities from leaf cutter ant in Ribeirão Preto, State of São Paulo, Brazil - Atta sexdens ASBM3 | ecosystem: Host-associated > Fungi > Mycelium > Unclassified ... | reverse complement strand
ATGATGTTATTGTGTTTTTATTTATAGATTGCACTTGTCTTGCAATGATATTGCCACGGGTTGTATATATTTGATTTCATCACATATCACAGATGTTCTAACCGTGAGTCCATACAAAATTACAAGCGTTATGTTCCGTTTATGACGGCCACATGGAAGATAGATGATGTATCAAGAAACAATGATAATGATCACTACGCGAACGTAAACTTCAAAAAAAGGGGAATATGAACACTGTCTTGACATTTTCTCCCATCTTTCTAGAATAACAATCTGTCCAGTATCAACAGAGTTGCTGGGTACCAAATCTTATGAGCATGTAGGGAATTACTTGGCTGTCACTGTGTTGTGATGGTGGCCACTCCCTCTTCTAAAAAGCACTGTGCCAGTAGATCACACTATTGGTTGTTCAGTGAAGAGGAGCTTACGTGACATTTGACTATGAATCTTGTCAAAATGATCTTGGGTTTAACCAAACGTCACTGAGATCTGTTTTTGATATTGATATTGGCATCATGTGACACCTCATAACATTGTCTACTAACTGTATTGAAACTGTATTGAAAGCGTGCCATGGTTTTACTTCGGTTTGCCCCTTCTCCGACTGGTCCTTTGCACCTTGGTGGACTCCGTATGGCACTTTACAATCATTTGTTTGCACGCAAACACGGAGGAAAATGGGTATTAAGGATAGAAGATACGGATGCCGTGAGTCAACTCGAGCCAAGATTGGTTTTTTCTAAAAAATGACTTGACGGCCTTGGGGGCAGACAAGAACTGTTCCAGGCTCAGTAGAAGGGATAAGGTATGCGCTGGAATGGGCGGGACTTGAATATGACTACGGTATGGGGAAGTGAGGACTGCCTGTCATGTTTCTTGACGATCACTTGCAGGCCCTGGAAGAGAGGGTCCACATGCACCCTATTTGCAGGTGGGATTATCCTAAAATGAATGGCCTACCATCCGCTGAGTAGATCAGTCAGAACGTCTAGACCTCTATCGATCCTATTCTCGGAAACTATTGGAGGTTGGTGTCCAATGTTAAAGCTACTCTATTATGAGTCGCTCATTGCATAATTACTAGTCAGGGCATGCATACAGGTGTTTTTGTACTCCAGATAGACTCTCAGAAACAAGGGAGAGGCTTGCGCGGACGGGCTCAAATGCTACATATGACAAGTCTTGTCTTCACCTTACAGATGAAGAGGTTGCTCGTCGTGTCAAAGCAGGAGAAAAGTCAATCGTCCGTTTAAATGTATGACGCTGAGTCTAATCAAAAAAATATAAACACAGCTCAAATCAATGTTTCAGGACAGTAACCTTCCAACACGACCCCCATCTAGTGATCTTGTATTTGGTCAATTGAAAGATGCCCACGCATCACTTCCAACGGATCCAGTCCTTCTCAAGACCGATCTATTCCCGACTTATCATCTCGCCTCTGTTGTTGATGACCATGAAATGGGTATCACACATGTCCTTCGTGGGGAGGTCCGTATACAGTTTCGTGGAAATCGTCACATTTCCCTGAACGATCCAGTTAGGAATGGCTCCCTTCACTGCCACTGCACCTCGATCTCTATGCTTCACTCAGTCTTCCAGTCCCGAAATTTGCTCATATACCATTATTAATCAATCCAGACGGTTCAAAGATGTCAAAACGCAATGGAGACGTACAGGTCGTCGACTATATAGTATGTATAAAATAAAATGAGGCACATAGTTCAATGGAGTTTCAAATGCTCTCTATTCTAGCGCCGAGGATGGGAGTCTGGCGCAATTCTGAACTGGCTGGCTCTCGCAGGATGGGGGACACGGCATCCAGAACGAGAAGAGAAAACCATGTCGATGGGTCATCATCATCATGATGCACCAGATAGTACAGCTATCATGTCCCTCGAGGAGATCATCAACGAGGTATAAAACTCTTGTCGCAATTTTTTCACATTTGCGATGCGACCCGGTTGACCTTTCTGGTCTAGTTCGATCTCTCTGCAATGACACATCGGAATTCGAGTTTGGATCAGGCAAAGCTAGAGTATATCAACAAACGACATCTAATGCGTACATGGTCGACACCAGAGGGACTCGAAGACTTGGCGGAGAAGGTCCATGAAGAGATCAAAGAACAATTTCCTTCCAGGTACCATTCTCTACCTCCCAATTGTTGTTCCATTGTTGACAAGCTGGTTGTTAGTCAGTATACGAGCATTGACCATATCAAAGACGCTATTCTTCTCCTCGAGGTAAGTAGTAGCTTATCCTAAGTCAGAGAGATTCTCAGATTATACTTTTAAGGGGCGCATCACGAACATCTTCGATATTCCACTTCATGCGCCGTGGCTTTTCACAGAACCAAACTTGAAGGCTCAGGAAGCACAGGACATGTTGAAACGAATTCCGGCGTCTGTGCTCCGTGAGATATTCACTCATTCAAACTTATATTTATCCTTAATTAGGATCCACAGGGCATATCATCACTCATGTTCGAGAAAAGCTGCTGGACGTATCAGGACCTTGGAGAGCCTTTGATTTCTCGGGTCTCCTGCAGAGCGAGCAGGACCGTCTGGGGTACTCGCCCAAGGTCTTTATGAAAAGTCTTAGATACGCCTTGACGGGGATGAAGGTTAGTCGATTTGATGAATACGTTCAAGCAATTTGATGACTTCTTACAATAGGATGGGCCTAGTGTGACCGATGTCGTGCGAATCTTAGGTCGTGAACGTACAGCATCCCGTCTGATTGTTCCACATGAGGTGGAACACTCCGAAAATTCGAATCTTTGACTTTATCATACACGAAAGTGAATACAGATGGACTAGTGAATCCAATCATACAACCGAATATATGATTCTAGTAAATTCAGTGAAAGACCGAGACAAATCGGTTTTTTGAAAAGGCAGGAGCATAAGGTTCCTGAATTAAATGTAGTCCATTCATTCGCCATCAAGTTCACATCAACGAAACACGGGCCTCAAAAGGTCTCCCATCCTCCTGGGTCTATAGTGGCTTCCAGTTTCCTTGCAACAATCGTCGGAATACCGTGATTTAGCCAAGTCCTCCTGACATCTTCCCATCTGGCAGAGTGTAGATATTGACGTCGCCCTCGTCTGATGAAATTATCTGTCAGACATCATTGATTTAGACTAAGCGTCTCACACACCTCATGTTTACATCCACTTCCCCATTTCCATCCATATAAGGCGCCAGCGCAAATGTTCCATTTCCAGCATTGAGGAATAGCAGTGAGCAACGTTTCACAAGGAAGTAGATGCCAATCATGCCCCCACATCTGACGAAAGCAGATGAGCCAAATTACTTCATAGTTGTCAGATACATTCAAACGAATGACTCACTCTCGAGTGTGCATGTTACACTCTCCACGCTCATTATAATCGAGATCTGTACAACAGTAACTCTGGAAACAGCATGTCACGCCACAAATGAGACAGATCGCAGCATCCACTGGAATGGTATTACATCGCGGACATGTCAACACCTTGTCCTGTGGACCGAACAAGCTGTCCAGCACGACAGGCAGCCGAGCCATGCGATAAATTGTCGGATATTCTAAAACTACGCCACAATTGAGCTGCGACGAAGCCTGGGAGTGTCCGTAGTGTGCACACCAGCCTGAAAGTGCGTTTTGTAGTTTCTCCTGGTGTGGTAAATGCGCAAGAGGTGGGATGCCAAGCATGTCAAGCAAACGTTTGTATTCATCTTGAGACGACCTGTCATCAAGGAGAGGGGTAGGGAAGGCCGACGGAAAGATCGATCGACACAAGATAGCTGCCCGGCGGAGGAAAGGGAGCGTAAACTGATACAGAAGTTTCTCTATCCGTGCTTCACCAAAGGTTTCAAATGCAAGCATTGCAGTATGCTCGAATATTGGCGAGTGTCGAACAACAGACATGAAGAACATACGGACATCACCAAAAACCTCTGCATGACTCCTATCTATGATATACGGAATGTTGAAGCTCCGTGTCTTGGTGAGTATGTATATCAGCCCAATAACCGTCCGAGCTAAACACGCGTAATACGCGAGAACCAGAATGTGTTTGATCATCTCCGGAGCTACCACTGCTGTTTCCACTACAAGTGTGAATGCATCCCTAAGCAACAGAGGGTACGAGAACGAAGTCAGAGTAACCCGGCTCCACTCTGGTAAAAGACGCTTGATGATCGCCTGTCGGATAGCATCACGCCCTTCGTCCGGGCGACCCTTGAAATGCATTGCAGAAAGTTTTGACAAACAAACCAACAGGCCCCTAATCATCCTCATCTGCGCCTCTGTCAAATTATCTGCCACCAGCCCACCCCCATCTACACCTCTGTGCGCGACTTCGATCCCAGCAATAGTGTATCCAATCAACTCCTCGGGCAAGTATATCCCCGCGCCTCGGTCTCCAGCCTCAGGTTCTGGTCGGTCCCGTAGATGTCTTGTTTGCTGCGAAAATGACTTGCACACGCTCATAAGCGTATCGAGCATCCTGGCAATATCGAGATCCCCCCATCTATCTGAATTTCTCAGTGCCGCTGCATATCCTGAGTCCTGCACACCCCAGAATACAAACTCGCCCGTCCCGTTCTTGAATTGCAATGAATCCATCAATGGATCAGGTTTACTCTTTAAGATACTGATTCCCGCTGCCCTAATCCAGTCGGCAAATGGCACAGTATTGAGTATCGTCTGAGGTGGATTCGTCACCGGCAGAATTGCATTGCCCAAACTCTTGCATAGAGGACAGATGAACTCTTTTCTCGGGATACTTTCGGGATGATTTCGAGTAGCCTGAGCGCGATGTCGTTGGCGAATGGAGATACTGTACACCTGGAAACATTCCAGATGCATCATGTGCGTACACACGGACCCGTACAAGCCAAATTTGGTATATGAAGTTGGAAATCCCTCAAAATTAGGCGGCATGATCTGCTTGGCAGAATCGGCAACTTCCTCTTTCGAAGGAGGGAATTTGATTGGTGTAGGTGATGGTGCACGATCCAAGGATTGCATCGTCAAGACTTCGTTCAGGTAAGAATTCGGAATATCCGGTTGTTTGCGTAATAACCTGCTTGGTTGGATCAGACTCAGCGCTCCGAATCCTCGGCCTGAGTTGAGATCTTCTTGGCAAACGATACACGTTCCGAAACTGACCTGCTCATTTTCATCTGTTTCTTCCATCAGCTCATCTTCATCATCCCCAATATCATCCAGGTTGATCGCAAAACTGGCTTGCTGAGCCTTCATCTGTTGCATGAGTGCTTCTTGTCTCGCCTTGGCTGCGCGTTTCCTAGTTTCTTCTGCACTGGTTTTTGGTACGCTCATTCGATCGAGTACAACGCGACGAGTACGAACTTGGGCAAAGATATTTTTCTCCAGCTCATCAAGGATCCAAGTAGAGCGGGAGTGATATGGTTTGTACTTGTCATGGTGTTCAAGCGTGCAAATCACATCCAAGAGTGTCTTTCCTCTCCCACCTGTTCCCTCACGTCTGCTGTTGAATGACGTCCTTGCAATCAGCCTTGCGAACCGTTCGCCACGCTCTACAATTCCTAACATCACAAGATGCAACGCCTGATCCAAGATTGCCTCCGCCGAAGGTGGTGTTGCACCACTGGAATCTGTCACCCTCAACACATTTTCCAGAGAATAGAACATAATCTGGATCAACACCTCCTTCTCAAACGACTCCATTAATCTGCTAAACAGACCTTGTTCCTCACTCACTCCAAACCTTCTTGGCACGATTACTGGATCACCGTCTGTTCCGGTTTTCTTCCTCAGCCTTATTTTAAGTATGTTCTCCACCTCTTCCCTTTTGTTCCTTGTATAATGATAGAAAAATGGATTAACTTCATCATATATCTCATCTTTGAGTTCGTAAAGCCCCGAATCTGTAGCTGTCTCTGGTGGTTTGAAATTCGCCACTTGAAGTAGCATCCTCTCGAATGACATGTCATCGACCAGTCGTTCTGCAACACGTTTCACTAGGTCTGAGAACGTACACGGGCCCATAGCGAGAGCATGTATGATCTCTCTCCGCACAGTATCTTCAACCGACATCCTTTGAGCACTAGCGCCTTCACTGAGGATGACGATCAAAACGTAGAGTACTTCCTCAACCATGCTAGACAGTTGTTGTAATTCAAATACGGGGTGTGTTGTCATTCCAGAAAAATAACCGAGGAGACCAAAACGATCAAGGATGGTGACGAAGATGATATTGGGGTCAACGAGGACGAGAGAGGTTTGGAGGATGTAAAGGTCCTGGTCGTAGCAGAGCTCGCGGAGCATGTAATCTCTGTAGTGCAAAAGCTGACCGCGAATCGCGAACCCGTTGCGAACCCAGAGTCCCGTTCGAATTTGTGCGATCATCACGAGCACTAAAAAAACATCAGACTGATTTAAAAGACCAATGCAGTGAAATCACCTCGTAACGGGAAATCAACAAGTGTCAGAATGGCCTGTTCACTCGCCGTATCCAGTAATGCACTTCTCAAATCTTCGTATCCAAGCGGCCTCAATGCTGCTCTACCCAGCAATCGAGTATGCTTCAATAACTCCGCCAGCAACCAATGTAGCGAATGGTGAAAGCTAACCCATCCCACCAAGACGTCAAATTTTACAACTTGATACTCACGCCCACTGAACTCAACTTTGTGAAATGCCATCTGAGCGTGTTTAGTTTTATCCAGCCTCTCATTTGTGAGAGTGATGGTCATCAGAATCGTGTGGATAACATGCCTAAGAGCAGAGAGGAGTTGATTTGTATTGGCTTTGATGAATGCTTCGCCGAAGACTTTGATAACGCGAGAGAGTGAAAGAGTCACATTGAACACGGAGATCCAAGCATCGGTTTCGTACTCAACGTGACTTGAGACTGCACGTTTGTTTGGGTTGACGCACATGAACAATTGGCACGTTTTGGAGAATTGAACGATGTAATCACGGTTTCGAGCGATCATCTCTTGTACTGGTTCAGTATGGCAGATGTATCGGAGATCACTGAATACCGGCATGAAGCGTTTCGATTTGAATGGATAAGATTCAACGTCTAGGGGACCAGAGTAGGATGCCTGATACTGAATGTGCTTATCAGATATGTGGTTGGTGAAGAATGCTGATATAATATTGAGGAGACGGGAAATGAGATTATGGTTCTTGACAATATGTGCTGCGACCGAGGGAGTCGTGAAGAGTTGAAGAGCGAAATATTTAATACAGGTTTCGATCTCTCGATCGACAAGCAGGTATGCATCAATGACTCTATGGTAGACATTTGCAAAACGGCCAGCTGTGAGAATATGCATATGTATTAAGGTAATGGTAGGAGACAAAACACATACCTAGGGCGAGTTTGTGATTTTTACTGAGGGCATTGATTGACGCATACACGTCCTTCAAATGCAATCGAGGTTTCCTCCATAGTCTTGTATGATAGAGGAAGAGAGCATCAATCCTTGTGGGACTCGGGTCATTGATGTAAAGGGGCGACCGAGTGTTAATGGGATAACCCATCTCTTTCCTCCTGGGTGATAACAACTCAACAGCAATGATCTCTTTAATGATCAGCGCATCTGCCCCAACGCGGCATTTTGTCAAATCCAACAACCAGTCAATCAGTACGGAAACAACTTGTTCGCAGAATGTATCGTACGCGCGTCGTATGGTGACCCCTAAATCGATTTGGGCAATCGACATGGACATCTCGTACAACTTGGTGACATTGGTACTCATGTCTATGATATCACGACCAGTATCCTCTATTCGTTGGATGACCTCCAGGGCTTCTTCCCTTGTTCTGTTTGTAAGATCACAAAGCACCTTTATGAGTTCATCATAACAATGCTTGTCATCGTTCCAGACAATGACACAGTACTGGTCCTTCGTCATTGGATCTGCCGTTGGTTGTAGACGGAGGTCACTTTCGTGAAATGGAGGTCCAGGTTCGTCAGGAGAGTAATCCATAGTATCCAAGATATAATCCAGCACGAAACCAATAGTCCGCTGCATCATGCTTCGCAAGTCATCAGGGACCTGAGTTCGGAAGGGATAGTGCTGGACTGGAGGAATATCACGAGGTAGAGGTCTCGATGCAACACGTGGACCAGCTGTAAACACTTCGGCCACTTCTTCTGGATAGGGTGAGGGAGGATGGTGTGGACATGATAAAGGTAACCGCCAGGCCTCTTGGTCACCACAATCGCAGGTTCCACCTGGGTGCAGGGCAATAAAGAAACTAACGTTGTGATCTGTGTGATCCGTTGCATGAAAACATTTGGCACAGAGCACACAGCTGTCGTCTAACGAGCATTCTCTTCACTCTGTCATGAACACAACATATACTGATATAACGGCAGAATACGCACTTGCATCGGAAGCAACACTCCCCCCTTTGGAAAAGATGTGCACACGGTCTGCCAGGTATCGCATCTTCCGAGCCACTGCTTGCACCATGCGAAATCTGAAATTCTGACAATAGCATATGCTGCGGAATCTTTCCAGCGCCATTGCTACCACCAGCGCTAGCAGGAAAAAACAACTGTGGATAATTGCCCAAAAAACTCGAGTACAACTTTGCCAGGATCTCAGCGCGTGCGCCTGGTGTAAATACATATTTCCTAGAGCCCGGCATAACCTCAAGCGCAAATCGAAGTTCTGAGAGTGGATCTGGCTGAGACTGCATGGCTGGAGCCTGTGATCTGCGAATATTAGGGAAGATGGATGAGAAAGCAGACATGTTGTGGTTGTATCAACTTGGTGGATCGCACTGTGCATGAGATCATCACAACTAGATTAGTAATTGACTGTAATTATTTGTTTATTCCTACCATGCCCACATCCCTTGCAGACCCGCCGCAGAGACAGATCAATGCTGCTTTCATGGATTATTTCTCCATAGAGATGGTAAACACGCTCAGGGTCTCTTCAACAGTCGCAGCCACACGCGCGAAGAAATTAGAACAAGAAATGCTTCAAGCTGGACTGATTCCACCTGCCATTGCGCCACCGAGAAGCGAAGATGAAGAACCAGTCAGAATCAGATTGGAGAGCATCGGCATGCATGTCGGGGCGAATATTACTGAAAAGTACTTGTACCTGGATTGTCGTTTTCATGAGGATTCCAAGTGACTTCTCGCAGACTCTGTCGCGATCGAGGGTTGTTTGCGGACACGCTTGACATTGTCAAGTTCATCTGTAAAGACATCTGGATTATACTCTGGGACAAACAGGTTGACAATTTACGAACGAATCACAGGGTAAGATTTATGCACGATTGCCACGCACACAGGTGCCCTAATAATCGACACAGGGAATTTATGTTCTTCAGGACAACCAATTCAGACCTATCACGAGACTTTCGTCTTGGGAGGGTAGGGCAGAAACTGTTCGTAGAGCCAAAACATATGTAGCGATGTCAGCTGGCATCATCAAGGGTGCTCTTGCAAGGCTAGGTCTTAATGGCACTATATCGCCCGAGGTCACATCTTTGCCTCAATGTATGTTGTACTCTTCCTCTACTGTCTTGTTCCTGGCTTGAAGTGTCATGTCTGAGCAGGTACATTTCAAATCAAGTTACCCAAAACCACATGATAAATTAAGGCCACATGATCTGCTGCTTTTTTGGATTTCTATTCCGCAACAAGCAAAATAGTGCTTAAATGCAGAAGACCTAAACGAGGCCCGACATTAGAGGTGTATCTACAGAAGGTATGAGGAGGAATGTCTGCTAGCAGTATGCCCAGAAGAGTCATTATTAGCAGTAAAGGAAAAGAATTAATGTATTTTAATTGCACCCGAGCAGGTGGTGCCTCATCCTCAGAACAGGTCTTGTCTCAACCCTTGTATTTATCTCTATCTATCATCATACAGTGAAACATCTAATCATCAAGAAATGAAACCTTACCCATTTTCAGTGTAGTGTTCAATATTCCAGGACAGTAGTCTCAATACCAGCAAAAGTGATGATTTGTAGCCAGATTCAAATTCATCTACTTGAACCATCCCTTTGATATGATAGGAAGCATACATAACTCTTTTGTAACAGAGACGCTCTTCTAGGATAGATGGGTGATAATACAAACAGGGAACAAATCTTAGGTCGTGACTATCGTAAATACAACATACTCGAATATATAACATTATAAAAAAGAATCCCCGTCAGCAGAGAACCGAAACTGAAACTTACATCTGTCAAACATCGAAAACCACGTCCAGCGCTCTAAACGCCGTATTACCGGGCCATACCCTAATTGGCACCTCACATTCCACCATTTCCAATTTAACTTCATTCCAACCCCTTTCACCACCCGCAAAATCAACACCCACACCCACTCCACCAGCCAAATCCGGTTTTATCCCATCATAACCCTTCTCATCACTTATCCCACCTTCCTCATCACTCCCATCCCCATCATGATGCTGATTTCCATCTTCATCACCCACAACGCTTACGGTACCCCAGACAGAGTCATAAAGGAGCTGTGTCCAACTCCTCGGCTTCATTTTCTCATCCCCCGTTTTTGATTTTTCTAGAGGAGCGAGTGATTTTGGAGCACGCCATGAGGAACCCCATGCTCCTCTCAAGCCATCACGTTTAAGACTTCGAAATAGGACGCCTTCCGTGCCAGGATCTGACGTCTCAGATGCAATAGCAACAACGAGACATAACCGTACTTTCCACTCCAAGCCTCCTTGTGACACTGTGGTTGAAGTAGTCCGAATTTGGGACCAGCTTTCAACATTATCCATTTTTATTTGAAAAGCAGGGCTAGCATCGGATGGTATATCGAGAGCGAATGTAGTACGAAGCGTGTTGATAGTGAACGATGCGTAATGCTCTGCGTATGCTCGTTTAAGGTTACGTGCGCTAGAAAGGGGCGCTACAGAAATTGGAAGCGTTTCATGGGCTTCCAAGATCGCACAGAGCTGGATAAGATGTAAGGTTTTCATTCCTGACGCAGACACAAATACGACACCTACCCGTAACACACGTGCACGCCCCATTCTATCGTTCAGCTCAACAACACCGGATACAGTCTCGCCCAATCGGTAGGCGGATTTTGAAAATGTTAGTATAGCAACTTTGACCCCATCCTTGTTAACATCGTATGAAGCTGTGTAATGTCATACACTGAGCAAGGCCATCTAAAAGCGACAAGTGCTACGCCCCACCTTTCTTTGGTAATCGAGTCAGAATTTCCACTGCCTCTCGACACCCAACTATTGTCCCATCCTCTTCCTCTTCCTTGGCACCGTCCATGCTTATCCTCAGTCCAGGAACTTTCGGACTATTGTCAACGAATGAAGGTGATGGCGACGATGAAGTCTCTGACCGCCCCTCATTGACGCTTTGAAATAACTGAGGACAATCAGTCCTCTTTCCAGTGAGGACTGGAGACAAAGAAGAGACAAGGCGCTTTGTGTACTTCCTCAAATCTTCCAGGGATCCTTGGGCACCTGAGTTGGTTTATAAACGTTGAACGCTCAATGTTAGAAGTATGGGAAAGCACATACGAGGTGACAAGTGTACCACTCTTTCGGCCATCAACCCTGAAGCCTCAACAACCTTCCCCTGTGTCTCAGGAATTCCTTTATCCTTCCCCTTCTCTGAGAGCGGTAGCTGATCACGCAATACAGGCCATAACATATCGTATGGTCGTGGTGGCCGATCCACTATCCAAATATCAGAACTCACCCCATCAACACAAACGAAGGAGTTCAACGAAGTACCTGTGACATGGTTGTAAACTCTGATAGGAACCTTCATTACTCGACTGATACTATTTGCTCTCGTTCGAGTCGCTGATATTGGTGGCCCTGCTCTGCACGTCCCAACTACAAGCTCATAAGAAAATTGGAGTGCCCTTCCTTTATATGTTGGAGGTAACACATCAGGAAGTTGAATAGTATAGATATCTAAAGCGTGTGGTTTGTCTCAGTCATGAGCTATCCCGACCAGGTGGGGAACGTACAACTCCTTGATTCACCAGGTGAAAGTGATAGGTCCACCGCAACCATGCTTGGTTGAGCCTCAAAAGTTGGCAGCGGTAACTCTGGATCTATATCTTCCAGAATTTCTCCACCCAACGCAGACTGGTTCATGCTATGAAGACCCGAGCCAGTGCCATTTCCTGAGTCTGAGTGATGAATAGGCGTACGGTCTGTTGCTGCTATTGCCTTGCCATTTAGGTGACTCGGTGTTGTCGTCGTTGCACGTGCGCTCGTTGTTTCCAGAGTTGGAGACAAAAGCGACATCAAGCTCGATGATAAGCTCAGAGATCGCCTACGGCCTTTCTGCCTAAGATAACCTGGTATCCGCGGATATTTCGTGTGATGGGAACCGTTTCCGCCTATCAGGCCAAGATTCATGCTCGGGATGTTATGCAGGGATCGTGTAATATCCATGCTACCACCACCGATAGCAACCCGTCTTCGGAGCAAAGCTCGACGAATTTTGTCCATATTAGCCCTCTGTTCTTGTGTGGGCACAGCCGCACCAGTTCCTTCTGGTGTGATGAGAACTGTCCCAACAAGCTGTGCATATGAGTATAATATCAGTTCGTTGCTTGGTTGTTTGCTACTTGACCAGGGATACGTCGAAGAGTGCACATTTCGCTGCGGCACCCGGCTTTGACTCTGAGGCTGTCCTAGACCAAGATACACTTGCTGAGAGAGTTGTTGGTTATGACCATGCATCGTGGCTCGACAAGGCAGAGTGGCAGTCGTTGGAGTGACTGATGGGTATGCGTGCATTACATGGGAAGTTGAGGAAAGATGTGAGGGCGTGTGTGGTGTACTGAGGGACACTAGTAATGCATGCTCAGGAGAAGAGGATTCAGAGATGGTTGTCAACGAAAGTGAGGGACCGGTTGGAGTAGTTGACTGAGGTGGAAGTGATGTAGTCGGGGAGAGTACGTCCAATGATAATTGACCGTCAAAAATCGATACTTTTCGAGCGTGTGGATGATGAGAAGAAAGAGCAAGTGCGTCGGTACGTGAGAGAGGTGAAGGTACAGGTGATGAGGCAGGCACTAGACAGTCTTTTGTGAAATTGCTTTAGTACAAGAATAATGAACTCACGTTGCCTTGTATCAAAGTAGGACTGTTGGTAAGATGGTGCAGAAATGGGTACAACAGCTCGTGCTCTTTCTCCAGCTTGTTCTTCTAGTTCTTGGGGTGAAATCGATATCGACAGGGATTTAGCCTGTATTTTCTTCCCTCTCTGCTCGATCAACTGAGGCAGATGCGCATCCTGGTACCCGATTTTCGTAGTTCCAATTAGCCCCCTCCTCCTCGGAAGTTCGCCACCATCGTAGCCATTCAACTTTTGGGATGAGAAGTTTGCAAGTGTGCGTGGGGTCCCAGGGGACGTTGGCGGTTGAGCAAGCGGTGCCGACGATATAGAATGTGCCCCGCGTTTATGCGTACGTGTTTGAGTATTCGCTCGCTCTGAGTGACTTTTAGAAGTTCCTGGTTCTGGAGAACGGACATTGGTGAAAGTTATTGTTACTGAGAACTGCTCGCCCGCAAAGAACGATGACTGAGAAGGTGTTATAACGACACGTAAAGGACTTTGACTGTCGAACTGTGATTCAAATACTCCTGGCATTTGTTGTGGTCTTTGATAGCAAATCAAACGGGAAGTCAACCACGGCAATTATTTATAATAATAGAACCAGTCAATGTCGGTTCGGTTGAATTGAAGGTATTGATCCCACGGATGATATGCCATGTATGACAACAGATGGAGTGATTACTTCAGTCAGTCTCTTTAACCTATATGCTTTAGCCTTTGTTCTACTAGTATCTGTCTTCAAATTCTACCACATTATCAAGAGAGCATTACAATGAAAAACAAGTACAAGGCAACTTACTGTCAACTTACTCTGAAACTATCTTCCACATCCATGTTGCCCCTGTTGCCACCCAAGGCTCACCTAATGCGTTTTAGCTAGTTTTTTGACATTTGATGTGCTCTGGCTCTTGTTTTACATAAGATCTATCTCTAAATACAAGCAGTCTTCAGTCATAGAATTGAGT
>Ga0157365_10000718_pt1 | contig 14054 bp, 6 predicted proteins | sample AttsexASBM3_FD_111478 | JGI IMG/M metagenome (GOLD analysis project Ga0157365, IMG submission 111478) | Fungus gardens microbial communities from leaf cutter ant in Ribeirão Preto, State of São Paulo, Brazil - Atta sexdens ASBM3 | ecosystem: Host-associated > Fungi > Mycelium > Unclassified ... | reverse complement strand
TGACACGTCGGGAGATTTCGTCGCCCAGTATTACAACCCCGTCCGGGGCGACATCCTGCTCAATCCTTTCGATGCGCGGGGCGTCTACTGGAACCCGTTCGACGAAATCCGCCATCCCGCCGATGCCGCGCGGATCGCCCGCTATCTGATCAGCGAGACCGGCGATCGGGACCGAGATGTCTGGCTGGAAACGGCCCGCATCCTCGTGGCCAACATCCTGCGTGAACTCTGGGAGGAAAAACGCGGCACACCGGCGCGGCTGCTCGACACGCTGCAATATATGTCCCGCGCGGATATGGAGCGCTGGCTAGCCCATACGTCCTCGGCGCGGACGTTCGCCCAGGACGCCGAGCGCGCCACGGCCAGCGTCCTGTTCATGCTCGCCAGGGCGGCCAACCTGCTCATGTTCCTGCGCGCCGAACCGGCACAAGGCGGCGAAGGCTTTTCCTTTGCCCGCTTCTTCGCCGAGTTCGACAACCACAAGGGCCGTCACCCGTGGATTTTCGTGCCACGCAAGGAGGACCATTTCGAGGCCATCAAACCCCTGATGGCGCTGTGGCTGGAATGCGCGGCCTCGGCGACGCTTGGCTTGCCGCCCTCCGATCGCCGCCGGATGTGGTTCCTGCTCGACGAGTTCCCGGACCTGCCGCGCGTGGACAACATGACCCGCCTGCTGCCGCAGGGGCGCAAGTTCGGCGCGGCCGTGATCCTGACTTTCCAGACCATCGACCAGATGCGCAGTCGGTATGGGGAAAAGGACGCCGAAACGGTGCTGGGAAGCTGCAACACCAAGCTCTTCCTTCAGCTCGCCGATGTCGAGAGCCGGGAGTGGGCGTCGAAGACGATCGGCCAGGCCGAGGTCGAAATCCAGACCCTTTCGGCCAATCTCGATCCCAAGACGCGCAAGCCACAGATCACGGTCGGCACACGACGCGAGGTCCGCCCGGCCGTGATGGAAAGTGCTTTGCGCCTGCCGCCCGGCTGGGCCTATCTCCTGTTGCCCGACGGATTGCCGGTGGCTCCGATCACGCTCACCAACGCGCATATCATCGCGCGGGGCGCGGCCGGAACGCCGGCGTTCGAGCCGATCGGTCTGGATCAGACATTGTGGAAACAGACGCGGCCGGACGAGCCGAAGGCCGGAAAGGAGAAGAAGGAGGACAAACCCACCGGCGAGGCCCCGGCATCGAACCGTCCCGCCCGACGCAACCCGTCCTCCAAACCCGGTCCGGTCTGATGGTCGCCACCCTGTCGGCCCTGACCAACCCAGCCCAGGCGGCGAGCTACTACGAGGCCGACGATTATTACGCCGAGAGTGGCATCGCCCCGTCCGAATGGCAGGGCAAAGGGGCGGAGGCGCTAAAGTTGCAGGGCGCGGTCGAACACGACCAGTTCTCCCGGCTTCTGGAAGGTCGGGTCGCGGATCAGCAGCTTGGCGCGGCGCGGGCCGGCGAGATCGCGCACCGGCCGGGCTGGGATTTGACCTTCAGTGCCCCGAAATCGGTGTCGATCCTGGCCGAGGTGGCGGGGGACCGCCGCCTGGTCGAGGCGCATGAGCGCGCGGTCAGGACCGCGCTGGGACTGGCCGAAACCCATTTCGCCGCGACGCGCATCCGCGAGGATGGAGAGGTCCGGCGTGAGACGACAGGGAATCTGGTCATCGCCACTTTCCGCCACGGCACCAGCCGCGCGCTCGATCCTCAGCTTCACAGCCATAACATCATTCTCAACATGACCCAGGATGACAGCGGGCAATGGCGGAGCCTGGAACCCCGCGCCTTCTATCAATTGCAAAAGCAGTTGGGCGCGATCTACCGCCAGGAACTGGCGGGCGAAGTTCAGCACCTGGGCTACATGATCGACAGGGGGAAGGAGTCGAGCTTCGAGATCGCAGGCCTCGACGCGGCGACGCTGGAAGCGTTCAGCCAGCGATCCCAGGCGATTGAAGCGCATCTCAGCGAGCGCGGGACCAGCCGGGAAGAGGCGAGCGCCGCCGAGAAGCAGATGGCGGCACTCGATACCAGACAGGCCAAAGAGGCCGTGCCCCATGCCGATCTGGTCCGGGAGTGGCGCGCGGTGGCGGACTCCGCCGGCTGGAACGAACAGGCCCGGCGCGAGATAGTCGCACGAGCCGAGGCGCGCGCCCGGACCCAGGCGACAGCCCAGGACGTGGAAAGCCCTTTCGCCCGCGAATGTGCCGCCGATCGGGCGGTCGCGCGGGGCGCGTCGATGCTCGGCGAGCGGCAATCGGTCTTTGCCACAACCGCGCTGCACGAGGCGGCGGGGCGTTTCGCCTTCGGTGAGGTCGGCCATGCCGAGATCGGTGCCGCGATCGTGCGGGCGCAGAAAACCGGCGCGCTGGAAGCCCGCTCGTTCGTCGATCGCCGGGGCGCGACCTTCGAAGGGCTGACCACGGCCGCCAATATCGCGGACGAGGCTGCCTTGCGGCGCCTTGAAGAGAGCGGGCGGGAGCAAGTCGCACCGATCCTGGCACCAGTAGCTGCCGCCCGCGCGGTGGCCCAGGCGGAACGGCGGGCGGAAGCACAGGGCCACGCATGGAACGAGGAGCAGCGCGCGGCGACCACGCAAATCCTGACTAGCCACAACCGGATCGTCGCCTTGCAGGGCGCGGCCGGCACCGCCAAGACCTCCACCGTGCTGGCAACCGTCGCGGAAGAAGCCCAGGCGCAGGGGCTTCGTGTCACGGCGCTGGCCCCGACCGCCTCGGCGGCCCAGGTGCTGGGCGATGCGCTCGGCAGTCGCGCCGACACGCTGGCGCGGCATCTTCTGGCCCCCGGCAAACCGACGAGCGCCGATCAGCTCTGGATCGTGGACGAAGCGTCGCTGGTTTCGGCACGCGACACCGCGAAGCTGCTGGCGCTGGCGGACACCCATCGGGCGCGCGTGCTGCTGGTCGGCGACACGGCGCAACTTGGCTCGATCGAGGCCGGTGCTGCCTTCGGGCAGCTTCAGCAGGCGGGCATGGAGACCGCCCATCTCACCCGGATTCTGCGCCAGACCAACGTGCAGGCCCGCGCAGCGGTGGATGCCAGCCTTGCCGGCGATGCGAAGAAAGCCCTGGCGGCCCTTGATTCGGGCGGCGGGCATGTCGTCGAGCATGAGGGACGGAAAGCACGGTTCGAGCAGATGGCGCGGGATTTCGCGGCGCTGGACGGGAAAGCCCGCAAGCGCGCCCTGGTCATCGAGCCGTCACGCGACGGACGTGACATCCTGACCGGAAAAATCCGCGAGAAGCTGGCCGGGGCGGGTGCGCTGCATGGGCCCGCGATCGAGCTGTCGCGTCTCGTGGCCAGAGACATGACCCGCACCGAGGCGAAGGAGGCGAGTAGTTACGCGATCGGCGATGTCGTCCGTTTCACGAAGGATTATGCCGATAAGGGCGTCTCCCGGCGGGATGCCTATACCGTGGCCGGCATCGACACGGAAAAGGCGGCCGTGATCCTGACGGCGCGTGATGGGCGACGCATCGACTGGCGCCTGCGGCAATGGGGGGCCACGCAATCCCAGGTGTTCACCGCCGAGCCGATCGAACTCCGTGCCGGTGATCGCGTGCAGTTCACCCGTAACGATCGGGCAGCGGGGCGGGTCAACGGCCAGCAAGGGGAAGTGATCGGTGTCGATCCCGCAGCGCGAACGGTCACGCGCCGCATGGCCAATCGCCGGATCGAGCATCTGATGCCGGACGATCCGCGCGACCGCCACATCGCCCATGCCTGGGTCGCCACGGCCTTCGCGGCGCAGGGGCGCACCGCCGATCGTGTTCTGGTCCATGCCGACAGCACGGCCAGCCAGCTTGTGGATCAGAAGAGTTTCTACGTGGCCCTGTCGCGCGCCAGGGAGAGCGTTGCCGTCTATACCAACGACCGCGCCAAGCTCGTGAGCGCCATTCAGGAGCGGTCAGGCATTAAGCAGACCGCCCTTGCATCGGCGGCAGGCGACCAGATTGAGAACACTCAACGCAAAGCTGCAGCCAAAGGCATGGCCCTGTAATCCAAATTTGTATAGCCTCGGGATATGTAAAGTTTAGGGAGCAAGCATTCCGCGCCGTTCAGGGCACGGCGATGCTATCTCCTTGTATAAGAACGGGATTAGGTAGAGGCGATGAACGCCGTAGAAATTGAAGAAGCCGTATCCGCGCTGGCGGAGCAACCTTTTGATGCGGAAGAATTCCCTTACCTTTTCCTCCTGGCCTTCGGCAACAAAGACACCACCATCAAGCGTCTCCGGGCTGCCAAAGGCTCGACCAATGCCTCTGACATCCCTGGTGCCCTTCTCCAGCGGAATAACATCCATATTGCAACCTGCCCGCCCGGTGAGGTGACGCGGACTTTGACCGCCCTCCGGGATAGCCCAGCCACGTCGAAGGCCAAGGCCAAGTTCATCCTGGCGACGGATGGTGAGACCTTCGAGGCTGAAGAATTGGATACAGGTGAGACCGTCGCCTGTGCTTATAGGGACTTCCCGAATCATTTCGGTGCCTTCCTGCCCTTAGCCGGCATCACGACGGTCAAGCAAATTCGCGAAAGTTCGTTCGATATTCGCGCAACCAGCAAGCTGAACCGGATGTATGTCGAATTGCTGAAGGACAATCCCGACTGGGGAACTGCCAACCGCCGTCATGACATGAACCATTTCATGGCCCGGCTCATCTTCTGCTTCTTTGCTGAAGACACGGATATTTTCCAGGAAGGTCACTCTTTCACAAACACGGTCGATACAATGACCGAGCGAGATTCGTCTAACACCCACGAAGTGATTGGCGAACTATTCCGTGCAATGAACACCCCCACGGCAGAGCGAAAGAAAGCCGGCATCGCTCGCTACGCCGATAGGTTCCCTTACGTTAATGGCGGTCTATTTTCAGGCAGTCCCGAAGTGCCGCGTTTCAGTAAGATCGCCCGATCCTATCTTATCCATATCGGCGCCCTCGACTGGACAAAAATCAACCCGGACATCTTCGGGTCTATGATCCAGGCCGTGGCAGACGATGAAGAACGTGGCGCTCTTGGGATGCACTATACGAGCGTCCCGAACATCCTCAAGGTTCTGAATCCTCTCTTTCTGGATGATTTGAGAGCACGGTTTGCTGAGGCTGGCGACAATGCCCGGATGCTCTTAAACCTACGCAAGCGTATGGCAAGGATCAGGGTGTTTGACCCAGCATGTGGCAGCGGAAACTTCCTTGTTATTGCTTATAAGGAGATGCGAGCCATTGAGGCTGAGATCAACCGCCTCCGTGGAGAGCCTGACCGTCCGTCGGAGATTCCTCTAACCAATTTCCGTGGAATAGAACTGCGCGACTTCCCGGCCGAGATCGCACGGCTTGCTCTGATCATTGCTGAATTTCAATGTGACGTTTTGTATCGGGGGCAGAAATTGGCTCTGGCCGAATTCCTTCCGCTGAACGCAGAAAACTGGATTACCTGTGGGAATGCGCTTCGCCTGGACTGGTTGAGTATATGTCCGCCGACAGGAACCGGAGTGAAACACAGCGCTAGTGATCTATTCTATATCCCTAGCGATCAATCGCAAGTGAGTTTTGAGAACGAAGGTGGTGAAACGTATATTTGCGGAAATCCACCGTATTTGGGCAGCAAGTGGCAAAAGAATGAGCACAAAGAAGACCTAAAAGCGATCTTTAATGGCAAGACTTCAGCATGGAAGTCTCTCGACTATGTTGCAGGCTGGTTCATGAAGGCAGCAGACTACGGACTAGAGTCTAAAGCGTCTGCCGCCTTCGTATCAACAAATTCTATTTGCCAAGGGCAACAGGTCCCAATCTTATGGCCACTTATTCTTGAAACGGGTCACCAGATTTCATTTGCCCACACTTCATTTAAATGGAGTAACCTTGCGAGCCGCAACGCTGGTGTTATTGTAGTCATAGTAGCAATATCGCGTGACCCATCATTCCCTAAACGTCTTTTCTCCATTATTGACGACGATTCTGTAATCGAAAGGCAAGTCAGCAACATAAATCCTTACCTTATAGTCGGCCCCAATAACGTAATCAATGCTGTAAGAAGTCCGATAGGATGTTTGTTTCCAATGTTATTTGGCAATATGCCACGAGACGGCGGAAATTTTATCCTGTCGGCAAGTGAGAGGGAGCAAGTTTTAGAATTATACCCTGAACTCACTCGGTTTATTCGACCTTATCTTGGGGCCGAGCAAATGATACAGGGAAAGCCTCGCTGGTGTATTTGGATTGAAGCTAAAGACTTCGCTGCTGCGAATGTGCATCCATATTTGCATGCTCTTTTGAACCGTGTGCGTGAGTTTCGTGCAAGTAGTGCTGCTGCGTCCACTCAACAATTTGCTTCTAAGCCTTATCGCTTCGTGCAGATTGCGGGGACGGCCAATCATCATACATTGGCCGTAGCAAAGGTTTCGTCCGAAAGGAGGCCATACCTGCCTGTACACCTCTTTGACCGAGAGACTATTGTAAGCGATTTGTTGTTCGCTCTTTACGATGCACCATTGTGGAATATGGCGATCGTGGCGTCGCGTCTTCATTTGGTCTGGATAGGTACTGTCTGCGGAAAATTGAAAACCGATTTTCGCTATTCCAATACCCTTGGCTGGAATACCTTCCCGATACCGGCACTCACCGAAAAGAATAAGGCTGACTTGACCCGCTGTGCTGAGAATATCCTTTTAGCACGGGAAACACATTTTCCTGAAACGATTGCAGATCTTTACGATTTGGACAAGATTCCCTCCGATCTACAAGAAGCACATGAACGCAACGATGAAGTGATAGAGCGTATCTATATTGGTCGTCGTTTCCATAATGACACTGAACGGCTAGAAAAACTATTTGATTTATACGCACGTATGATAACACGCAGCAATTTGAACATACTATAGGAAAGGTAGGCCGGAGATGAAAGCGAGAGCGTTTATACAGTCAATTCTTGATCAACCCACAACTCTCTCGGAATTGTGTCGGGTAAATCAATGGGTGGCGACCGAAGACTTTTTTGGTCTCTACGCTTACGCAACCCTATCAGGTGTAACCGCATTCGACTTTGCTTTGGGTAGCGATTTTTGGAACACTACTCCATCAAGATGGCTATTTGGAATTGATTATGGCCGAACGCAACCTCAAGCTCTTAGATTTATGCTCGAAAAGCAGAATACTCAAGTGCGAATTTATGACGGTGCTTGGATCGTAGAACAGGAGGGTTTCCTTCCAAGGCGTGATTTTCACATGAAGACGGGGCTTCTAAGCAATAGACGTGAGACGCGTTTTGGAATGGTTGTTGGCTCAGGAAATTTTTCTTCCAATGGACTTCGTCGTGCGGCGGAATGCGGAGTGAGTTTTCATACAGATATGCGCACGGAATTTTTTAGTGCGTTTCATTCAGTGCGCAAAGCATCGGAAACTCTCTGGAATGCAGCAACACCTGCACAGAACATCATTGATATTTATGAAGGGAGAATGAAGTCATATAAAACTATTGAAACGAAACGACGAGAAAGGCTTCCACAAAATTATTCTGAAGTTAAGGCTTTCTGGATTGAAGCGGGCTATGTGACTCGCAATAGAGGAGCGGATAGACCAGGAAACCAGATTGATATGCCGCGTGGCATGCACAGATACTTTGGCTTCAACGCGCCAGATGACCTTCCTATAAATTCTGTCATAGGTAATGTAACATTCGAGCCTCCTACTGGTAGTTACGTTTCTAATAATCTTAGACTTGGCAATAACTATATGGAGAAAATATCGCTCCCAATACCTGAGACTCATGGCTTCGACATGTATGATGGCAAAGTAATCATCTTCTCTAGGGATGGTAATCGATTCCGAATACGGGCATTGGAAGCTACGGAGTTTGAGGCCGCATTTGGTCACCGCCTTGGAGATGTTCGATTAATGGGGAGCGGTAGACGATATGGCTATATAAAGTGAGTCACATAGAATGATCTTACTTGCAACCACTCCTTCCGTCTCTGTCTCCTACGCGGCCAATGGGAGTTCAACCAAAGCCAACGCCATGGGGATGCGCCCCATGCAGGAACGCGCCTATGAGAAGCGCGGCGAACAGTATCTTCTCATCAAATCACCGCCGGCCTCGGGCAAAAGCCGCGCACTTATGTTTATCGCCCTTGATAAGCTGGCAAATCAGGGACTGAAGCAGGCCATCATCGTCGTGCCTGAAAAAAGCATCGGTGCAAGTTTCCATGACGAGCCTCTGACCCAGTTCGGCTTCTGGGAAGACTGGCACGTAGAACCCAGAAGAAACCTTTGTGACGCAGCCGGCGGTGATAACGGAGGCAAGGTCAATTCGGTCGAAGCGTTCCTCAACAGCGCGGACAAGGTGCTGGTCTGCACGCACGCTACCTTCCGTTTCGCAGTGGACAGGTTCGGTGTAGAGGCTTTCGACGATCGCCTGATTGCCGTGGATGAATTCCATCATGTTTCGTCTGACTCAGACAACAAACTGGGTCATCACCTCGGCGCGTTTATTGCCCGCGACAAAGTGCATATCGTCGCGATGACCGGCTCATATTTCCGGGGCGACGCGGTCGATGTCTTATCTCCCCAGGACGAGGCCAGGTTTGATACCGTCACCTATACCTATTACGAGCAGTTAAACGGCTATCGATACCTGAAGCATCTCGACATCGGCTATTTCTTTTATTCCGGGTCTTACGCCGACGACATCCTGAAGGTTCTCGACCCAAAGCAAAAAACCATCATTCACATCCCCAGCGTCAATTCACGCGAAAGCACTAAGGACAAGATGAGGGAAGTGGAGCACATCATCGAGGAACTTGGCGACTGGCAAGGGGCCGACCCTGTCACCGGCTTTCAGCTGGTAAAAACGGAAGATGGCCGGACGTTGCGGATCGCTGATCTGGTGGACGATGACAAGAACAAGCGTGACCGTGTGTCCACCGCACTGAAAGACCCAACCCAGAAGAACAACCGCGACCATGTGGACATCATCATTGCCCTGGGCATGGCAAAGGAGGGCTTTGACTGGATTTGGTGCGAACATGCGCTCACCGTTGGCTATCGATCCAGCCTGACCGAGATTATCCAGATCATAGGACGTGCTACCCGCGATGCGCCTGGGAAGACCCGCGCTCGCTTTACCAACCTTATCGCCCAGCCAGATGCGTCGGAAGAGGCCGTAACCGAGGCCGTGAACGATACCCTTAAAGCCATTGCCGCCAGTCTGCTGATGGAGCAGGTTCTCGCCCCCCGCTTCGAGTTCAGATCGAAAGCGTCAACCAACGAACCGACTGACGGCTTCGATTATGGAGACGATGGTTACCAACAGGACAAATGCAATGTCGGGTTCAACGAAGAGAAAGGGAAGTTCCAGATCGAGATCAAGGGGCTGTCAGAACCCAAGAGCGAAGAGGCAACCCGTATCTGCCAGGAAGACCTGAACGAAGTCATCACGGCCTTCGTGCAAGACAAGACCGCTCTTGAACGTGGGCTTTTTGACAAAGAACTCGTTCCGGAGGAATTGACGATCTCCCGCATGGGAAAAATCATCAAAGACAAATACCCCGAACTGGATGAGGAAGATCAGGAAGCCGTTCGACAGCACGCCATCGCGGCTCTGAACCTGACACAACAGGCGGCTCATATTGCGACGAGTGGCGATGGAGAACCAGGAGCCAACACGGCCCTGATCGATGGCGTGCGTAAATTCGCAATGGACGTGCGAGAACTGGACATTGATCTGATTGATCGCATCAATCCGTTTGGTGAGGCTTATTCCATCCTGGCTAAAGCAATGAGCGAAGAGAGCCTGAAACAGGTTGCGGTCGTAATCGGTGCCAAACGTGCGACGATGACATTGGAAGACGCGCGTGTTTTATCTAAACGAGCGCTGAAGTTCATGCAGGAACGTGGACGGCTCCCCTCCATAACATCGACTGACCCCTGGGAGAAAAGCATGGCCGAGGGCGTCGCGTTCCTTGCCCGCATGAAAGCGGAGGCAGCTCGTGGCTAAAGGTTTTACCGACGAGGATGATGCGCTCCTGTCAGCGCTGGGCGTTGAAGTCGAGACAAAGAAAGAAGCCTCCCGAACTCCAAAAGAAGAGCGCATTATAGCTGGGTTTGAGGAAATCCAGCGGTTTGTGGACAAACACGGACGCTCTCCCCGCAATGGGGAAGATCACGACATTTTCGAGCGTCTATACGCAGTCCGCCTCGATAGGCTTCGCTCGCAACCCGATTGCATGGCATTGCTTCTGCCTATGGATCATCAGGGTATTCTGTCCAACGCTGTTGTCGTTGACGAGATCGATGAAAACATAAGCGACGATGAACTGCTTTCCATGCTCGGCGTGGACGGCATCGAGCAGAATTCAATCACTGAACTGCGCCACGTCCGCTCCACCGCAGAAAAGCGGGCAGCCGAGGAAATCGCCAACCGGGAGCGCTGTGAGGATTTCGACACTTTCAAGCCGATATTCAACGCAGTCCAGAAAGACATCGAGATCGGGACGCGCATTACACGCCCTATCCGGAAAGAAGCCGGCCTCCTGAAGACTGACATCAGACCGGGAGAATTTTTTATTCTCGGTGGTCAGACAGCATATGTTGCCGAGATTGGTGAGACCTTCAGAGCACCTAATGGTGAGAGTGATGCCCGTCTCCGCGTCATTTATTCCAATGGAACCGAAAGCAACATCCTGCTTCGTTCCCTTCAGCGGGCGCTTTACAAAGATGAAGCCAGCCGCCGAATGTCAGAACCCAGTGCCGGGCCATTATTCGCCGGAGAAAACGACGAAGACGATCTTGCAAGCGGAACTATTTACGTTCTGAGAAGTGAATCCGACAATCCCATTGTCGCGGCCAACAGAGACCTTGTCCACAAGATTGGCGTAACTGGGGGAGACGTTGCAAAACGGATAGCCAACGCAAAACTCGATCCGACATTTCTGTTGGCGGACGTGGAGGTCGTAGCGACTTACAATCTGTTCAATATCAGCCGGACGAAACTCGAAAAAATAGTCCACCGCATCTTCGATCCGGCCCGACTGAATATCCAGATCGAAGACAGGTTCGGCAACCCCGTCATCCCGCGCGAGTGGTTCCTTGTGCCACTGTTCGTGATTAATGATGCAGTGGAGAAGATCAAGGATGGAACGATCACCAGCTATGTCTATGATCCAAAGAATGCCTGCCTAGTTAAGCGTACACACCAGGAGGTTTGACATGAGTAATGTCAACGTCAGGCGGTTGGTCGAGAACATCCGTTCTGGTACCAATGTCTATACGCCGCTTATTGAACTGGTCGTAAACGCGATTCAAGCGATTGACGCGAAAGGCATACCAAATGGGTTGATCGAAATTGAGGTTCTGCGAAGCGGCCAGACCGATGCAATCGATCGCGTGGCAGATATTGATGGCTTCGTCGTCAAGGATAATGGCATAGGATTCACAAAAAGTAACCGTGACTCCTTCGACACTCTCTACACAGAACAAAAAATTTCAGACGGAGGTAAAGGGTTTGGTCGCTTTACTTGCCTGAAGTACTTCGATCGCGTGAAAGTATCCAGTACGTTTTCTGAAGGCGGTGCTTTCCATGATCGTTTTTTCAGAATGGGTTTGGATAAGGACATCATCATTGACGAAAAGGAAGGGCCTTCTCACGCGCAGAAAACGGGGGCAACCGTCGAAATTTCAGGCATCAGGTCGGTAAAGTTCCCTGACAAGAAACTGGAAACGATCAGTCGGGTCATCGTGGAGAGATTGCTACCTTATTTTGTGGATAAAGAGCGCACTTGCCCGCGCGTGGTGATCAGAGATGCCAACAATGCGTCCAATGCCGTCTCCCTCAACGATTACCTGGGCAAAGAAAACAGTCAGATCGTCGAGATGAAGCTGGACGAAGCTACATTCACGCTATCGGCAAATGAGGACGAAAAGACTTTTCAAGTTCGTATTTTTAAATTCTTTGCACCGCGAACTGCGAAGAGCAAGGTCTGCCTTGTCGCACATCGACGAGAAGTAACGGATAATCCGCTCGAATCATACATTCCCGAATTTGCGGAGGAGTTTTTCGAGCCTTATTCAGATCAAGATTTAGCTAAGGGACGCAACTTCGTAATTAAGGCCTATGTGTTCGGCGATTATCTGAACGACAATGTATCGCTCGAACGAGGAGAGTTTCGTTTTCAAACCGATACAGACCTGTTGAATGGTATATCTCAGAACGACATAGAAGAAAAAGCCGCCGAGATCGTACAATCGGTAGTGGGCGCGGAAATCGCCAAAAGAAAGGGACGCAAGGAATTGCGCATCTCTGAATATGTAACCAATGATGCTCCGTGGCATCGCATACTTGCAAAAGAGGTAGATTTCAGTGCCCTTCCCATGAGGCCCTCAAACCAGGAGATCGAGCTTTATCTGCAAAAGAAGAAATTCGAAAAGGAAGTGGTGACACGAACACAAGTCACGGCACTTCTAAATTCGAAAGATGAGAATGAACTTGGCGACAAAATCTCGCAGGTGATCGAGAATATCTCCGATAATAGCAAAAATGACCTAATTCATTACATCTCCATGCGTAAGTGCGTTCTTGACCTATTTTCCAAATCGCTAGAGATCGGAGTTGACGGGAAGCATAAATCAGAAGGTGAAGTGCATGACATCATCATGCCGCGCAAGAAAGATTCCGAGGAACTGAACTATGACGCGCACAATCTTTGGATTCTCGATGAGCGGCTGAATTTTACCTCCTATGTTTCGTCTGATAAACCTCTTCAATCATCTGGGGATCGGACTGATATAACTATATATAATCGTCGTGTCGCTTATCGCGGCGGCAATGAAACCAGTAATCCTGTCACGATTTTCGAGTTAAAAAAGCCCCAACGGGATAATTTTGCGGACCCATCTTCAAAGGAAGATCCAGTCCAGCAAATCATCCGCTATGTTAACCAAATCCGGGAAGGTAAGTTTAAGACTCCAACCGGTCGCGACATCCTGGTCAACGAGACGACGCCATTTTATGGTTATGTCGTTTGTGATCTGACCAAAAAGGTCAAAGACTGGCTCCGAAAGGAGAAGGACTTTACCCCAATGCCCGACGGCCTGGGATGGTTCAGATGGTTCGGCAATATCAGCCTTTACATGGAGGTGGTTAGCTGGACGAAGCTCCTCCGTGACGCAGAGATGAGAAACAAGATTTTCTTTAATAAGCTCGGTATTGACTGAGCACGACGTGGGCTGTGTAGGTTGAGGGGACGAGAGGATACCAGTATCAAGCCGGTTTATTCTGGGCGATAATGGTTTATCAAATGCAAATAATGCGAAGTTTAGCTTAGTAGAGTGGCGAGTAAGAAAACTCGACATCGGTTTGAGTATGTGCGAAAACATCAAGCATGAGTATGCATTCAAGTGGGAAGTTAAACCGACTCCAGCAGGTGCTCCCTGAAGGGCTCCTCGTTGATGCCGCTTGGATGGAGGCCCACGGCTATTCGTCGGCGTTGAGGAGCCAGTATGTGCGCTCCGGCTGGCTCGAAAGCCCAGCCCGTCGCGTCTATCGCCGCTCACGCACGCCGCTAACCTGGCAGCAGGTCGTCGTTTCCCTCCAGACGGTACTGGACCTTCCGCTGACCGTCGGCGGCCGCACCGCGCTCGAACAGCAGGGTTATGCTCATTATCTGTCGACATCGGTTCGTGAGGTTCATCTTTACGGACCGAAACCCCCACCGACCTGGCTGCCAAGCCTGCCGCTCGATGTGGCCTTCCATTGGCACAACAGCCTGCGACTGTTTCCAGGCCACACCGATGCATCGCCTATATCAAGTCCGGCCATGGTCAATACCGGTGGTCTGACCATGCCCATTCGCTATTCCAGCAAAGAGCGTGCCGTTCTCGAACTGCTCGATGAACTACCCGAGCATGAGAGCTTCCATCAAGCTGATGCCTTGATGGAAGGAATGAGCGATTTAAGCCCACGCCGACTGCAAATGCTGCTTGAGGCTTGCACCAGCGTGAAGGTGAAGCGGCTCTTCCTGTTCTTCGCGGACCGCCATCGCCATGCATGGCG
>Ga0157365_10000717_pt1 | contig 14087 bp, 6 predicted proteins | sample AttsexASBM3_FD_111478 | JGI IMG/M metagenome (GOLD analysis project Ga0157365, IMG submission 111478) | Fungus gardens microbial communities from leaf cutter ant in Ribeirão Preto, State of São Paulo, Brazil - Atta sexdens ASBM3 | ecosystem: Host-associated > Fungi > Mycelium > Unclassified ... | reverse complement strand
GGCACGGAAGCGCCCGTCATAGCTCGCGGCCTGTTCGTACTGCGCGTCGAGCAGGCCGTTCTTGTCCATGAACACATTCATGGTGGCGGGAATGCGAATACAGCCTTCCGAGGCCGGATGGCCAAGACGCTGCTCAAGAAAATCCGGGTCAGTAGCGTGAATCTCGAGGCGGATATCCCCTGTTTCGTGATCAGGGCGCCAACCCTTGACTGCCGTATGCCAACCCATATCCCAGACGCGCATCCCTTTGGCGCCGATGCCGCGAATACCATTCTCGTTCTTGGTCCCGAGCGCGCGATAGCCCAGACGGTCAGGCGAATTGATGAACACGCCGGTGGGGGTGATGTAATAGAATTTGCGTCCCGCCTTCCCGGTGGAAACCGGGGTACCGCCGAGCGTTTCCCATTCGGCTGCGCCGGGCATGGCGAGAACATAGCACAGGCGCTGCACCTTGGGGTTACGATCAACCACCATCAGAAGCTGCGGCCTGTCGATAGGCGTGTTGGAACTGGCGATAGCCGCGCGCGCCAGCCGGATGAATCGTTGACGCTGCTCCGGCGTGTAGGTGGTGAAACGGGAAACCGATTTCTTCATGAGAAGAGTGAGGCGGCTCGCCTCTACCCGGGCCTGAGCCTCGGTCAACACTGGCAGAGGCGGGATGACGATGGGCGGCGTCGCGGCATGATCGGGTACGGAAGAGACCGCGCCAGAGGTGGTCGGACCCCCGCTTATGGACGATGGGAGCGGCGGTACATTGAGATTTTGGGCCTGAGCGCAGCCTGACAGCGCTGTGGCCGAGACAAGACAGCTCAGGAGAGCACCCTGCAGGGCCCTCCCGATCGGGGTCATCATGCCTGACGAGCTGGCCCGGTATCTGTTCTGCATCTCAACTCCAACGCTCCGTCAGTCAAACGTTCCAGACCGGCTTCAGTTTGTCGGGCCGGGCCTGGGGCCCGAGCCGCTAAGATAGCGGTCGAACCAGGCAATCATGCGCTTCTGGGCATCGATTGCGTGATCCCGCCCCCTCATTCCGTGGCCTTCACCGGGATAGATCACAAGGCTGGTCGGAATCCCGAGCGCGCGCAAGGCATGATAGAATTCAAGACTTTGTGCAGGCGGGCATTCCACGTCATTCGCCCCGACATAGATGAAGGTCGGCGTTCTGACCTGCTTGATGAATGTCATCGGCGAGGAATGCGCATAGATAGCGGGATCGTCATAGACGGTGGCGCCGAAGAAGGGAGGCATCCAGGCATCGATGCCGTTCTGTCCGTAATAGGATTGCCAGTTGGCAATACCGCCCCCTGCGGCGGCGGCCTTGAAACGGTTGGTCTGCGTCACGATCCACATGGTCATGTAGCCGCCATAGGAATAGCCGGTCACGCCGAGGCGGTGCTCATCGATGGGGGCCTGTTTTTCGAGCGCATCGATACCACGATGGATATCGCGCAGATCGCCATGGCCGAAATCGCGGCGGTTTGCCATCGTGAAGGCCTCGCCCTGGCCATAGCTGCCGCGCGGATTGGGCATGAACACATCATATCCCGCCTTGAGCAGCACGGCCGAATCCCCGGTCGCCCGAAGGAAGCGCGGCGTGACGGCTGAGGAAGGCCCACCATGGATCATGGTGATCATCGGTACCTTGCCGTGATGTGTCTGGGGGGCAGGACGCTCTTTCGGGGCGAGATGCCAGCCCTGTACCGTGTAGCCATCGCTGGTCCAGCTGATGCTGGTGGCAGTGAAGGGCGCGGTCTGACCCTCATTGTCATGGGTTACGGCCCGCCAGGACCCGATTGGCCCTGCCCAGAGTTCGGGAGCCTTCGTGAAATTCTGTCGGACGACGACGCTCTGCGTGCTCGCGCAGACCAGTCGGGGCTCGCCCCCGCCATCGGAAAGCAGATCATCATCGAGGACCATCAGGGGAGATTTGTCATCGAGGGCCTGAAACAGGGTTTTCGGGCTCGCGATGGCCGAAGCGATCAGACGTCCGCCACACCAGCTCAGCCCGGTGACTGTGCTATGGACGTTGCGGGTAAGGGCGACCGGGGCGGCTTTCGGGCGGGTCAGGTCAAGCTGCATCGGGTCGCCGCCAAAAAAGCCGAAATCGCTCATCAGTCCGCTCACGAAGCTCACGCTCCTGCCATCCGGTGCGACCAGGGGAAGCCCGATCTGCTGGGAAAGCGGGTGGGTATAGAGCACCGTTTCCTGACCATGGGCAAAGCGTGACAGATGAGCCTGCCACCAATTGGCATCGCCGTTGCCCTTCGCTGCCGTACCGATGAAAGCGGGCTCGGGGGCCTTCTGCCAGTCATATTCATAGACATAGAGATCATCGGGCGACTGCCAGTGCAGGCCATCCTTCTCTACCGTGGCAATACGCTGCTCGTCCTCTTTCGCGTCGATCTCACCTGTTTCAGGAGCGCCTGCCTGCAAGGCGCCGGGATCGCGTCGCGCATCGGCAATGGCCAGCACGGCCAGGGTCCCGTCGGGACCATAACGCAGGTCCTGCAGGGACCCCGTGAACTTCAGCAGCGTCGTAACCCCATGGCCACCCGGCGTCACGCTCACGATCTGGCGGTTCTGCGTTTTCTTCTGTCGCAGGATGAAGGCCAGATGCTGCCCGTCCGGACTCCAGCTTGGGCTGGAGGGAACGCAATCGTTACAGGGTAGCGCGATTGTCGTGGCTTTGCCGTCGGGCAGAGAGCGCAAGACGAGAGAAGGAACCGGTGTCTCGTCTGACTCGGGGTGTTCGAGCGTATCGAGCGTCGCCACGAGCCGGCCGTCGGGTGAGAGGGCAGGGGAGGAGAAGAGTTGGAGCGGCTTCGCTCCGGCAGTGCCGAATGCAAGAAAGGAGGTGCCGAGCAAACCGGCCCGTTTCAAGAAGTCGCGTGTCATGACCGGCCTTATGATTGGGTCGTCAGGGGCGCGGAGCCCGAAGGGGGAGAGTTGGGGTGCGTACCGGTACGGTCCGGCTGGCGCACGGGGAAGACCCGGTGCCAGAGCCGCGTGCCGAAGCGGCCAATGGCATCCATATAGAGATAGACGATCGGGGTCGTATAGAGCGTGAGCAGCTGGCTGATGAGCATCCCTCCCACGATCGCGATACCCAACGGGCGACGCATCTCGGAGCCATAACCGTGACCGGTCATGAGCGGTACGGCCCCTAGCGCCGCAGCCAGGGTGGTCATGAGAATGGGCCGGAAGCGCGTGAGGCAGGCCTCATAGATGGCTTCGCGCGGTGTATGGCCCAGCTCTTTCTCGGCATAGAGCGCGAAATCGATCATCAGAATCGCGTTCTTCTTCACGATGCCGGTGAGCAGGATCATGCCGATCATGGCAATGAGACTGAAGGACTCTCCGCCGATCCACAGGCCCAGAATGGCGCCGATCCCGGCCGAGGGCAGTGTGGAGAGAATGGTGAAGGGATGGATCAGACTCTCATAGAGCACGCCCAGCACGATATACATGGCAAACAGGGCCGCCACGAAAGCAAGAAGCTCATTGATGAGCATATCCTTCGTCTCACCGGCCAGCCCGGAGAACTCGCCTCCAAGACCGGGCGGCGCGCCCATGTCCTGCAGCGTCTGCTCGATCAGCTTGCGGGCATCCTCATAGGTCTTGCCCTCGACGAGATCGAAGCTGATGGCGGTGGAGGTCATGCCATCCTGATGGTCGATTTCCATCGGGGTTGGCTCCATCGACAGATCGGCCACATTGATCAGCGGAATCATGGTCTCGACCGAGGACGCCACGGCCGAGCCGTTTGAGTTATTGCCCGTGATCTGGTTGGCAATAGCGTTTCGGAGCGAGGCCTGACTGAGCTGGGTGGCGGTAGAGGCGGTGGCGCTGTTATCGGCCCGTACACGAATCTGATTGGACCGCACGGCGCCAGCCGGTGTGCCCGAGGCGGTGGAGATCCAGGTGTTGCGCAGGACCTCCGGTGATTCGCGATAGGCGCGGGCAACTTCCATGACCACGGAATGGGTCGTGATCTCGGTATGGATGCGTGACGCCACGGTCTGGCCATAGGCGTCATAGAGCACATTGCCGACGAGCTGCGGGGTAACCAGATAACGTGCCTCGGTATCGCGGCGGAGCTTGACATGGACCGAGGCACCATGACCTTCGATATTGGTCGTGACCGAGGTCATCATCTTCTCTTTGCGCAGACGCGCTACCAGACGCGGCACCCAGAGCTTGAGCTCGGCGACATCCTGATCTCGCAGCACATAGCGGAAGGCGCCACTGCGATGCTGGCCACCCCCGCCATTGGGGTCGCCCGCCGAGAAGAAGGAGGTACGCAGCCCCGGCATGTCGCCCAGCTTCTTGCGAATGCTGTCCACGATCTGGTTATCGGTGCGTGTTCTGCTGCGCTTGTCGCTCAGACGGGCAAAAAGCTGGCCGTCACTGCTGCTGTTGTTCCAGCTCGTGACCGAGAGCACATCGGGATCGGCCTTCATCACCGCACCAACATAGTGGATGCGCCTGGTGATTTCGCTGAACGACATGGTGTCGTCACCGCTGATCGACCCGCCGACGAGCGCGATATCCTGTGCCGGCACCCCTGTCTTGGGCATGAGTACGATCGAGACCACCAGGACGATGAAGCTGAGCGGCAGCGTGAGAAAGGTCAGGACGTGATGGCGCAGGGCGACGCGCAGCGTACGTCCGTAGAGCGCGATGATCCCGTCGAGTACGAAATCGATCACGCGAATGACCCGGTCGCTCAGCCGATGACCCTCCGGCTTCTCATGTTCCACATCCAGCCAGTAGGCGCACATCATGGGGGTGAGGGTGAGCGAGAGCACGAGCGAAATGAGCAGCGCCGACACGATGGTCATCGAAAATTCGTAGAAGATCGCCCCGACCTGCCCAGGGATGAACAGGAGGGGGATGAACACGGCGATCAGCGAGGCGGTGATGGAGAGCACCGTAAAGCCGATTTCGGAGGAGCCGCGCAGGCTGGCGCTCATGCGGTCCATGCCCGACTCCATGTGTCGGGCAATGTTCTCGAGCACCACGATGGCATCGTCCACCACGAAACCGACCGAAATGGTGAGTGCCATGAGCGACATGATATCGAGGGTGAAATGCTGCCATTTCATGACGGCAATGGTACCCACGAGCGCGATGGGCACCGTCACAGCGGGGATGATGGTCGAGCGCAGGCGGCGCAGGAAGACCAGAATGACGCCGATCACCAGAATGATCGAGATAGCCAGAGTGAGCTGCGTGTCGTCCATCGAGGCGCGTATGCTCGATGAAAGGTCGATGGCTGTATCCATCTCCACACCGGGGGGCAGGACGGCCCGAAGCGTGGCCATGCGTTCCTTAACGGCATCGACGATCTTGACCGTATTGGCCTTTGGCTGGCCCCGCACGATGAGGGTGATGGCAGGCTTGTTGTTGAAATACCCGGCTTGATACAGATCCTGAACGCTGTCATTCACCGTGGCGACAGACGACAGTTTGATAGGATTGATATTGTTGCGATAGCCAATGATCAGGTCGCGGTATTGCGCCGCCTTTTCGGCCTGGTCATTTGTCTCGAGCATCATGCGCTGGCCGCCGGAGTCGATGAACCCCTTGGGCGTGTTGGCATTGGCCGAGGCGAGCGCCTGGCGCACGTCTTCAAAGCCCACACCCCATTTGTAGAGGGCGTACGGATTGACATCCACGCGTACGGCGGGGTCCGAGGACCCTACGGCCTGGACGTGGCCCACGCCTTTGATCTGTGCCAGGAGCGGCTTGACCCGGACCTGTGCCAGATCGAACAGCTTGGGGAGCGTCATCACATCCGAGGTCAAAGACAGCAGATAGACCGGTTGTGACGTGGGATCTTCCTTATAGGCATAGGGATCGCGGTCGAGCGTGCCCTGGGGCAGGTCGGCCCGCGCCGCCCGGAGCGCCGCCTGGACGTCGCGGAGGGCCCCATCGATATTCCGCGATTCCACGAAGTCGATGCGGATATAGGCAAAGCTGTTTTCGCTGTCTGATTCGATCTGCTTCACCCCGGCAATCTGGCCGAGATAGCGCTCCAGCGGCGTAGTGACGGAACTGACCATCTGCTCCGGGCTCGCGCCTGGCTGTTCGATCTCGACATTGATGGTCGAGGAGCCAATATCGGGCAGGCTGGCGACAGGCATGAGCGGGAAGCAGATTGCCCCTGCCGCAAGCAGCGAGAGGGCGAGCAGAATCGTCGCCACGGGACGCATGATGAAGAGACGACAGAAATTCATTTCGACTTCATAGCAAAGATTCCGTCGAAATACTGCGCACCGAAAAGCGCGGCGATTATCTTTTCGTCATCTTGTCACAATCGCATCGCCCCTGGCGCGCATATGACCCTACGAGGCCGCATAGGGTCAGGTGCGGGGAGCCTGCTCAGGTTGATCCTTGCAGCCGGGTGTGTCCACACCCGGCATGGAACCGGGGCGGCCTGTCGGCTGGCGTGTGTAATAGAATTCTGCAAGACGTATGGGCAGCACATCCATGAAGCGCGAGCCCAGCACCAGCCACGACGGAAAGATGATCCGTCTCTTGCGGCGCACGAGGCCGCGCAAAATATGAGCGGTCGCATCCTCGACATTCATCAGGCCGGGCATCGGGAAACGGTTCTGAGCCACCATGGGCGTGGCGACGAAGCTGCAACATACGCTCGAGAGATGGATTCCCGCCCGACGGCTATAGGCGCCGCTCGCTACCAGAAACCGGTCGAGTGCGGCTTTGGAGGCTGAGTAGGAGGGCGTGCCAGGATAGGAAACAAGCCCTGCCACCGAGGCGATGGCGCAGATCTGCCCCCTGTGGCGTGAAAGCCGTCCCGACTTTTGAAGCGGTTGGCTACGCATGCGTTCCATGACCGGCAGGATGGCATTGAGTGCGCCATCCAGATTGACCGCCATCATGCGCCGTATCTGCTCAGGGCTCTCAAAAGCGGCCTGTTCCTTATCGAGGGCATCGACCCCGCCCGTTACCCCGGCGCAAGCCAGCAGAAGATCGATCGCCCTGTCGGCGTCCTGGGTACACCAGCGCGTCATGGCCTCCTGATCGGTCACGTCCAGACATGTGGTGCGCGCCGTCGCGCCCTTTTCGTGGCATCCGGCGCGCGTCGCCTCAAGTCCTGTGGCATTGCAATCGGCCAGATAGAGATGACGCCCCGGTCCCGAGAGCGCCAGAGCTAGAGCACGGCCAAGACCTGAGGCCGCACCGGTGATGAAGATCGTCTGATAATTCATGAATCGAACTTTATACGCTGTGTCTCGCGGCACCAAATTTCTCGGCAAGATCAGCAAGATGGGCGTGATGGGTGAAAAAAAGGACCTGATGACGCGACGCAATTCGGGAGAGCGTGGCAAAACCCGCTTCGGCGCGTTGTTCGTCGAAAGTGATGAACAGATCATCGGCGAGGAACGGCAGGGTCACGCCCCGCGCACGGGCCTGTTCGAGCGCAGCCAGGCGCAGGCTGAGGAATAGCTGGTCGCGCGTTCCTTCGCTCATGGCAGCGGGGCGGATGAATTTCTCGTCCTGGGACAGGGCGGCTTCCGTGAGCGCTGCGAGTTCAGGCCCCTTGCCATCATCTGCGATCACCAGCTTCTGATACCGGCCGCAGGTCAGAGATGTGAAAAGTGCTTCTGCTGCCTGCAGGAGGGGATTGGTGTTCTCGAGACGCTGACGGCGCGCCACGTGGTTCAGGAGGAGCGTCTGGATACGCGCCTCGGCCCACTGCTCGGCTGCCTCGGCCATCTCGACACGGCAGGATTCGATGTCGAAGGCCGCTTCGAGCGCGCCCTCCGCCTTTTCGATATCATGGAGGGACTGGCGGATCTCTCCCCCACGCTGCAGCGCCGTGTTGCGCTGCTGTTCCAGTGTCTTTTGTTCGGCATCGAGCGCGGCGAGGCGCGCATCGAGCGCAGCCGGTTCCATGGCGCGTGCCTGTTCCTGGAGGGCATCGAGCGAGAGGCCATCAGCCTGTTCGAGGATCTGGCGCTCGAGCCTTTTCCTTTCGTCAAGCGTGCGCTGATGGGCCATTTCTGCCTCAAGCGCGACTCTCATGCTGTCGATCTCGTCGAACCCCAGCCGGGCCGCATAGGGGGCAAAAAGCGCCGTGGCGTCATTGAGGGCGTTCCGAGCCCGATCCTGCGCTGCGGCACTTTCCTTCAGGCGCGCATCCTGCTGGTCGGCCTGATCCTTATCACTGCGCGCCCTGATGAGGGCGTCGACCAGACCTGCGAGAGCCTGCGGGCAAGGCAGAGGGGCGAGTGACTCTGCCTTGCCCAGAAGGGCCGTGAAGTCCCGAAATTCCTTGTCGAGTGTCGCAAGCGCCTCGCGCCGCGCGAACAGGGTGTCGCGCCCTGACTGAAGGGCTGCGGCGTCACGCCGGTTCTGACGCAGGTCTTGCACGGCTTCGGGCGACCAGATCGGCGTTTCGGGCAGGAGCGTGCTCCAGCGTTCCTGAAGGATCGCCCGTGTGGCGGCGATCGACGCCCCCTTGCGATGCTCGGCCTCGACACTGCGCCGCGCCAGTTCGAGCTCCTGGGCCCGTTCGGCCAATCGTTCGGCCTGCTGTTCCCTCTCGCGCAGGCGCTCTCTCGCTTCGATCAGCGTCTCGGCCAGATTCGAGCTGAATGCCTTCGGGGCTGGCGTCCCATCCTGCGTAAGCGCGCCAAGGGCGGCAATGGCCGTTTCACGACGAGCGCGCATTCTTGCATGCTCGTCACGCAGGCCTGCGAGGGCACAGGCGGCGTCCAGTGCCTGTTGCCGCAGGGTCAGCCAGGACGGCAGGCGATCTGGGGAAAGCACTGGAAGGCCGCGGCGTGTCTGCTCGACCGCGAATTCCTGCATTGCTGCCCGACGGGCAGAGGCCAGCCCGGCGAGGCGCGCCTGAGTCTGTGTGTGACGCAGGGCATTGCGTTCAAGCGCCAGATCGATCTGCGTCAGGCGGGCAGAGTCTTCAGCCGCCTCGTACCTGCGGTCTGCCAGATGATCGGCATGGTGCTGCGCCTGAAGGAAGATTTCTCGAACCTCTTCTGATGCAAGATGCATCTCGGACGATGCGAAACACTGTGAGAAGAGGCGATCGCGTTCCATGCGCGCCTGATCGAGTGCGGCTCGCGATACGACGTCGCGTTGTTCGAGCTGCGCCTTGTCCAGGGCGAGGCGTTCCGCCTCCTCGGATAGGGTGCGTCTCTCGATTTCTGTGTCGGCCAGTTCCTTTTCGCGCACGCGCCAGGTATCGCGACGCTCCGAAAGGAAGTCCTGATCGGGGACAGCCATGGTCCCGAGGGCCTCGGCATCACCCTTCCAGGGAAGCAAATCACGCAGGGTTTGCGCTTCATGACGCTCGGCCTCAGCGATTCTGCGCTCGAGAGCGATGAGGCTTGCATCCAGATCGCCCAGTGCCTCGGCCTGTTGCATCGCAACCTGGAGCGGCCGCAGGGGCAGCGTCTCGTCCGACCCTATCCGGGCTTCTGCAACGGCGAGTCTTTCTCTCGCCGCTTCGTCATCGCGGCGCCACGCGGCTTCGCGCTGGTTCAGGGCGGCATGTTCCTGGGCAAGCGGCAGCAGACGCGCCAGAAGGGTCTCGCCGGGAAGGCGGGCGAGAATGTCCTGGGGGTTGCCCTCCTGCCCCGCTGCCAGAAGGCGGGCCTGGAGCGTATCGAGGGCGGCCACGTCATCCTGCTCGTTCCGGCTGCTCGCTAGGGCGTCAAAGCGGGCCCTGAAGGCGAGAATCGCCTCCTGCTGCGCAATAAGCGCCAGATCGGGCTGACATCCGGCGCGCAGGGCCAGCAATCCCTCGTGGAAACGCTCGGCTTCAGCCACCTTCTGGCCAGCTTCAGTCCAGTTTCTCAGGAAGGCCGAAAAACGATTCTGTTCGTCAACGGTGAAACGTAGAGCGGGGCGTGAAGCAAGCGTTTCATCGAGCCCGCCTAGCCGCAAAAGATCATTGCGAATACGCCTGAGACGCTCCAATCGGGCACGTTCGCCGAGCATGGTTGCAAGAGCGTCTTCGACAGCGCCGTTCTGCTCTTCCAGTGCTCGCGCCTCACCCGTCAGGCGCGCCCAGTCATCGCGTTCTTTCTCGGCCTTTGTCAGGCGGGAGCGTGCATCGGCCAGACGATTGCGCAGATCATTCAGCCGCGTACCGCGGCCGTTCTTTTTCCAGAGCGCTCCAGCCTCTGCCTCAAGCGCATCAAGCACGGTCTGGACATTTTCCAGCCCGAACCCCGCAGCCAGTAATTGCTGGCCCAGATCGCCTTCGAACCGCGCCATGGACTCGCCCCCCAGGCGCAGGCGCTGATGATCGAGACTCCACATGCGCTCGAAGGCGGCGCGATCCACCCCGCCCAACCAGCGCAGCAGGCGGTTCTCATCAAGAGGGGTCGCGTCATCCTCAGCCAAAAGCGTCTGGCTACGTCCACGCTTGCGGATCATGCTCAACTGCTCACCGTCCTGTTCGACACAGGCACCGACGCGCAGTTGAGCGGCATCGAAGCGCCAATCCTGTGCCTTGAGGTTCGGAAAGCCGTAGAGCAGATCGCCAACCGCCGAGAGCGTGGTCGATTTACCGGCTTCATTCGCGCCGTGGAAAAGCTGCAGGTCCTGCGATGAGGGTGCGAATACATAAGAACGCTCGGAAAAGCCGCCGTAGCGTATGAGGTTGAGAGAGGCGAATCTCATGGCGCTTCTCCCTCAGCCCCCGGCGCAGACGTATTCCGGCGTTGGGGTGTCGGAACAGGAACTGACGGGATCTGAGACTGCGCAGGCGGTTCTGCGCCGAGCCTCGCGCCGAGTCTCCCGCCGAGTCTTCCGGTCAGTTCGGGCAGAATCGCGCCCCATTCCCTGTCGTTTATGCGTGCGAGGAGGGAGTCCGGGGCGATTTCGCCCAGATTGAGCGTCTTGAGGCAAAGATCGAGATCGCTCCCGAGCGATACCAGAAAATCTTCGTCCCGGCTCGCCTCCTGCAGCAGTGGCCCCAGGGAGAAATTCTCGCTTCCTGCATCCGGCAGGGAGGGGGCTTCCTGCGCGCTCTTGCTCGGTAGGGTGGTCGCGACAACGAGTTTTTCGAGCTCGATATCGCCGCCGCTCAGCGTTGCCAGATGCTGAACCGCTTCACGCAGCGAGGGCCCTTGTCGTGACAAACGATCATGAAGGACGGTCTCACCCACGAGCGTCAGGCGCGTCACACAGAGATGGCCTTCCTGTTCCTGCGCGATCTGACGAAAAAGCGCTGCGATCCGGTCATGAAGCGCGGCCTCGGTTTCAAGGCCGCTGCAGTCCTGATGCGCCTGGTGCCAGCGCACGACATCACAGGGTACGGGTGTAATGGAGTCGATTACCCTGTCCCTCACGGATACGAGAATGACGCCTTTTTCCCCCGTTTCATGGATATGTCGCCCCTGAAGCACGCCGGGATAGACGATGGGTGTGCCGTCACGTAGGATCATGCGCTCATGGACATGGCCAAGGGCCCAGTAATCATAGTTCCTGGCGCGGAGCCCTTCTACGGTGCAGGGGGCGTAGGTCTCGTGCTGGCCGTGCCCGGAGAGCGAGGTGTGCAGCACGCCGATATTGAAATAGTCCGGCACCGGTGACGGGTAGGACGGTGTCATGTCCTGGGGTACGTGACGGTTCGCGAAGCTCTGCCCGTGCAGGGCGACCCCCAGATCGTCCAGCAGGAAACTGCCCGGCTTCTGCGACGGGAAACGGTCGATACCTGCGGGGAGCGGAAGGTCGCGTGTCAGGACCGAGGCCGCATCGTGATTGCCCTGAAGCAGGAAGACACGAATACCCTGCGCCAGAAGGCGCCCCAGGGCCGAGGCCATATAGCGGCCTGTGCTGATCGTCTTCCAGTTGCCGTCATAGAGGTCGCCCGCAATCACCACGAAGGCCACCTTTTCATCGATGGCCGTCTGCACCAGACGATCGAGCGCCCGGCGTGAGGCAGAGCGAATACGGTCGATGGATAAATCGTCATGCCGCGTCAGCCCCCTGAGTGGGCTATCCAGGTGGAGATCGGCCGCGTGCAGAAAGCGAAAGGAGGTCATGGCCCCCTTCTAGCGCAATTTTCTGCCTTGTGCGCCGGATGAACGTCACCCGTTTTCACAGGGCCGTGTCTGAGGAGCCTGGTGTCCCAACGCCATGATACCCGCCGATAACATTCTCTTTCTTCTCTTGATGGCCGCCGGCAGCAGCCTGCTGGCCCGACTGCTCAAGGGGCGCATTCCCCTCCCGCTGATACAGATCGTCCTTGGCATTCTCGCAGCGCTCGTCGGGGTCACCATCGGGCTCCGGCCCGATCTGTTCATGCTGGTCTTTCTGCCGCCGCTCCTTTTCGCCGATGCATTTCGCATGCCGTTACGCGAGTTCCACGAGTTGCGGGGGACGATCTTCTTTCTCGCATTCGGGCTCGTCGTCTTCAGCACGATCTTCTGTGGATACGCGATCCATTGGCTCATCCCTTCGCTGGATCTGCCTGGCTGCTTCGCTTTGGCGGCAGCGCTCTCGCCCACCGACACGGTAGCGGTCTCAAGCCTGCTTGCCGGGCGGCGTGTGCCGGAACGCATGATCCATGTCCTGTCTGGCGAGGCGCTGTTCAATGATGCCTCGGGCCTGGTCTGCTTTCGCTTCGCCACGGCTGCCGCGCTCACCGGTGAGTTTTCCTACCGGCAGGCTTTCGATGATTTCCTGCTCGTGGCGTTTGGTGGCATGGCGATTGGCGGGGCGATCGCCTATGGCGCGGCGCGGCTCAATCGTATCCTGCTCAGGCGTGGTTTTGATGATCCGCCCTTGCAGATCACGCTCATGATCCTGCTGCCCTTTGTGACCTATATCGTGTCGGAACGGGTGCATTGTTCGGGAATTCTGGCCTCTGTGGCGGCCTGTATGGTCATCAAGATGATGGGGATGATCGAGGAGACGAACACTGCCACGCGTCTTCAGGCGACCACGGTCTGGGGAATGGTCAATTACATCTTCAATGCGCTGATCTTTCTTTTGCTTGGCCTGCAATTGCCCGCCTTGCTGCGTGGCGGCATGACGATGGCGCATGAACGCGAGGTATCCCTCCTGCAACTCGTGGGGTTGGTCGGTGCGGTCTATCTCATCATGACGTTTCTGCGCTTTGTGGGGATCTGGCTGTCCATCCTGCGACGCTGGGCGATGGCCCGATGGAGCGCTACGCCCTTCGTCTGGCCCGATTTTCTGAGCTCTCTGCTCCTGACTTTCGCGGGAGTTCGCGGGGCTGTCACCCTGGCTGCGGTCCTTTCCCTGCCCGCGGCGGGCAGCGAGATGGGGGCTTTCCCTTATCGGGATCTGCTGATCACCATCGCAGCCGGGGTGATTGTGGTGTCTCTGGTGGGCGCAGGCGTTCTGATGCCGCTATTCGTACGCTTTCTGCCCAGATCCGGCATGGATCGCCACGCCACCGAGGAAATGATGGCGCGCCAGAGCCTGCTGCGTACGGCATTGGCCATTCTCGCAGAGGAAAAGTCACGCCCCCATGAAACGGGGTCAGGCACGCCGCATGAGCAGGATCTGAAGCGCGACGTGCTCGACAGGCTGGAACAGATTTATGAGAACCGTCTGTATCAGATCGATGAAACGACGCAGACCTCACTCATGAACCGCCAGCTCTCCCGCAGGCGAGAACGTCTGGAACTCGCAACGCGGTTTCTGCTGCTCAAGGCGCAGCGTCAGACCCTGCATCGCCTGTTTGTCGAACGCGGGATCAATGATCAGACCGAGTGGGAATTGCAGCAGGAACTGGATTTCGAAGAGCAGCTTCTTCGCGCCCGGGTGCAGCGCTTGCCAAAGGATATCTGAGCAAAAAAGACTCCCCGCGTACCGAGCACGGGGACACATATTCACCCCCGCGGCCGGATATCGGGGCCGTTATACTGCCCTCCGGCTATTGGACGATTGACCGGCGGGGAGACCAGAGAGTCCGGCCAGGCCGGTTCGTCGCTGGCGCCGGGGACAATGGCGGTGCGGCCGCGTGGCAGGGATTGCGGAAGCTCTTCACGCAGACGCTTGAGCATGCGCTCACGCAGGTCGCAGCACAGATTCCACATGCCATTGGCATCGGCGGC
>Ga0157365_10000716_pt1 | contig 14104 bp, 20 predicted proteins | sample AttsexASBM3_FD_111478 | JGI IMG/M metagenome (GOLD analysis project Ga0157365, IMG submission 111478) | Fungus gardens microbial communities from leaf cutter ant in Ribeirão Preto, State of São Paulo, Brazil - Atta sexdens ASBM3 | ecosystem: Host-associated > Fungi > Mycelium > Unclassified ... | reverse complement strand
TCGCCTGCGGCGATCCCTGACCCGGCTCCCGCGTGCATGAGGCGATGTCCTGTCTTCGAGAAACGAAAGGAGCAGGACGATGACCACGCTACACGACCAGATCCAGATGCTGCGCGCCGAACTGACCAGCTTTCACCTGAGCCACCGGGAGCGCAAACAGATCGAGCGCGAACTGAAGCAGGCATGCGCGCAATTCGCAGCCAGATACCACGACGACGAGACCTCCGCGTAAGGCGGGGGTTTTCGTTTGATCGCGCACGCCGACAATCCACCGACAGGTTCTGTCCATCGGGGAACCCTGGCACCGATTCCTCTTTGTCATCCTCCTGAAAGAACGGTGTTGAATCTTCGTATTGCGACTATTATAGTCGTATTTCTGGTGTGCATGCCCCGTGTTTCGGATGTGATCATGGATGATCACTGGCCGACAGGTAAGGGCGGCACGGGCACTCCTGAACTGGACACAGGAGATGCTTGCTGAAAAGGCCCTCGTAGCATTGACCGCGCTCAAGCGCCTTGAATCCGAGCGCGATCTTGGCGTTCACGAGGGCACGGTCGACCAGGTTCGCCGGGCGCTGGAAGCAGCGGGCATTCTGTTCATCGAGTCCGGACAAGGGCGTGGCGTCATGTTTCTTCACGAGACTTCCGGTACCGAAACGCGGCAGGCTAGGGTGCGTCGCGTTCGGTCTCCGACCTGATCGGCTCACCCATGCAGAAGCCCCCGCTTGACCCGTCCGTCGCCGACAGCGCTCCGGAAGCGTCCTGCCTCACCGGCTACGACGAACAGCACCTCATCACCTATCTCCGCCTGCTTGATGCCGAGGCCGACGGTGCGGACTGGCGCGAGGTCGCCCGCATTGTGCTCCAACGCGACCCGGCGTCCGACCCCGAGGGCGTCCATTGCTGCTGGCACAGTCATCTGGCGCGGGCGCACTGGATGACCGAGCATGGCTACCAGCATCTCCTGCGCGGCGGCGCGCCCCACTGACATCCTGAATCGTTGCGTGACCTGCAAGACCTGTTGCAGGACTGGGGCGTAGCGGGCAACGGGACGGTCTGGCATACTCTCGCGAGCAAGTGCTTGCCCTGTTCCCACCCGTTACGCATCGGAGACGACGCCATGAGCCGCGCCAACTGGCGGTCGGCGAGCGCGTACGAGGGCCTGCGGTCGCTCGACGCCCCTGCCTTTGCCTTGCAGTTTGTCAGTCGCAATCGGGATTTTATCCGCGATCGTGCCTCCCTTCAGCGCGCCGCGCGCCGGGCTGCGCTGTCAGCATTGGATGCCGAGGCTTTCGCCCGGCGCTGGGGGGTGCGATTTCGAGAGTGTCCGCACGGTCCTCGATCCGCGTACCGCCCTCTGGACTGTTGCGGTATCGCCGGCCGTGATTGCGGTTGTCCCCCTGCCGACAGCACTGGCTGACGCGGCGCATCGTCCCCTCTCTCTCGCCCGGACAGGACTGCCGCCCGATATTGCGGAAGAAGTGCTGCTTGAGCAGGGGGAGACGATCCTGCGGCTGTACGTCCTGCCACCTGCCGGCGCGCAGGTCGGCGTGTTTCTGCCGCTTGATGCGCTGTTCGAGGTGCGTGTCCAGGCCGTCCTGCGGTTCTGGCGCGTCCTCAACGGACGTCCGCCCGGTCCTGATCCGGCCCGCCTCTCATCCGATCGCATCAGCAGGCTGATCCTGGCGCTCCGTACGCTTGACGGCCTGGACGACGGCGCGTCGCAGCGCGAGATCGTCGGCGTCCTGTTCGGTCGGGAGGTTTCCGCAGGGGACTGGCTTTCGCACGATCTGCATTTTCGTATGAAACGGCTGGTGCGTTTCGCGCGGGGGCTGGCTGATGGAGGATACCGGCGGCTGCTACTGCACCCGTTTCGGGGGCGGTAGTAGCTACGGCCTTCAAGTCGGCCTTACAGTCAGGATGGAAAGCTCTTCCAGAGCGGACATCCTGACAGTCAGCAATTCAGTGTTGGAGGTTATACTGATATCAGTGGATCGTAGATCGATTATTGCTTTTTCTTGAACACGTCCTGGAAAATGAGCGGTCCCCACACACGCCCGCGTGCATGTATCAATGCGCCGCCTGCGTTGAGTTTCCCCAGATTAATGGGAGCGAACCCGAGTTCCCTGGCCAACGTCGCGACGGGAGGGGTCGCATCCTCATCGTCGCTCGACAGAAAGACGACCCGGTGCCCGCCCTCGACAAACGGGTCGCTCGCCAGGGTGGCGGCAATCAGATGGTTGAAGCCTTTGACGAACCTGGCGCCCGCAAAGGCCTTTGCTGCAAAGGCGGACGACAGGAGGCCGTCCATCTCCTCAAGGGGAGCCTGCGAGTTCATCGTGTCGATGACCGTTTTGCCTGTCCAGTCCGGCAGGGCCTTCGCAACTTCGCGGTGCTGCTCAAACGGGACCGCCAGGATGATCGTGTCGGCCTCGAGCGCCTCCCGCAGCGACTTCGCGACGATCGTGGGGCCAATTGCCTGAGCCTGTGGCGTCAACGCCTCGGAAGGTCGACGGCTCGCGACAGTCACGTCGATGTTCTTGCGGGCGAAGGCATGAGCGAGTGCCTGGCCAACCCTGCCAAAACCGATGATTGCGTAGCTCATTGGTGTGTTTCCAATCCTTGTTCACGGCGATATCGCAGAGAGCGGGAAATGTTCAGCAGCAAACGCGTCCCGTCCTCCAATAGTGGATTCAGATGGCCGAGAAGCCGCCATCGACAGACAGTTCCACCCCGTTCACGAAGCTGGAATCGTCCGAAGCAAGAAACAGCGCGGCTGCCGAGATTTCCTCGGGACGTCCCATCGTTCCCCGTGGGATCAGGGACTGGAACATCTGCTTCGCTTCCTCGGTCAGAACCTGATCCTGCATCGGTGTGGCGATCGGCCCCGGGTGCAGCACGTTCACCCGGATATTCCGGCCCTTCAGTTCGTTGAGCCACCCGCGTGCGAATGCGTGCAGCGTCGCCTTGCTCGCCGCATACACGCTGTAACCAGGGAAACCTTTGAGCGAAGCAACCGACCCGGTCATGAAGATCGATCCGCCATCGTTGAACAGCGGCAACGCCTTCTGAACCGTAAACAGCGTGCCGCGCGCATTCAGGTTGAAGGTTGTATCGAAGTGCTGCTCGGTAATCTCGCCCAGCGGGAGGGCTTCGCCCGTGCCGGCGCTCGCATACAGGACGTCGATCTTGCCCTTTTCCCGCTTGACCGTGTCGAACAGACGGTCGAGGTCGTCGAGGTTGGCCGCGTCGCCGCGCACGCCGGTCACGTTCCGGCCAATTAGCTTGACGGCCTCGTCCAGCGTCTCCTGTCGTCGGCCGGTGATGAAGACATAGGCGCCTTCTTCAACGAACCGCCTGGCGCTCGCCAGCGCCATGCCGCTCGATCCACCCGTGATGACGGCAACCTTACCTTCGAGCTTTCCCATGATCTTTCCCTTCAGGCTTCATCTCTGATCGTTCGGGGAGGTTCCCGACGGTCTCAACATGGGCCGGCCGGAGGCAGACGGTGAGTGCGGAAGCGTGCATATCGGTGGTGCGAAATCGATCCGGATGGACAATTGACATTGATCGGATGATCATTGCTGATCGGCTGAAAACCGAGGAAAACGGGTTTCTATACGCTATGACGACGGCTCGTCATGGCGCATGTTGTAGCGGATATGAGCTTTGGAAGGCGCACCATGTGGTGCCGGAGCGCACCATGATCGATTGGGACGATATTCGCTACTTCCTCGCCGTCGCGCGCGGCGGCTCGGTGCGGGCCGCTGCCGGGCATCTGGGGGTGAACCATTCGACCGTGCTGCGGCGGATCGCCCAGCTTGAAGAGCAACTCGGGACGCACATGTTCGAAAAGCTGCCTGCGGGCTATCGCCTGACGGCAGCGGGCAAGGAGGTTCTCGAGTTCGCCAACCAGATGGAATCGTCGTCGCACCAGCTTGAGACGCGTGTTTTCGGTCGTGACCAGAGCGTGCGCGGGCTTTTGCGTGTGACGCTGCCTCCGTTTCTCGCAACGCATCTGCTCATGCCGGATCTTGCTGATTTTGCCCACCTGCATCCCGATATCGAAATGGAAATCCTGCCAACCGGTGCGGTCGCGAATCTGACGAACCGGGAAGCCGACGTTGCGATCCGTATTGTGCTGGATCGGGAAACACTGCCCCCCAATCTTCATGGTCTGCCAGGCCCCGAATTGTCGAGCGGCATCTACATGTCTCGCGATCGGCTGACCGCCTGGCGTGCGGGGGTGCCTGCCCCCATGCGGTGGATCGTCATCAATAATGATGGACTTCCGGGCTGGGCTCGAGAAGGAGAGGTTCGCACCACGGGGGCTCCGTTCAGGACGCCGGACGCTGAAGCGCAGATTGTCGCAGCACGGCAGGGGATCGGGATGACGAAACTGCCATGCTTCGTCGGCGATGCCGACCCGCTGCTGGTGAGAGTCCCCGGTACCAGGTTGCACGGATACGGAACGCTCTGGTTTCTCACGCAGGGGGAGACACGCAGGACGAAGCGCGTAAGGCTCTTCACCGAGTTCGTATCCCGTAGGCTCGCTACCCATGCGCCGCTTCTCGCAGGGTTATCTGCATCGCGCGACTGACATGCGCCAGGGCTGATGTGCCGCGGGAAACGATGCTTCGATGTGTGCTTCAAAGGAAATGACGGGCTATCTATCTTTCGTCTCCGGGCCGGCATTCTGCACACCAGAAAAGCTGCCCTCACCAAAAATTCCAGTAACGTGAGATCTGTTTGCGGATTGGCATGCCGCAACCTTACGCCCGTCCAGGACCGATCTCACCCCCCAGCGAGATCGGTCCTAGTCCCGAAAGACCCCGCTCCGCCACGCTGATCCCTGCTGGCCGCATTTGTCCCGCGGCCTCTGACAGCGATCACGGAGCTTCCTCATGTCCGCCAATTACAGCGATCTGCCGCCGCGCTATCTGCGCACGCCCGACGCCTCGCGCTTCGTCGGACTGTCCATTCGCACCCTGGAAAAACACCGGATCTACGGCACCGGTCCGCGCTACTCGAAGCTCGGCGGCCGCGTGGTCTATCGGGTCGATGAGTTGCAGGCCTGGGTCGAGAGCGGAGCACGTGCCCACACATCAGACACCACCGCCGGCACCGTGTCCGCCGCCGCGCGGCAAAGCCCGCTGATCCCGCCGACGCCGGCGACCTCACGTGGGAGCCGGCGCTGATGCGTACGTCCGACCGGGGACAGTCCGAGCGCGAGCAACTGGAACTCTTCCATGCCATCGCGGGAGATTTCGCGCCTCGTGACGCCCAGGATCTGATGGCGTTCCCGTTCTTCAGCCTCGCCAAATCCCCCCGCATGGTCCCGATCGATTACCGGACCCCGGACGTCACCATTCGGGTCGAGGCGTCCGCCGGACATGGCATGGCCACGATCTGGGACGCTGACGTGCTGATCTGGGCCGCCAGTCATCTCGTTGCCGCGCGCGACGCCGGTCGGCGCACGTCGCGGCTGATGGTGGCCAGCCCGCGCGAGATCCTGACCTTCATCGGCCGGGGCGACAGCGCGCGGGATTATGAGCGCCTGGAAGCGGCGTTCGACCGGCTGCAATCCACCACGATCAAGACCTCGCTCCGGCAGACCGGGAAGGGCCAACTGCACCGCTTTTCCTGGATCAACGAATGGAAACGGCATACCGCGCGGGAAGGGCGCACCCGCGTGATCGAACTGATCCTGCCCGACTGGTTCTACCAAGCGGTTCTCGATGACGCGCTCGTGTTGACCATCGATCCGGTCTATTTTAGCCTCACAGGCGGTCTGGAGCGCTGGCTCTATCGCATCGTGCGCAAGCATGGCGGTCGCCAGCGTGCGGGCTGGGCCTTCGGCCTGCGCCATCTCTACGAAAAATCCGCCAGCCTTTCCCCCTATCGCCGCTTTGCCTTCGAACTGCGCGAGATGGCAAAGCGGCAGCCTTTTCCGGGCTATCGGCTGTCGGTGCGCCCCGACCGCAGCGGCAATGACACGCTGGCCTTCGCGCCCGCCAAACTATCCACAGGCGCCTGTGGGCAAGCTGTGAATCCATCCGTGCTATCAGTTGTGGATTTATCCGTGCCATCACTGCCACCGCATCCGTGCTATCGTTTGCGGAAAACGCCGAATCAGGACATTGAATCAGAGGGTTATGGCACCCTTAACTTAGAATCTAACTTAAAAGAGTCTAACTTTAAGGATGTTGGCACCCCTTCCGATCCGTGGATAAGCCCCGGAGAGGGGTCATGATCGTGGCCTTCCTCAACCAGAAGGGCGGCGTCGGCAAGACGACGCTGGCGCTGCATCTCGCCGGCCAATGGGCTCGGGAAGGCCGGCGCGTGACGGTCATCGATGCCGACCCGCAGGGCTCGGCGCTGGACTGGTCGGCGCAGCGGGCGCGGGAGGGACTGCCTCGGCTGTTCGGCGTGATCGGGCTGGCGCGCGATACGCTGCACCACGAGGCGCCGGCACTGGCTCAGGGGGTGGATCACGTCGTCATCGACGGTCCGCCGCGCGTGGCGGCGCTGCTGCGCTCGGCCCTTCTGGCCGCCGATCTGGTGCTGATCCCGGCTCAGCCTTCGCCGTTCGACGGCTGGGCCTCGGCCGAGATGCTGCGGCTGCTGGCGGAAGCGCGGTTCTTCCGTCCCGGCCTGCTGGCCCGCTTAGTGCTCAACCGCTGCGCCGCGCGCACGGTCATCGCCCGCGAAACCCGGCTGGCGCTGATGGGGCATGAGCCTGCCGCTCTAGAGGCGCGGATCGGCCAGCGGGTTGCTTTCGCCGACGCCGCGCGCACCGGTCGCCTGGTCTGCGACCTGCGTCCGCACGGGATCGCAGCCTGCGAAATCGCCGCCCTGACGGCCGAGATCGGGGGGCTGGTGCCATGACCCTCCTGACCGGCGACAGTGCGCTCCTGATGCCCTGGCACGGCCCCTACGACATGATCCTGGTCGATCCCCCCTACGGCGATACGTCGCTCGCGTGGGACCGCCGCGTGTCGGACTGGCCGGGCAAGGCACTCGCGGCCCTGAAACCGAGTGGCTCGCTCTGGGTGTTCGGTTCGCTGCGGAGCCTTCTTGCATCCAGCGCCGCATTCCGGAATGCGGGCTGGAAATATACCCAGGAACTGGTCTGGGAGAAGCAGAACGGTTCCAGCTTCCATGCCGACCGTTTCCGCCGCGTGCATGAACTGATCGTCCAGTTCTATCGTGACGATACGCCCTGGCGTGCCGTCTACAACGCGGTCCCGGCCACGCCCGACGCGCGGGCGCGCACGGTGCGGCGGAAACATCGGCCGCCGCATATGGGCCAGATCGATGCCGGCCATTACGTCAGCGAGGATGGCGGCCCGCGCCTGATGCGCTCCGTGATTCCGGTCCGCAATACGCATGGCCGCGCCATTTATCCGACCGAGAAGCCGGTGGCCCTGCTGGAGATCCTGATCCGTACGAGCTGCCCGCCGGGCGGTCTGGTCGGTGACTGGTTCGCCGGATCGGGCGCGGCCGGTGTCGCCTGCCGATTGGCTGGCCGGCGCTATGTCGGCTGCGAGATCGATCCCGTCATGGCGCAGAAGGCGCGTGACCGTATCGCGTCCGTGCTGCCGCTCGGTCAAGGAATCTCGCCATGACGGAGCGTCGTACACTGCCCGGTTTCGCGTCGCGCCCCGCCGACCCGGAACGCTGGGTCAGGGCGCCGGACAAGCATGCCACCCCCAACAGTTTCACCGCTCGGCTGACCATCGACGTCACGCCGGCGCTGCGTGCCCGCCTCAAGGTCGCGGCGTTTCAGCGCGGCATGACCGTCGCCGACATGCTGCGGGCGCTGCTGGCCCGCGAGTTCCCCGATACTTCTGGAGATGTGCCATGACCGACACGCTCGTTCATGTCGAACTGACCTGGATCGAGAAGCGCATCGAGCACTGGATCCGCTTCGGCTCTGTCGCCCACGAGCAGATTCTCGATCGTCGTCGACGGATACTGAGCTTTCCGCCGGGCACCGTGTTCGCCTTCCTGCGCTGGGCAGCGAACGATTACGGGACGGTGGTATCCTGCATCGACATCGTGCGCGTCACCCGTCCCGGCGAGCCGTATCAGACGGTGCCGTTCGTACGCCCTGGCGGTGAGAGCCTGCTGCGCCAGAGCGGCTGGCCGAAGGTCCGGCTGGTGCTCGAAGCTGTCGATCGTATCGAAGCCATCGGCATCGACCCCGTCGACGTGGCGCCCGAGCATTGGCGGCATCTGCACAACCGGATGCTCGCCGGGCAGGCGGCGCGCCCCTACACGCGCGATCGCCATCAGGCCTGGCTGCGCCGGAGAGCGGTGTCATGACGCGCTTCGGCTGGTTCTTCACCACCTATTTCGCAATACTCGGTGTTGGCACGTCAGTGGCGATCCATCCAGCACCCCGGCTGATCTGGAATGCCACCGCCAGCACACCGGTCGGGCTGTATTGCCTGCAATCGGCGGACATCCTGCATGTCGGCGATCTGATCGCGATCCGACCGCCGGCCGTCATTGCCGCGACGCTGGCGCGCGGCGGCTATCTGCCGCTCGGTGTGCCACTGCTCAAGCCGGTTGCGGCACTGCCAGGGCAATTGGTCTGTCGGATCGGCGCCGCTGTTTCGGTCGATGGTAAGGCGCTTGGCGAGGCACTCGCCCACGATCATCGTGGCCGTCCGCTGCCGGTCTGGCAAGGCTGCCGACATGTCCTGCCCGGGCAGATCTTCGTCATGAATCCGGCAGTCCCGACCAGTCTCGACGGCCGGTATTTCGGCGTCCTGCCGGTCGCTGCGGTGCTCGGCCGCGCGCAGCCGCTGTGGCTCGCGCCGTCACCGATGTCTCCCACCCCCAACCAGAAATGAGGCTGACATGGCTCAGATCGGAACTTTTACGCGCACTTCTGACGGCTTTGCCGGTCGCCTGCGCACGCTCGCCCTCGACGTCGAATTGACGATCGTGCCGGCGACATCGTCGGACGCCGAGCATGCGCCCGATTATCGCGTCCTTCTCGGTGAAGCCGATGCCGGACCGGAGGTGGGTGCGGCCTGGAAACGCACCGGCGAGAAGGCGGGCACCTATCTCTCGTTGGTTCTCGACGATCCGATGCTGGCGCAGCCGATCCGCGCCAATCTGTTCCAGTCCGACAGGCAGGGCCGCGCCTTTCATCTGGTCTGGAGCCGTCCGGTGAAGCGTGATGACCGGCGATAAATCTGCGCTCCGTCTGCTCGGTGTCGTGCTTCCGGTCGTCGTTTCATTGACGGTGTCGACGCATAATGCGGTCGCGGATCCCTACGCCGCCATGATCGCGGAAGCAGCCATGCGTGCACGGATTCCGGCCTCATGGATTGCTGCCGTCCTGCACGCCGAGAGCAGAGGTGATGCGCATGCCGTGTCGTCGGCGGGTGCGATGGGGCTCATGCAGGTGATGCCCGGAACATGGGCCAGCCTGCGCATGTCGCTCGGCCTTGGCGACGATCCGTTCGACCCGCACGATAACATTCTGGCCGGAGCGACCTATCTGCGCTGGATGCGGGATCGCTATGGCGAAGCGGGGTTTCTTGCCGCCTATAATGCCGGTCCCGCGCGCTATGATGAGCATCTCGCAACCGGACGACCGCTGCCTGCCGAGACGCGGAACTACGTCGCGTCGGTCAGCACGCGCCTGGCTCTTCCGCTTTCCGATAACATCGCAATCGGTGCTTCGGCGGCACCATCCTGGCAGGGCTCTTCCCTCTTTCCGGCCTCATTCCTGCGCATGGGCGATGCGTCTCGGCCTGTCGAGAGCACACACGATCCGGCACGTTCATCTGGTTCTCGCCCGAGCGACTGGACGGCGCTTGCCCCGCAATCGGCCGGCCTGTTCATCGCGTCAGGGCATGGGGAGGCACGTCGATGACCCCCGTTCCGGTCCATCGGGCGCTGGCAGGCCATAGACGGCTTGGGGATGGGGTGCCGGGGGGAGACAGGCAACGGAGGGAAGGACGGCAAGGTAAAAGCAGCGCCCGTTCGGGGCTGCATGTGGTTGGTTTGATTGGAGAATTTGCCTTCTCATCACGCACCGCCTGCGGCTCTTCGTCCATTTTCTACAATGTTTTCAACGATCCGGGCGCGGTCAGGCGCGCATCGAAACAGAGAGCCGGCCATGGCGACGCGCGATGACAGCCTGACTGTCCGACCCGGACGCATCCAGCACGGCAATCAGGGCGCACGACCGAAATCCTTCGTCGGGGAGGTCATGCGTGCCGCGAAGAGGGCCGGTCATACCGGCACCCGGTTCGGCGCGAAGGGCAAGGGAGGTGGCGGTTCCCGTTTCCAGCGCGGGCGACAGGCGGTGCTGTCCATGCGGTTGCGCAGCAATGCCCGTCGCGTCGTCGTCAAGGCGCGCGTCGTCCGCCAGCAGGGGACGCGGTTTCGGTCAGCACCACTTGCCCGGCACATCGCCTATCTCAGGCGCGAAGGCGTCACCCGCGACGGGGCCAGGGCCCATCTGTTCGATGCCGGGTCTGATGAAGCGGACAGCAAGGCCTTCGCGGAGCGCTGCGAGGATGACCGGCATCATTTCCGTTTCATCGTCTCGCCCGAGGACGCGGCGCGGATGGAGGATCTGCGGGGCTTTGCGCGGGAACTGATGCAGGACATGGAGCGCGACCTCGGCACGAAACTGGACTGGGTCGGGGTAGATCACTGGAACACCGACAATCCGCACGTCCACATCCTGGTGCGCGGGGTTGCTGATGACGGCAAGGATCTGGTGATCAGCCGCGCCTATATCAGCCAGGGCCTGCGCGACCGCGCCGCCGAACGGGTGACGCTGGAGCTTGGCCCGCGCAGCGAGCAGGAAATCCGCACCGCCCTGGAGACCGAGATCGGCGCCGACCGCTGGACCAGTCTCGATCGCGCACTGCAGGACGTCAGCGATGAGCGCGGCGGTATCGTCGATCTGCGGCCGGACGCGGGTGCCGAAGACCCGGAACTGCGGCGCCTGCTGGTCGGAAGGGCGACCAAGCTGGAGGGGCTCGGTCTCGCTGAACAGGTCGGGGTGGCACGCTGGACCCTCAAGCCGGGGCTGGAGGCGACCCTGCGCGATCTTTCCATCCGGGGCGATATCATCAGGACCATGCACCGCGCCATGTCCGGCGGCGGACGGGAACCCGATGTCGCGGGTTTTGCGATTCATGGCGAGAAGCTGGTTGATCCCGTCATCGGGCGGCTGGTCGAGCGCGGACTGGATGACGAGTTGAAGGGCTCGGGCTACGTGGTGATTGCCGGCACCGACGGGCGGACGCATCATCTCCGCTTCCCCGATCTGGATCTGACCGGCGACGCCAGGACCGGTGCGATCGTCGAAACCCGGACCTGGGAGGACGCGAAAGGCACGCAGCGCCTGTCGCTCTCCACGCGCTCGGACTTCACGCTGGCCGAGCAGGTGACGGCGCCCGGCGCGACCTGGCTTGACCGGCAAGTGCTCGCGAAGGATCCGGCGCTGGCCAACGCGGGTTTCGGGGCCGAGGTACGCGCAGCGATGACGCAACGGATCGACCATCTGGCGTCCGAGGGGCTGGCCCGGCGGCAGGGTGAGCGCGTGGTGTTCACGCCCGACCTGATCGGCACCCTGCGCCAGCGCGATCTCGATCAGGCGGCGGCGAGGCTTGCGACGCAGACGGGGCTGGAACACCGGCCCGCGAAAGAAGGCGAGATTGTCTCGGGGGTCTATCGCCAGCGGGTGGCCCTGTCCTCGGGGCGGTTCGCGATGGTCGATGACGGGCTGGGCTTCCAGCTCGTGCCGTGGCGGCCAGCGTTGGAACAGAAGCTCGAGCGGCAGGTTTCCGGCACCCTGTCGCCGGGCGGAGCGATGGACTGGAATTTCGGTCGCAAGCGCGGGCTCGGGATTTGACGTCGGGTGGCCGCCTACGGGTTTTCGGCTGACAAAGCGGGTGCTTCATAAGTATGATAAAGTATGCCCGCTTGGGAGGAGCCGCTTTATGTCCACGATCGAACGTATGACCATCACCGTGCCGTCCGAGATGGCCGCGACCCTGCGCCAGTCCGTCGACGGTGGTGAATACGCCTCAACCAGCGAAGTGGTGCGCGAGGCATTGCGCGAATGGATGCGCCGGCGCGATACCGACCGCCGTGATCTTGATGCCCTGCGCGAGGCGATCCGGCTTGGTGATGAGAGCGGGTCGAGCATCCCGGCCGAAACCGTCTTCGCGGAATTGCGGGACGTGATCGCCCGCCGTCGCGGGCAGGGATGAAACGGCTCGGTTTCGCTCCGGCCGCGCGTGCCGATCTCCTGGAGATCGCGCTCTATATCGCCGAGGACAATCCCGAGCGGGCCATGAGCTTCGTTGCCGAACTGGAAGCGAAGGCAGCTACCGCGGCGCAGCATCCGGGGAGCTTTCCGGCACGCGATGAGATCAGTCCCGGATTGAGGGTCGTTGTTCACGGCCGCTATCTGCTGTTCTTCCGCGAACTTGCTGGAGAGGTGCGTATCGTCCGCGTGCTTCATGGCGCACGGGATCTGCCGCAGATATTCGACTCGTAAGACCAGGGTTTCCCCGTGAGATCGCGCGCAGCGGCCGGCAATGACGATGAACTTCGACTCCCTGACGACGACCAGAACATGGATGTGATCATCAGGTGGAGATACCTTTGCCGTACCGGCTTCTTCTCCACATGCGACGACAAGGCGATCGGAGTGTCCCGGCATGACAGGGCGAAATAAGGTGCCATCGACCTGTTATCCGGCCATTCATCAAGATGAGCGGACGCTTGTCGAGTTGCTGGAACAGGGCGAGCGAAGCGGCGTCAGCAGGCGCACGATTCTCGATATTCTTGCCGCCGTGCAGGCGGACAGGCAGGCCGTCCGTTTATTGTCCGCGCCTATCCGGCGGCCCGAGACGTCGTAATTAGACCTTGAACGCTGGCGAAGCGAGCCGTCTGGTCGGTTCCTGTCATGAACCAGACCAAAATCCTCTGGGGCTCGGTGTTTGCCGTCGGCACCGTGATCCTCGCCTTTACCTGGGCGGCGACCCAATGGACCGCCTGGTGGCTCGGCTTCCAGCCGCAGCTTGGCGCTCCGTGGTTCACGCTGCTCGGCTGGCCGGCCTACTACCCGCCGGAGTTCTTCTGGTGGTGGTTCGCCTATGACGCCTATGCTCCGGACATCTTCACGATGGGCGGGTATATCGCGGCGGCAGGCGGTGTGGCCGCCGTCATCGTCGCGATCACGATGTCCGTCTGGCGCGCTCGTGAGAAGAAACGCGCCACCACCTATGGCTCGGCGCATTGGGCCGAGCCGCGTGAGATCCGTCGGGCGGGGCTGCTCGCCCCCGATGGGGTGGTGCTGGGCCGCTCGGCCGATGTCTATCTCCGCCATGATGGACCCGAGCATGTGCTGTGCTTCGCGCCAACCCGCTCCGGTAAGGGCGTCGGGCTGGTGGTGCCGACCCTGCTGACCTGGCCGGGCTCCGCCATCGTCCATGACATCAAGGGCGAGAACTGGACTTTGACCGCCGGATGGCGCGCCCGCTTCGGCCCGGTGCTGCTGTTCGATCCGACCAACCTCGCCAGCGCCGCCTACAATCCGCTGCTGGAAGTCCGGCGCGGTGAGCGTGAGGTCCGCGACGTGCAGAACATCGCCGACGTTCTGGTCGATCCTGAGGGCGCCCTTGAGAAGCGGAACCACTGGGAGAAGACCAGCCATGCCCTGCTCGTCGGTACCATCCTGCATGTGCTTTACGCCGAGGAGGACAAGACCCTGGCCGGGGTGGCCAATTTCCTCTCCGACCCCAAACGGGCAATCGAGACGACGCTGCGCGCCATGATGACCACGCCGCATCTTGGCAAAAAGGGCGTGCATCCGGTAGTCGCCAGTTCCGCGCGGGAACTGCTGAACAAGAGCGATAACGAACGCTCCGGCGTGCTGTCCACCGCCATGTCGTTTCTCGGCCTGTATCGCGACCCGGTGGTGGCCCACGTCACCCGTCGCTGCGACTGGCGGATCCGCGACCTTGTCGCCGGCAGCCATCCGGCGACGCTGTATCTGGTGGTGCCGCCCTCGGACATCAGCCGCACCAAGCCGCTGGTCCGCCTGGTGCTCAAT
>Ga0157365_10000715_pt1 | contig 14109 bp, 7 predicted proteins | sample AttsexASBM3_FD_111478 | JGI IMG/M metagenome (GOLD analysis project Ga0157365, IMG submission 111478) | Fungus gardens microbial communities from leaf cutter ant in Ribeirão Preto, State of São Paulo, Brazil - Atta sexdens ASBM3 | ecosystem: Host-associated > Fungi > Mycelium > Unclassified ... | reverse complement strand
CACCCAGGCTTTATCGAGCGCGGCCTGCAGCTGCGCGTCGCTGGCGTCCGGGTCGCCCAGTAACACGTTCTCTTTTAGCGTTTGCGCAGGTAATTGCGGGTTTTGCCCCACCCAGCAAAGCTCGCGACGCCAGCTCTGCGGCTCCAGCTCGCGCAACTCAACACCATTAACGCGCAGAGAGCCTTCATACGGCAGAAAACCGGCCAGCAGATTCAGCAGCGAACTCTTGCCCGCGCCGCTTTGTCCCACCAGCGCCACGCGTTTGCCCGCAGGCAGCGTGAAGTTGAGCGGCCCGGCGAGGCGTTTGCCCTGCGGCGAGAGGATCGTCAGCCCCTGCGCGTCAAGCGTGATGGGCTCGCAGCCGGAGAGCTCCAGCGTGCCTTTTTCGGCGTGCTGAATCGGGGTTTCAAGGAAGGTTTTCAGGCTGTCGGCCGCGCCAATCGCCTGCGCTTTGGCGTGATAAAAGGTGCCGAGGTCGCGCAGCGGCTGGAAGAATTCCGGTGCGAGGATCAGCGCCAGGAAACCCGCGAACAGCGTCACGCCGGTGCCGTAATGGCCGAAATTCAGCTCGCCCAGATAAGAAAAGCCGAAGTAGACCGCCACCAGCGCGATAGACAGCGAGGTGAAAAATTCCAGCACGCCGGAGGAGAGAAACGCGAGGCGCAGCACTTCCATCGTGCGCTCGCGGAAATCCTGCGACGCCGCGCGGATGTTGTCGGTCTCCGCCGCGCCGCGATGGAAAAGACGCAGGGTTTCCATGCCGCGCAGGCGGTCAAGAAAGTTGCCGCTAAGGCGCGCCAGCGCCTGGAAATTGCGGCGGTTGGCGTCGGCGGCGCCCATGCCGACCATCGCCATAAAAAGTGGGATCAGCGGGGCAGTGCCAAGGAGGATCAGTGCCGCCGCCCAGTTATAAGGGAAAATCGCGAGCACAATCAGCAGCGGCACGCTCGCCGCCAGCGCCATCTGCGGCAGGTAGCGGGCATAGAAATCGTGCATATCGTCAATCTGCTCAAGGATAAGCGTCGCCCAGCTGCCGGCGGGTTTACCCTGGATCCAGGCGGGGCCCGCTTCCTGCAACCGGTTCATCACCTGCTGGCGGATGCGCGCGCGAATATGCTGCCCGGCGTGGAAGCCGACTTTTTCGCGCAGCCAGACAATCCAGGCGCGCAGCACAAAGACCAGAATCAGCAGCACAAACGGCAGCAAGAGCGCCTCGCGCGGGATGGCTTTAATTATCATGTCATGCAGAAGATCGGCCAGCAGCCAGGCCTGTGCGACGATAAGCAGACCGCTCACCACGCCGAGCAGGCGCGACAGGCTGAGCCAGCGGCGGGAGATAACGCTTTGCTGTTTAAGCCAGCGGGTCAGTTCTTGTTGACGGGTTTTATTCATTGCATGCACTGAGCAGTAAAATCCAGAGTGCTCGCCGCAAGGCGAGAGAGCAGGCAATGTTACAACGGGGATAAAAGAAAGGCGACTGATTCGTCGCCTTGTTTAAATCGTGGAATTAGCTGTGCTTTTCAGCGAGACCGTCCAGGTAACGCTCTGCGTCCAGCGCGGCCATACAGCCGGTGCCGGCGGAGGTGATCGCCTGACGGTAGATATGGTCCATCACGTCGCCTGCGGCGAACACGCCAGGGATGCTGGTCTGAGTAGCGTTGCCGTGGATGCCGGACTGCACTTTGATGTAGCCGTTCTCAAGCTCAAGCTGACCATCAAAAATAGCGGTGTTCGGGCTGTGGCCTATCGCGACAAACAGACCCGCGACGTCCAGCGTCTCGACGTTGTCCGGGTTCAGCGTGTCGCGCAGACGCAGACCGCTCACGCCCATCTGATCGCCGGTGACTTCTTCCAGCGTGCGGTGGGTGTGCAGCACGATGTTGCCGCTTTCCACTTTATCCATCAGGCGTTTGATGAGAATTTTCTCAGCGCGGAAGGTGTCGCGACGGTGGATCAGATGCACTTCAGAGGCGATGTTCGCCAGATACAACGCTTCTTCCACGGCGGTGTTGCCGCCGCCGATGACCGCGACTTTCTGGTTGCGGTAGAAGAAACCGTCGCAGGTCGCGCAGGCAGAAACGCCGCGGCCTTTGTAGGCTTCTTCCGACGGCAGGCCCAGGTAACGCGCGGACGCGCCAGTTGCAATAATCAGCGCATCGCAGGTGTATTCGCCGCTGTCGCCAATAAGACGGAACGGACGGTTTTGCAGATCGACCTTGTTGATATGGTCGAACAGGATTTCTGTTTCAAACTTCGCGGCATGCTCGTGCATGCGTTCCATCAACAGCGGACCGGTCAAATCGTGCGGGTCGCCCGGCCAGTTTTCCACTTCGGTCGTGGTCGTCAACTGACCGCCTTTTTCCATCCCGGTAATCAGAACCGGCTTCAGGTTAGCGCGCGCCGCGTAGACCGCAGCGGTGTATCCCGCCGGGCCGGAGCCAAGAATTAACAGCTTACTGTGTTTAGCCGTGCCCATGAGATCCTCATTGTTGTTGGCAGACAATGGGCTGGATTGTAGGGAATTTGCCGGGGTAAAAAAAGAGTGTGGCAATTTTGTTAACGATTCATGCAATAGCTTTAGCCAATAGCGCCATTATTTTTACTGATTAAAAAGCGCGGCGGATAAGGCAATAAAATGAGGGATAATCGCTGGTCGTTACCACTCTCTGGCACGTTCTACTAAAAATCGATGTTTTGCTTTGACAATCCCCTGCGCTTTTGCGAAAACATTCGAGGAAGAAAAAAGTGTTGGCTTTGGTTGTAGCGCATTCTGGCGCAAGCTTGTGCCAAATTCCGGGCTATTGAAATTCACGCATGGCGTGGACAGACGCCATGCGTAATATCGATAGCTGCCAGCGGGCAACGGTCTTCTAACTGACACCCTGAACAGTGAAGTGCAATGGGTAATGGCAGGTGTAGGGAAGGAATACAGAGAGACAATAATAATGGTAGATAGCAAGAAGCGCCCTGGCAAAGATCTCGACCGTATCGATCGTAACATTCTTAATGAGCTGCAAAAGGATGGGCGTATTTCTAACGTCGAGCTTTCAAAAAGAGTGGGTCTTTCCCCGACGCCGTGCCTTGAGCGCGTTCGTCGTCTGGAACGACAGGGTTTTATTCAGGGCTATACGGCTCTGCTGAACCCGCATTATCTGGATGCCTCACTTCTGGTTTTTGTTGAGATTACTCTGAATCGTGGCGCGCCGGATGTATTTGAGCAGTTTAATGCTGCTGTGCAAAAGCTGGAAGAAATTCAGGAGTGCCATCTGGTTTCCGGTGATTTCGACTACCTGTTGAAAACCCGCGTGCCGGATATGTCCGCTTATCGTAAGCTTCTGGGCGAAACCCTGCTGCGACTGCCGGGCGTCAACGACACCCGTACTTACGTCGTCATGGAAGAAGTCAAGCAGAGTAATCGTCTGGTCATTAAGACCCGCTAACACAGAACAGGTGCAAACCGGGCGTAGTTTGATTACACTCCTGTTAATCCATACAGCAGCAGTGGCGGGGTTTCTCGCCACTGCTGTCCGTTTTACCTCATGGACCTGGAGAGCCTGTCTTGAGCCAGGAATACACCGAAGACAAAGAAGTCACACTCACTAAATTAAGCAGCGGGCGCCGACTGCTCGAGGCGCTGCTGATCCTCGTCGTGCTGTTTGCCGTCTGGCTGATGGCCGCCCTGTTAAGCTTTAACCCTTCCGATCCCAGCTGGTCGCAAACGGCCTGGCATGAGCCTATCCATAATCTGGGCGGTACGCCTGGCGCGTGGCTGGCGGATACGCTGTTTTTCATTTTCGGCGTGATGGCTTACACCATTCCCGTGATCATGGTCGGCGGCTGCTGGTTTGCCTGGCGTCAGCGCGGCAATGACGATTACATCGACTATTTCGCCGTGGCGCTGCGTCTTATCGGCGTGCTGGCGCTGATCCTCACCTCCTGCGGACTCGCGGCGATCAACGCCGACGACATCTGGTACTTCGCCTCCGGCGGGGTGATCGGCAGCCTGCTCAGCACCGCGCTACAGCCCATGCTTAACAGCAGCGGCGGTACCATCGCGCTGCTCTGCGTCTGGGCGGCGGGCCTCACGCTGTTTACCGGCTGGTCATGGGTCAGCATCGCAGAGAAAATCGGCAGTTTCGTGCTGACCGTGCTGACGTTCGCCAGCAACCGTACCCGTCGTGACGACACCTGGCAGGATGAAGACGACTACGAAGACGATGAAGCGCACGACGATGATGAAGAGGATGAATACGAGCAGGCACCCGCGAAAAGGGAGTCCCGTCGCGCGCGTATTCTTCGTGGTGCTTTAGCCCGCCGCCAGCGGCTGGCGGATAAATTCAGCAACCCTGTCGCGCGTAAAACCGATGCCGCGCTGTTCTCGGGCAAACGGATGGATGACGCCGACGAGGTGCAATACAGCGTGCGCGGCACCCCTGCGGATGCTGACGACGTATTATTCTCGGGCCATAAAGTGACCGAGCCGGATGCATTCTATGATGAAAACGATCCGCTGCTGAACGGCCATTCTATCGCCGATCCGGCCGCCGTCGCGGCGGCGGCTACCCCGGTTGCGCCGGTCTGGGCCGACGCGCAGACCGCGATGCCATCAGATACCGTAAGCGTTCAGGCACCGGACGTTGCACCAGAGATAGAGTGGCACGCAGCGCCTTCCGCGCCGCACGCTCATCCGGGCATCGCGCCAGAGCCAGATTACTACGCGCCGCCGGTCTCGCAGGCGCCGCAGGAAGAGATTTACTGGCAGCGCGCACAGACTAGCGCGCCGCAGCCGCAAGGTCAGCCGGTGCAACAGCCTTATCAACCAGCGCAGCCAGCTTATCAGCCCGCGCAGTCGCAGCAACCGGTGCAGGCTCAGCCGTATCCGGCGCAGCAACCGCACCCGCTGACGTCTCACCAGGCGCCAGCGGCGCACGAGCCTTATGCTCCGCACACCGCGCAGTATGCGCCTGCGCCAGAATCTTATACCGCTGCGCCGGAAACATATTCCCAGGCGCCGCAGGAAACTTACGCCGCGCCGCAACCCTATGCGCCTGTGCAGGACACCGCGCCGGTGTACGAGCCGGAGCCTGTTGCGCCGCCGGAAGACGTCAAACCCGCGCGTCCGCCGCTCTATCATTTTGAAGAGGTCGAAGCGCAGCGCGCTCGCGAGCGCGAACAGCTGGCCGCCTGGTATCAGCCGATCCCGGACCCGGAGGAGCTTGCTCGCAAAGAAGAGCCTGTACGCGTGCCGCAGCCTGCGCCTGCCGCGCCGTCATTACCGGCGTCTGATATCGCAGGCGCTGCCGCGTCTGGTCTGAACGCCGCCGCGCAGGCGACCGCTGCCACCGCCGCCGTTCACGCTGCGACGCAGACGGTTTCTGCCGCGTCGCAAACCGCAGCCGCTTTTACGCCGGTCGCCGGCGAAGCGCCGCGTCCGCAGGTTAAAGAGGGCATTGGCCCGCAGCTGCCGCGTCCGAATCGCGTTCGCGTACCGACCCGTCGCGAACTGGCGTCTTACGGCATTAAGCTGCCGTCCCAGCGGATGGCGGAAGAGCGCGCCCGCGAAGAGGCGGAGCGTCGTATGGCGCAACAGCAGCAGGGCGTTTCTGATGAAGAAGCCGATGCGATGTACCAGGATGAGCTGGCGCGTCAGTTTGCCGCTTCGCAGCAGCAGCGCTATGGTGAAGAGTACCAGGCGGAAATGAGCCCGGAAGAGGAAGAAGCCGCGGAGCAGGCGGAGCTGGCGCGTCAGTTCGCGGCCACGCAGCAGCAGCGCTACGCCGCGCCGCAGCCGTCTGGTGCCGCGCCGTTCCTGCCGGACGACGTTGCGCTTTCACCGATGAAAGCGCTGGTCAATGACGGCCCGAGCGAGCCGCTGTTTATGCCAGAGCCTGTCGAACCCGAACCGTATCGTCAGGCGCCGCAGCCTCAGGCGCCGCAACACTATCAGCCTCCGCAAACGCACGCCGCGCCGCCGCAGCCTGCTACGCCTGCGAGTCATGCGCAGCCTCAGGGTTATACGCCGCAACCGCAAGCGCCGCAGCAATACGCGCCTCAGCCTGCTGCGTATCAGGCGCCTGCGCAGCCAGCCATGCCTGCGCAGGGTTATCAGCCTCAGCAACCGGCCGCGCCGTCGCATCAACCACCGGCCGCCGCGCCGCGCGAGAGCCTGATCCATCCGCTGCTGATGCGCAACGGCGATGAACTGCCGATGCATAAACCGTCCACGCCGCTGCCGTCGCTTGATCTGCTGACGTCGCCGCCTGCGGAAGTCGAACCGGTAGACAGCTTCGCGCTCCAGCAAATGGCGCGGCTCGTCGAAGCGCGTCTGGCGGATTTCCGCATCAAGGCCGATGTGGTGAACTATTCGCCAGGCCCGGTCATCACGCGCTTTGAGCTGAACCTCGCGCCGGGCGTCAAAGCCGCGCGAATTTCTAACCTGTCGCGCGACCTGGCGCGTTCGCTCTCCACCGTCGCGGTGCGTGTCGTGGAAGTTATTCCAGGCAAGCCGTATGTCGGCCTTGAGCTGCCGAACAAAAAGCGCCAGACCGTCTACCTGCGTGAGGTGCTCGACTGCGCGAAATTCCGTGATAACCCGTCGCCGCTGAGCGTGGTGCTCGGTAAAGATATCGCAGGCGAACCGGTGGTGGCCGATCTCGCGAAAATGCCGCACCTGCTGGTGGCCGGTACGACCGGTTCCGGTAAGTCGGTGGGCGTTAACGCCATGATCCTGAGCATGCTCTATAAGGCGACGCCTGACGACGTGAAATTCATCATGATCGACCCGAAAATGCTGGAGCTCTCGGTTTATGAGGGCATTCCGCATCTTCTGACCGAAGTGGTCACCGACATGAAAGACGCCGCCAACGCCCTGCGCTGGAGCGTGAACGAGATGGAAAAACGCTACAAGCTGATGTCGGCGCTGGGCGTACGTAATCTCGCGGGCTATAACGAAAAAATCGCCGAAGCCGAACGCATGGGGCGGCCAATCCCGGATCCGTACTGGAAACCGGGCGACAGCATGGACGCCACCCATCCGGTGCTGAAAAAGCTGCCGTATATTGTCGTGCTGGTGGATGAGTTCGCTGACCTGATGATGACGGTGGGTAAAAAAGTCGAAGAGCTTATCGCGCGTCTGGCGCAGAAAGCGCGTGCGGCAGGTATCCACCTGGTGCTCGCGACCCAGCGTCCGTCCGTGGATGTGATTACCGGCCTGATTAAAGCCAACATCCCGACGCGTATCGCCTTTACGGTGTCCAGTAAAATCGACTCGCGTACCATCCTCGATCAGGGCGGCGCGGAATCGCTGCTGGGAATGGGGGATATGCTCTATTCAGGGCCGAACTCCACCACGCCGGTTCGCGTTCATGGCGCCTTTGTGCGTGATGAAGAAGTGCATGCCGTCGTCCAGGACTGGAAAGCGCGCGGTCGCCCGCAATACGTCGAAGGCATTACCTCTGACAGCGAAAGCGAGGGCGGCGGTGGCGGCTTTGACGGTGGCGAAGAGCTCGATCCGCTGTTCGATCAGGCGGTCGCGTTTGTCGTGGAAAAACGTAAAGCGTCGATTTCCGGCGTACAGCGTCAGTTCCGTATCGGCTATAACCGCGCGGCGCGTATTATTGAACAGATGGAAATGCAGGGTATCGTCAGCGAGCAGGGCCATAACGGCAACCGCGAAGTGCTGGCGCCGCCGCCATTCGAGTAACCGATCTTCCCCTGCGCGTGCGTCATGAGGCAGCGCGCGCAGGGCGTCACGCTCATCATGATTCTGAAAAGATGGGTAAATTGCCAAAAAATCAGGTTTTTCTTCTGTCGGAAACCGCAGCCTTGTGGCTACAGTAAAGGACAGTAAGCGATCCCGTACCGGGGTCGGTCGTATTCTGAGGGATAACAATGAAAAAAATCGCCGTTACCTGTGCTTTGCTTTCCGCGTTTGCCGTCTCGTCCGTGTGGGCGGACGCCGCAGGCGATTTGAAAAGCCGCCTTGATAAAGTCAGCAGCTTCCACGCCAGCTTCACCCAGAAAGTGACCGATGGCAGCGGCGCTGCCGTACAGGAAGGCCAGGGCGATCTGTGGGTAAAACGCCCGAACCTGTTCAACTGGCACATGACCCAGCCGGATGAGAGCGTACTGATCTCCGACGGCAAGACGCTGTGGTTCTATAATCCGTTTGTTGAGCAGGCGAGCGCCACCTGGCTGAAAGATGCCACCAGCAACACGCCGTTTATGCTGATCGCACGTAACCAGAGCAGCGACTGGCAGCAGTACAACATCAAACAGAATGGCGACGACTTCGTGCTGACGCCAAAAGCCAGCAGCGGCAACCTGAAGCAGTTCACTATTAACGTGAGCCGCGATGGCACCATCAACCAGTTCAGCGCCGTTGAGCAGGACGATCAGCGCAGCAGCTATCAGCTCAAATCCCAGCAGAATGGCGCTGTGGATATGAGCAAATTTACCTTTACGCCGCCGCAGGGCGTAACGGTGGACGACCAGCGTAATAAGTAGAGGTACGGGTGGGCAATCTTTCGCTCGATTTTTCCGATAACACCTTTCAGCCTCTGGCCGCGCGTATGCGGCCAGAAAATCTGGCGCAGTATATCGGGCAGCAGCATCTGCTGGCGCCCGGTAAGCCGCTGCCCCGCGCCATCGAGGCCGGGCATCTCCACTCCATGATCCTCTGGGGCCCGCCGGGCACCGGTAAAACCACGCTTGCAGAAGTCATCGGACGCTATGCGAATGCTGATGTAGAGCGCATCTCGGCAGTGACGTCCGGCGTGAAAGAAATTCGTGAGGCTATCGAACGCGCCCGGCAAAACCGTAACGCGGGCCGCCGCACCATTCTTTTTGTCGACGAAGTGCATCGCTTCAACAAAAGCCAGCAGGACGCCTTTTTGCCGCATATCGAAGACGGCACGATTACGTTTATCGGCGCGACCACGGAAAACCCGTCGTTCGAGCTGAACTCGGCGCTGCTGTCCCGCGCCCGCGTCTATCTGCTGAAATCGCTGACGGTTGCGGATATCGAACAGGTGCTGACGCAGGCGATGACCGATCGTGAGCGCGGCTACGGCGGGCAGGATATCGTTCTGCCGGATGAAACCCGGCTTGCCATCGCGGAGCTGGTCAACGGCGACGCGCGCCGTGCGCTCAATACGCTTGAGATGATGGCGGATATGGCGCCAACGGACGACAGCGGCAAGCGGGTGCTGAAGCCTGAACTACTGACAGAAATTGCGGGCGAGCGCAGCGCGCGCTTTGATAATAAAGGCGACCGCTTCTACGATCTGATTTCAGCGCTGCATAAATCGGTGCGCGGCTCCGCGCCGGACGCCGCCCTTTACTGGTATGCGCGTATCATCAGCGCGGGCGGCGATCCGCTGTATGTCGCGCGCCGCTGCCTGGCTATCGCGTCGGAAGATGTCGGCAACGCCGACCCGCGGGCGATGCAGGTCGCTATCTCCGCATGGGATTGCTTTACGCGCGTCGGGCCCGCAGAAGGCGAAAGGGCGATTGCCCAGGCCATTGTCTATCTCGCCTGCGCGCCGAAAAGTAATGCGGTTTATACCGCCTTCAAAGCGGCGCTAAGAGATGCTCGCGAGCGTCCGGATTACGACGTGCCGGAACATCTGCGCAACGCGCCGACGAAGCTAATGAAAGAGATGGGCTATGGTCAGGAGTATCGTTACGCGCACGATGAACCCAACGCCTACGCGGCTGGCGAAGACTATTTCCCGTCGGAAATGGCACAAACACGTTACTATCATCCCACCAACAGAGGTCTTGAAGGCAAGATTGGCGAAAAGCTAGCCTGGCTTGCTGAACAGGATCAGAAAAGCCCCACAAAACGCTACCGCTAATGCGATCGTTGCGGTAAGGTAAATCGTTGTATATTAGTGCGACCGCAGGCAGCGGTCGCCTTTCCCTTTCCTTTTTTCGATAAGCACAGGATAAGCATGCTCGATCCCAATCTGCTGCGTACCGAGCCAGACGCAGTCGCAGAAAAACTGGCACGCCGGGGCTTTAAGCTGGATGTAGATAAGCTGGTCGCTCTTGAAGAGCGTCGTAAAGTTCTGCAGGTAAAAACTGAGAATCTGCAGGCTGAACGTAACTCGCGATCGAAATCCATCGGCCAGGCGAAAGCGCGTGGGGAGGATATCGAGCCGCTTCGTCTGGAAGTGAACAAGCTTGGCGAAGAACTCGATGCAGCGAAAAATGAGCTCGATGCGCTGCTGGCGGAAATCCGCGATATCGCGCTGACTATCCCTAACCTGCCGGACGATGAAGTGCCGAACGGTAAAGATGACAGCGACAACGTGGAAGTGAGCCGCTGGGGCACGCCGCGTAAGTTCGATTTCGACGTGCGCGATCATGTCACCCTCGGTGAAATGCATGGCGGGCTTGATTTCGCGAGCGCCGTTAAGCTGACCGGCTCCCGTTTCGTCGTGATGAAAGGGCAGATTGCCCGTCTGCACCGCGCGCTGGCGCAGTTCATGCTCGATCTGCATACCGAAGAGCATGGCTATAGCGAAAACTATGTGCCGTACCTGGTGAACCACGACACGCTTTATGGCACCGGTCAGCTGCCGAAGTTCGCAGGCGATCTGTTCCATACCCGTCCGCTGGAAGAAGAAGCGGACAGCAGCAACTACGCGCTGATCCCGACGGCGGAGGTGCCGCTGACCAACCTCGTGCGCGATGAGATCATCGACGAGGACGCGCTGCCGATCAAAATGACCGCGCATACGCCGTGCTTCCGCTCTGAAGCGGGCTCGTATGGTCGTGACACCCGCGGTCTTATCCGTATGCATCAGTTCGATAAAGTGGAAATGGTACAGATCGTGCGCCCGGAAGATTCCATGCAGGCGCTGGAAGAGATGACCGGCCATGCGGAGAAAGTGCTGCAGCTGCTTGGCCTGCCGTATCGCAAGATGCTGCTGTGCACCGGCGACATGGGCTTTGGCGCGCGTAAAACCTACGACCTGGAAGTGTGGATCCCGGCGCAGGATACGTACCGCGAAATCTCTTCCTGCTCTAACGTATGGGATTTCCAGGCTCGTCGCATGCAGGCGCGCTGCCGTAGCAAGTCCGATAAAAAGACCCGTCTGGTGCACACGCTGAACGGTTCTGGTCTGGCAGTCGGCCGCACGCTGGTGGCGGTGCTGGAGAACTACCAGCAGGCTGATGGCCGCATCGAAATCCCGGAAGTTCTGCGTCCGTATATGAAAGGCCTTGAGTTTATCGGCTAAGGTAAACTCCCTTTCTTTTTAAAGCGCCTGCGGGCGCTTTTTTCGTTTTTGTCGCCGCTATTTTTGTGTTGTTTATTGATAAATATTTTCATGGATGCGGTGGCGGTTTATTTTAATAACTTATTATTTTTTAAAGACAATACTCTGCAAAAAGGGTCCGCATCGCAGCGGATAAATCAAGGCTATTCATCGACAGTCCGTTCCGGCATGAAAAGGCGATTTCTGGCAGATTGACTTTGGCGTGGCGGGTGGCATGATGCGCACGAATTCTTACCTTCCTCACGGTTTATTTCATGCCTACCTATACCCGCCCAGTGCTGCTTTTGCTCTGTGGCTTGCTTCTGCTGACGCTCGCGATAGCGGTGTTAAACACGCTGGTACCGCTGTGGCTTGCCCATGACAATTTGCCTACATGGCAGGTCGGCATGGTCGGCTCGTCCTATTTTACCGGCAACCTTCTGGGTACGCTGATTACCGGCTCGCTGATCAAGCGCTTCGGTTTTAATCGCAGCTACTATATTGCCTCGCTGATTTTTGCCGCAGGCTGCGCCGGGCTTGGCGTGACGCTGGGCTTCTGGAGCTGGCTTGCCTGGCGCTTTATTGCCGGTGTCGGCTGCGCCATGATTTGGGTGGTGGTGGAAAGCGCGCTGATGTGCAGCGGCACGTCGCGTAACCGCGGCCGCCTGCTGGCTGCCTATATGATGGTGTATTACATGGGGACGGTCGCAGGCCAGCTGATGATCAGCAAACTGCCGACTGACCTGATGAGCGTGCTGCCGTGGGTGACGGGCATGATAATGGCGGCCATTCTGCCGCTGCTCTTTACCCGCATCGTGAACAGCAGCAGCGAGCATCAGGAAAAGACGCACGTCTGGCCGATGTTCAAGCTACGTCAGGCGCGCCTTGGCGTTAACGGCTGTATTATCTCCGGCATTGTGCTGGGTTCACTGTATGGCCTGATGCCGCTCTATCTTAACCATCAGGGCGTCAGCGATTCCGGGATCGGCTTCTGGATGGCGGTGATGGTCAGCGCCGGTATCATCGGCCAGTGGCCGGTTGGTAAGCTTGCCGACCGCTTCGGGCGTCTTCTTGTGTTGCGTGTGCAGGTGTTTGTGGTGATTGTCGGCTGCATGGCAATGCTGACCCAGGCGGCGATGGCGCCCGCGCTGTTTGTTCTCGGCGCGGCGGGTTTTACGCTCTATCCGGTGGCGATGGCCTGGGCCTGCGAGAAAGTCGAGCACCATCAGCTGGTGGCGATGAATCAGGCGCTGCTGCTGAGCTATACCATCGGCAGCCTGTTGGGGCCGACGTTCACGGCGATGCTGATGCAGAGCTACTCAGACAGCCTGCTGTTCGTGATGATAGCCAGCGTGTCGTTTGTGTATCTGATGATGCTGATGCGCAAAGCAGGTCATCATCCGACGCCAGTGGCACATGCCTGATAAAAAACGCCCGCGAAATGCGGGCGTTATTTTTTGCTCATCACCTGTTTTTCATACCGCGCAGCGTCAGTACATTACTTTGTGACCGTACTGTTCCAGAATGCCTTTCACGCGCTCCATCGTCTCTTTCTTCGGCGGCTTCACGCCGTCCAGCTTGTACTCTTCGCCCATCGCCACCCACTTATGTTTGCCGAGCTCGTGGTAGGGCAGCAGTTCGATTTTTTCGATATTGCCCATCTCGCGGGTGAACTCGCCGAGACGGTGAGCGGAGTCGTCATCGTCAGACCAGCCCGGCACCACGACATAGCGTATCCAGGTTTTGATGCCTTTCGCGGCGATATAACGGGCAAATTCCAGCGTGCGGTGGTTTGAGACGCCCACCAGATTCTGATGGATTTCGTCATTCATCTGCTTGAGATCGAGCATCACCAGATCGGTGACTTCCAGCAGTTCATCGATAACCGGATCGTAACGGCGCACAAAGCCGTTGGTATCAAGACAGGTATGAATGCCTTCTTTCTTGCAGGCGCGGAACCAGTCGCGGACAAACTCCGCCTGCAATATTGCCTCGCCGCCAGAGGCGGTGACGCCGCCGCCGGATGCGTTCATAAAATGTCGGTAGGTCACGACTTCTTTCATCAGTTCTTCAACCGTTATCTCTTTGCCGCCGTGCGTATCCCAGGTGTCGCGGTTGTGGCAATAGAGGCAGCGCATCAGGCAGCCCTGAAAGAAGGTGATAAAGCGGATCCCAGGGCCATCGACGGTGCCACAGGATTCATAGGAGTGAATGCGACCAATAACTGACATTGCGGTGTTATCTCCAGTTCGGGCCCGATGTTGCGGGGCCAGGTGAGCGCGGTCTGTGCCGCGTCGAGTCTTTTTTGCGAGATAACTGAATTATAGTCAGTCACCTTGCAGAAAAGGCTAATGCTGAGGTGGGTTATAAGAAAGGCCCCACAAATGTGGAGCCTTCATTTTACGCATTTTCAGTCAGAGCGGGTATTACATTGTCTGAGTGAAGGTACGGGTGATAACGTCCTGCTGCTGCTCTTTGGTCAGGGAGTTGAAGCGCACCGCGTAGCCAGACACGCGAATGGTCAGCTGCGGGTATTTCTCAGGATGTTCCATCGCATCCAGCAGCATTTCGCGGTTCATGACGTTCACGTTGAGGTGCTGACCGCCTTCGATAGACGCTTCATGGTGGAAGTAACCATCCATCAGGCCTGCCAGGTTGGTTTTACGCACTTCATCGTCTTTACCCAGCGCGTTCGGCACGATAGAGAAGGTATAGGAGATACCATCTTTTGCGTAGGCGAAGGGCAGTTTAGCCACGGAGGTCAGCGAGGCGACGGCGCCTTTCTGATCGCGGCCGTGCATCGGGTTGGCGCCTGGACCGAAAGGCGCGCCAGCGCGACGACCAT
>Ga0157365_10000714_pt1 | contig 14112 bp, 18 predicted proteins | sample AttsexASBM3_FD_111478 | JGI IMG/M metagenome (GOLD analysis project Ga0157365, IMG submission 111478) | Fungus gardens microbial communities from leaf cutter ant in Ribeirão Preto, State of São Paulo, Brazil - Atta sexdens ASBM3 | ecosystem: Host-associated > Fungi > Mycelium > Unclassified ... | reverse complement strand
TTGCGCTCGCTTTCCAAGGGCGGACCATCGGGCGGCAGACCTTGCTCTTCGCGCTAGGCACCGGCTGCTTCATCGGTGCGTATAGCGTAACTGATGGCGTCGGCGCCCGGCTGTCGGGCTCGCCTGTCGGCTACACCGTCTGGATGTGCCTGTCGTGGGGCCTGCTCGCGCCGGTGACCTACATCACGCTGCGCGATATGCGCTCTCTGGCACGCGGGTACAGAGAGTTGCTGGTGGGGGCTGGTGGTGGGCTCGCTTCGCTTTTGGCCTATGGCATCGTTATCTTCGCCATGGCGCGCGGAGCGATGGGGCCGGTGTCGGCGCTGCGCGAGACAAGCGTCGTCTTTGCCGCGCTGATCGGACGAATCTTCCTTCACGAAAGACTGAGCCGTCATCGGATCGTGGCTTGCCTGATGGTGGCGGCAGGGGCGCTTTTAATCGGACATGCAGGCTAACCACGCACGGTGGTAGATTAGCACGATTGTACGGCAATCAGGCTGCCGTGTCATTCCCCAAACAGATCGTTTCCGGGACGGCAGCTATTGCTATCTGGTTTGTCAAAAGCCGGCAGTTGCAAAGTCCCCAATGTCTGCTTGTCCGCTCAGCGATGTAGGAGCAGACAGGCGGCAGTCGCCTTCTTCTCGGACATTGGAGTATAATCAGGCCTTCCCAAAAGCGGACACCGGCACAAGTTCAAAGATAGTTCGGCGTCCGGCCCCCCACAACTTCCCCGGTCTCTTCGCCTGTCGAGGCGAAATCCTACTGCGACAGGCCGAAAGGCTGCACGGCTATAATCGAGAGCACCTCATCAGTGCTAGGCGCAGGCGACGCAGCCACTTCAAAGCTTTCGGGTAGATGACCGACGCCTATGAATGTAATGATTATCTCGTGGTCTGGAATCTGAAAGGCATCGCGCACTCGCTGGTCCCGAACACAATCCTCAGACCAGTTTAGCATGCAGGTTCCCAAATTGCCGGCATGCAGAGCGTAGACGAGCGACATTGCGAAGAGCCCGCCATCTATCCAGCCCTGGTTACGCTCTCCGATCATATCAAATTCGCGCAAATCAACGGTAACCACCAACACAGCGCCAAGTTTATGGCCAAATCCGCGATTGCCATTATGATAGCTCAGAAGATAATTGCGCAATTCTGGATCATAAGCCGCATAAACGCGCCGCATTTCGCGGTTACATGTGCGTGGCGTCTTGATGGCCCGCTGCACAGCCTTTTTAATATCTTTGGGCGATACGCTTTCTCCGGTAAAATGTCGTACACTGCAACGCGTCTGTATGAAGCGATCGTAATCGAAATTCGTCGCCTCTTCGATTTCCTTGCGGTTGAGTGTGATGGAACCGCCGGGATAGTCCACTGCTCCCATATCAGCGACAAACGTGCGTAATTCGGCCTCGACCTCAACCGGCAATGGTAGCCCTCGATCATCGTGATATTGCACATACGCGCGCATGCAACCCCGTGCGCCTCGGGTCGCCACGCTCGCTGCTCCACTGTTCTCCAGTTCCGCAATCGCTGCGAGAACGGGGCGAATTTTGCGCAAACCGAACCCGGCCTTAGGCACTTCCATCGCCAGTCCTTTTTCCAGACTGTGATAGGCGGAAACAAGATAAGACGTAAGCGCGGCAGGATCGGGGTTGATGTCTCGGGTGCTTGAGTATTTCAGGAATTTATCCATATCATACTCGTAATTGCGCCTCACCTCAGCCAGATTGGCTTTTGGTGTATATTTCCGACGTTCTTGCGTCAGGTCGATTGCATCAGACATGGTTGTAACCGCCTAAAAGAAGGTTGAAGACATCAGGGAATCAGGATGATCGATCCGGTGGTGCGACGCTCTTCCATGTCCCGATGAGCACGTGCGGCATCATGAAGCGGATAAGCCGTAACATGGGGCGCTGTAATGACGTGATTTGCCATGGCGTCGAAAAGATGGTGGGCCGCAACCTCATATTCACGGCGATCGGCGGTGTAATGCGCAATCGAAGGACGCGTGACGAAGAGCGAACCTTTCCCACCTAAAGTCGGGATAGGGAGGGGATCAATCGGGCCAGAGCTCTCGCCAAAACTTACAAGCGTGCCACGAGGGTGAAGACAGTCGAGCGATTTGTAAAAAGTCGTTTTTCCAACAGAGTCGTAGACGGCACGAACGCCCTTTCCGCCAGTGATTTCTGCCACCCGCGCTTGAAAATCGTCCTGTGTGTATATGATGACGTGATCGCAGCCATTCCTTCCTGCGATCTCCGCCTTTTCTTCGGATCCAACAGTTCCGATGGTAGACGCTCCGATATGGCGCAACCATTGACAAGCGATCGAGCCGACGCCCCCCGCTGCGGCGTGGAAGAGAACGACATCCCCGGCCGCAATCGGTACGCAGCGGTGGATGAGATATTCCGCCGTCAAACCCTTGAAAATGAGAGCCGCCACGTTCTCAGTGGATAAGCCTTCAGGGACCGCCAGAGCGCGCGCAGCAGGGAGATTCCGATGGGTTGCATAAGCACCAGCCGGGCCGCCAACGTAGGCGATACGCTGCCCAACTTCGAAATGCGAAACGCCTGGCCCAACTGATGTGACGATCCCGACCCCCTCAACTCCTAGACCACTTGGCAATGGGAGCTTTGGAGCAAACTCGCCCTTACGATGATAAATGTCGATGTAGTTTACGCCAATCGCCAAATGACGAATCTGGATTTCGCCTGCGTCGGGATTTGGCAAATCGATTTTTTCGAGAGAAAGGTTATGTGGATCTCCATATTCGGAAAACCGGACGGCTTCCATTTCCAGTGACATCGCTGTAATTCCTCTGAGTTTTATGCAAAATGACTTGAATTCTCTATCAAGTCCATGTTCTTTAATGGAATCCAACTTTCCAAAAATGGAAATCAGACATGGACTGGAATGATTTGAGGTTTTTCCTCGCGGTCGCAAATCTGAAATCTCTCAGCGCTGCGGCGACGCATCTCGGCGTAAGCCCGTCCACAGTTTCGCGCCGGATCGAGGCATTAGAGTCTGTACTTAAAGTGCGTCTTTTCCGCTCCCACCGCGACGGCTATGATTTAACAGAAACGGGACATGATCTGGTTCCGGCGGCAGAGCGTGCCGAAGCGCAAATGCGAGTTTTTGAACGAAGTGCTCAAGGATGGCACGATGACTATGCGGGACCTGTCCGTGTGGAAGCTCCTGAGCTACTTGGTCAGGACGTGTTACTACCCGGCTTGTCCGAGTTCATATGCGACCACCCAGCTATCCAGATTGAATTACGTTCCAGTGTACGGACGACGCGTCTGATCGGCGAAGAATCCGATATTATTATTCGGCTTGTTCGTCCTGATCAGGGAAGTTATTTGCAACGTCGTTTGGGGCAAATTTCTTTCGGTCTTTATGCATCCAAAACATATGTCGAACGCTACGGCGTACCACAGCGACCGGAAGATCTTCGTAGTCATCGGATTATCGGATGGGCGGCGGACTTGCACTACTTGACCATGGCGATTTGGTTAGAGACGCTTTATCCTGGGGGCCAGCCGATATTGCGTTTGTCGTCACTAAACGCTCAGCTATCTGCCGTAAAGCTGGGGATTGGACTGGCTGTCTTACCGAACTTCGCTGCTCAAGGGGCTGATTTGATACCTGCCCTACCGGAGATGTCCCCTCTTGTATCTGATCTCTGGATACTAATACATGAGCGATCTGGATATTTGCCTCGCGTAGAGGCTGTTAAAAATTCCATCATTGATGTGATTAATAAGATTTTTGGAAATTGACGCGCTGTTAATCCGTCTTATACTAAAATAAGTTCTGGATTATTACTTCTGAGATTAAGCATATTGGCTTGTCATGGAGGGGCGAAGCTGGCAACTATGTCGGTAGCGTGAGTGGCCGATTTTCCTGTTTTTGTGCCTAATAGCTGACATTCCGTTTCCCCTCCCATTGTAGTCGCTTTCGGCGGTCGAACCTGCACCAAAGCGCCACCCGGCGAACCGGGAGGTGACCCTGGACGCATGTCCGTTGGGCCGTCTGGCGTGTCGTGCCGGAAGGCGGCCCGCGCTGATCGCGTCGGCAGGAGCAGGGCTGCCATGGTCACGCGGAGGGACCGATTATCCCGAGGCCCGGTCATGTCCGGCCTTCGTTGATCAGAACGCGGGATCTGACCACCCTGGCATCGGTCTGTCCGACAGGAGGCGTCGGGCAGGTGGTGGTGTGCACCCGGTTCGCCCATGTCGGGCACCCGGACATGAACGGTCAGGCTTTGCGTCAGTGGCAAGATCTCCTGTTCTCGGTTTCCCCGCCCGGTCTTCGGACCGTGTGCGGTCGCCATGTCTCTCCTGAGGCTGAGGGTGCCGCACACCATGGCCTCTGTCAGATGGCTGATCTAGCCGAAGATCGGCTGCGCCTCGCCCGGCTGTCGCGACGGCGTTCCGCAACTTTCTTCCCCTGACGGCTGCGCCGTCATTCCTCGCGCGCCAAGAAAGTTCCGGCCCTGCCGCCCTTCGCTGCGCTCCGGCCTGCAAGCAGGCGCTTGGCCGGTCGCCTCCGGCTGGTCGATCGCCATCGAGGCCACGGTGGTCGCGGCCCGATCCAGCAAGGAGATAGGACAATGGCTAACATCGGTTCCTTCAAGAAGACGGGCGAGGGTTTCGAAGGCGAGATCGTCACCCTGGCGCTCCAGACCCGCAATGTCCGCCTGGTTCCTGAAACCAACCGGACCAACGACAATGCCCCGAGCTTCCGCGTCTATGTCGGGAGAATCGAGTTAGGTGCGGCCTGGGCCAAGCGCTCCACCGAAGGGCGAAACTACCTGGGCCTGAAGCTGGACGATCCATCCTTCGCCGCCCCGATCTTCGCCAATCTGTTCGCCGACGACGATGGCGAGGGCCACACCCTGATCTGGACCCGCCCCCGCACCGGACGCAACGGGGACTGAGCGCCCCACCAACACCCCGCCCGGTTCGCCGGGCGGGGCTTCGGCGCGACCTCGACCTTCCTGGGAAGCCCCGGTTTACGGCACATCGCAACGCGTCCCGTGAGCAGGTGACGGGAACGCTTGTACCATGCTAATCTGAAGATGGCGCGTGATAACGCCTTTTCAAAAGGGCGGCCTCCTATGTCGGGTGGCCTGCCGAATACAACACCCGGACCTATGGTCCAGCGGTGCGCGGTTTCTGTCGCGTATCGTCTGGGAAATAGGCAGGGCGTGCTTTTGCCCTTTTGAAACACGTTATCACCCGCCCGACGCCAGGAAGGGCGGGACGATGCGTGCCTGGATTCGCCTTTGTTTCGTCATGTCGGTGTCGAACGCTGTCGGTAGCGCACGAGGTCGAAATGGCGGAACGGGACGAAAGCAGAGCGCTGGGCATGTCAGCCTATGACGTCGCGGCGTGCCTCATCAGGGGCTTCGGGCCGGACGCCTATCTCGCCGTCCGTCGGCATATCGCCCGTTGCATCGAACAGAATCTCGCCGACGAGGCAGAATTCTGGGTGAGGGTGAGGGACCACGTTGAGTCGCTCACGCGTGTTGCCCGCGGGAAAGGTGAGCGACTTCAATGAATAGCCACCCACCCCGTTGCTGCGACATGGTCTGATCGACCCATCGCGAGCCCTCCGGACCACCGGGTGGAACGTAGCCACGAACCGGCGATCGGATGAGGCGGCGGTCGTCCCAGTCGCCCGGCAGTCTCCGTTCCACGGGGAAGAAGAGGCTTTTCCCTCAGTCCTCCCATCGTACCATGCCCACGGAAACCGCCTCAAGACGCGCGGTCCCCCCAATTTTTCCGGCACGCCCTGCGGACGCACCGAAAAAATCGGCTCCCCCGCGCGCCGCTGGCGCGGTCGCCTTCGGCGATCATTGACCCGGTTCCCGTGAGCATGAGGCGGCGTCCTGTCTTCATTCAAACGACAGGAGCAGACCATGACCAATTTGCACGACACGATCCAGATGCTGCGCGCCGAACTGACCAGTGTTCACCTCAGCCGCCGCGAGCGGGCGCAAATCGAGCGCGAACTGGCCCGCGCCCTGGCCGCGACGGTAGCGGAGATCGAGGGCCGTGCCACGCGAGCGTCTTCCGCCTGATGCGGGAGAGTCGCTGCAAGGAGCGCCTGACATGCTGGTCCTCGGTCTTGCCCTCAGCCTGTGCGGGCTGGGCTTTTTCTGCTGGCTGCTGTTCATGGCGGCGGTCTATGCGCTGCCCGTCTTCGTCGGCACCATGGTCTTCGCCCATGGCTACCATGCCGGTTCCGGCGCGGGTGCGCTGGTGCTCGGCGCATTGGCCGGTATCGCCACGGCGGCGATCGGCCGCTTTATTCTCGCGACCAGCGCCGAACCGGCCCTGCGTGCCGTGGTTGTGTTCGTCTTCGCCGTGCCCGCTCTGGTGATGGGCTACTGCATGACGCTCGGATTTGCGCAAATCGGCACCAGCAGTTTTCTCCTGCCGCATCTGCTGGCCGTTATCGGCGCCGCAATCGCTGGCGGCACGGCCTGGGTTCATCTTTCGGCGATCGGGCCGACCTGAGCGCAGGGGACCACGTTCTGATGTGCGCGGTTCAGATACAATCCGGCGCCCTGGGCGTCGGATTTGTCACGTACGAGTGACTGTGCATCGCCCATGTGATGCAGTGCATCAATGCGGAGAAGCACGGCCCCGATCCGGGTGCTGGATATTTTCCGCCGCCCCAGTTGGAGTCCTCACCGCTTTGGTTTGCGATTATGCGTCGTTTGGGACGACGATTTTTATGATCGCCATTCTTTCCATGCATCATTCCACTGCGGCGCTGCCACGATCGCGGGCGCTATGCCCCCGCCTCGCCAGATTGGTAACGGTCGTCCGTAATGGGAGGAGTCCGTTCATGATCGATCAGTTCGAATGGCACGATGCGCGATTCCGCGAGACCCTGCGGAGCCTGGATGCGCCGGCGCTGGCGCAGGAGACGCTGCGTCGCATCCCTGCATATGTCGCTGGCTATCGCGATCTGTGCCGTCAACTGGAAGCGCTGACGGATCTCCATCGGCGCTACGACCTGATCGTTCGGTTCGCCATTCAATGGGGGTTGTCTTTTCCCTGTTGATCCGGAGAAGCCGGCCTGGATTGCGCCCGCCCTCTGGAGCCCCGATGCCTATCCAGGGGTGACGGTCTTCGTCGCGGCACCCGAACTGTTTCGGGTTCGGGCGCTTCCTGACGATCTGTTCGCCGGCGGCGACACGACACACGCCGCGCCGGGCGTGATCGCGGTCGTGCTGCCAGACGCGACGGGCGCGCATCGGGTGCATCTGTTCGGTCCCGCCGCCCGCGCCCTTCCGGCGGCGCTGATCCCGCTCGACGGCGGCGAGGATCTCCGGGTCGGCGAGCTGCGCCGCCTGCTCAAACGGCTGGCGAGGCAACCCGTTGCGGCACTGCCGCGCGCCCTGCGCCTGCCGCCCTATCGGGTCTGGCGGCTGGCCGATGTGTTGTGCGCCTATGCCGGCCGTCTTGCCGGTGCCTCGCAGCGCGACATCGGCTGCGTCCTCGATCCGACGGTGCGTGCAATGAATGCGCGCGAATGGGATTCGTCGCCGCAGCGTTCGCGCATCGCCCGGCTGCTGCGCACCGCGCATGGCCTGACCGAGCGTCGCGGCTACCTGACCCTGCTCCGGCCCGCCCGCTTTACCATCCACACCTGACGCACCGGTCGCCCCATAAGCCTATCCCCGTTTTCGTGCGTCCCGCCACCGACAATTTCCGACCACGCTTGGCCTCGCTACGCTCCAACCGTCAGAGGCCGCCATGTCGCCCTATGATCCGCCGCCCGGACATTTCCTGCACGCGCAATTGCTGACCACGCCGCAGGCCGCCGACAAGCTCGGCCTGTCGCCCCGCACCCTTGAACGCTATCGCTGCCGGGGCGTCGGCCCGGTCTTCCGCAAGATGGGCGGCCGCGTCCTCTATCATGTCGACGACGTGCGCGTCTGGATCGAGCGCGTCGCCTGCCATTCCACCTCGGAAGACATCTACGATACGGCGCGCAAGATCGGCAGCCTCGGTCGGAGCCGCCGGCGATGACCGCCCGCGCGCCCCAGGCGCTGACCCCCTGTCTGCTGATCGACCTGATGTCGTGGCCGTTCTTCTCCCTCGCCAAGTCGCCGCGCCATGTCCCGGTCGATTTCCGCATGGGACGCGTCACCATGACCGTTGCCGGCCGCGACGCCAGCCCGATGGCGACGATCTGGGACGCCGATATCCTGATCTGGGCGGTCTCCACCCTGATCGCGGCGCGCCGGCAGCGGCAACCGGTTTCGTCCCATGTGCGCGGCTCGACCCACGATATCCTGCGCTTTCTCGGGCGCGGGGATTCCGCCAGCCGCTATGTCCGGCTGCGGGCCGCCCTCGATCGGCTGACCGATACCCAGGTCACCACCTCGCTGCGCCAGACACGTGATGGCGCGTCCGGCTTCTCCTGGCTGGTGGCCTGGCAGGAGCGGCGCGGCGCACTCGACCTGATCCTGCCGTCCTGGCTGTGCGACGCGGTCAAAGGCCGCGCCATACTCGAACTCGACCCCCGCTATTTCGCGCTGACCGGCGGTTTTGCGCGCTGGCTCTATCTGCTGGTCCGCCGCCATGCCGGCCGGCAGCGTGATGGCTGGTCCTTCGACCTCAAGCATCTCCACGAGAAATCGGCCGCACTGTCCCCTTATCCGCGCTTCGTCTTCGAGATCCGCCGCCTGGTCGAGGCCCAGAGCCTGCCCGGTTACCGGCTGTGGCTGGACAGCGGACCGGACGGCACACCGGTCCTGCATTTCGCGCCCGACATCGCCGCCGATCCTTATCCACAACCATCTGTGGATAACCCTGTGGGGAATGTGTGATGGCCCCCGTCCTTTCAGGAATCGAATCTCCGGCCGAACAGGAATGGGATTTTCCGATAAATCATTGCTTTCAAAATGAAAATCGTCGCCCTCTAAATGTACTAAGTACACCTATTCAGTACTTGTACACCGCGCCGGCGCGTGCGCGTGAGTCTTCGACTACCACAAAAACATACTGCTATAGACTGACAATTTCCGACAATTCTACGCTCCGGCCGTCACGCTCAGTTGTCCTCACAGTGCGGACCCGCCTTCGGAGCCGTGACGCTGCGGGAGACGGGCCATGACCGGCCCCTTCCTGCTGCTCACGGGCGATTGCCGGGATCTCATGCCCGGTCATGGTCCCTACGACCTGATCCTCGCCGACCCGCCCTATGGCGAAACGTCGCTGGCCTGGGACCGGCGCGTGTCGGGCTGGCTGCAACTGGCGGCAAGGGCATTGAAGCCTCATGGCTCGCTCTGGGTCTGCGGCTCCCTGCGCAGCTTCATGGCAACCGCCGACGCGTTCCACACCGCCGGGTTGCGGCACGCGCAGGACATCGTCTGGGAAAAGCAGAACGGCAGCGTCTTTCATGCCGATCGCTTCCGCCGCGTTCACGAACTGCTGGTGCAGTTCTATCCCGAAGCCGCGCGCTGGCAGGCGATCTACAACGCCGTGGCCACGACGGACGACGCCCGGGCACGGGTGGTCCGCCGCAAGCGCCGACCGATCCATACCGGTGACATCGGCGCGGCGTCGTATCGCAGCGAAGATGGCGGACCCCGCCTGGCCCGCTCGGTGCAGCGGTTCAGCAACGTCCATGGCCGCGCCATCCATCCCACCGAAAAGCCGGTCGCCCTGCTGGACCTGATCATCCGCGTCAGCTGCCCGCCGGGCGGTCTGGTCGGAGACTGGTTCGCCGGTTCCGGCGCCGCCGGTGTCGCCTGCCGGCTGGCCGGGCGTCGTTACGTCGGCTGCGAAATCGATCCCGCGATGGCGCAGCGCGCCCGCGATCGTCTCGCCGCCATCCTTCCCTTTCCCGTCGGAGACAGCGCATGAGCCACGCTCATCGCGAGATGCTGACGCATCTCGAACTCACCTGGCTGGAGAAGCGCATCGAACAATGGCTGCGCTTCGGTCCTGTTCTCGAAACGCATCCCATCGACCGCTATCGCCGCCGCCTGTGCTTCGCACCCGGCGCCGTCTTCGCGCTGCTGCGCTGGACCCAGGCCGATTGCGGTGCCGCGACCTGCTGCATCGACATTGTCCGGGCGCCGTTGCCCGGCGAGCCGCGCGAACGCCTGCCGTTCGTGCCGACTGGCGGTGAGCGATTGCTGCATGGCGCGAGCTGGCCGCAGGCGCGGGTGGTGCTGGAGGCCATCGACCGGATCGAGCGCCAGCGCATCGATCCCGCGCAGATCGACCCCGCATACTGGCGGGAGGTGGCCGAGCGCGTGCGCGCCGGCGCGGCGATCCATGCCTATGCGCCGTCGCGGCACATGGCGTGGCGCGCGCGGAGGGTAATGCCATGAGCAGGCGCGGCTGGTTCTTGACCACCTATGCCGCCGTGCTTGGCGTGGGCGCCGCGCTGGCCGCCCATCCGGCGCCGCGCCTGCTCTGGAACGCCACCGCCAGCGTCCCGGTTGGGCTCTACCGGCTGCATCCAGATCCGATCCCGCATGTCGGCGACCTGGTCGCGCTGCGCCTGCCGGCGGCACAGGCCAGCCTGTTGGCGCGGCGAGGCTATCTGCCACTGGGCGTGCCGCTGCTGAAGCCAGTGGCCGCGGTCGCCGGGCAGAGTGTCTGTCGCATCGCGCTGCGCATCACTATCGACGGCACGGCCGTCGGCGACGCGCAGACCATTGATCATCGCGGCCGCCCCCTGCCGGTCTGGCAGGGCTGCCAGCGCCTGTCGGGCGGGCAGATCTTCGTCATGAACCCGGCCGAACCGCGCAGTCTCGATGGCCGCTATTTTGGCCCCCTTCATGCTGCCGACGTCATCGGCCGCGCGACGCCGCTCTGGTTGCCTGCTGCGGCCGACCGTTTTGCGCCCGTGTCTTCATCCCCTACCAGGAAAGCGCCCTGATATGGCCCAGATCGGTCTGTTCACCCGCACCGCCACCGGTTTTGCCGGGCGGCTGCGCACGCTCGCCCTCGACGCCGAACTGACCTTCGCGCGGGTCGAGAATACGGACGCCGAGAACACGCCCGACTACCGTATCCATCTCGGCGACAGCGTGGAGGCGTTGGAGATCGGCGCGGGCTGGACCCGCACCGGGGAGCGCGCTGGCGAGTACATCTCCGTGCTGCTCGATGATCCGTCGCTGACCCTGCCGATCCGCGCCACCCTGTTCCAGGCCGGTCGTGGCGGCCGCGTCTGGCAACTGGTGTGGAACCGCTCCACCAAGCGGCAGGGCACACGCGAATGATGCGGGGCGCATTGATCGCAGGCGGCGCGCTCGGGCTCGTGCTGCTGCTCTCGCCCGGTCCTGCCCGTGCGCAGGGCCTCGATGATTTCGTGCAACAGGCCGCGCGGCATGCATCCGTCCCGTCGGACTGGGTCCGCGCGGTGCTGCGCATCGAGAGCGGCGGCAATCCGCATGCCATTTCGGCGAAGGGCGCCATGGGGCTGATGCAGATCATGCCTGACACATGGCGGGAATTGCGTCAGGATCTCAATCTCGGTGCCGATCCGTTCGACCCGCACGACAATATCGTTGCCGGCACCGCCTATCTTCGGCTGCTGCACGACCGCTACGGCGATGCCGGCTTCCTGGCCGCCTACAATGCCGGGCCGGGGCGTTATGACGACCATCTGGCAACCGGGCGTCCGCTGCCCGCCGAGACGCGCGATTACGTCGCCTCGGTGGTGCGTCTGCTACACCAGAGCACTGCCGATACATCGCCAGTGCAAGTCCGCGACCGTCTCGCCGAGACCGACTGGCGGCTGGCGACGCTGTTCGCGGCGCATTTCGTCGGCATGTCGGCTGCCGGTCCGCTGCATCCTGTCAGCAGTCCGTCGGCAGCATCGTTGACGCTGTTCGTACGTCGTTCGGGGAGCGCCGAACCATGATGAATCGACACGGCGGGCCGATGTTCTCCCTCGAAAATAGACGGTGGAATCGGCATGTTTATCGGGGAAAGGGCCATTTTGGCTTAAGGCAAGATAAAAGCCGCAAGGTGCGGCACGGTCGGGGAGGGTGGTTTTTCTCGGGTTTTTACAATGTCATTTTCAGATCCAAAGGTGTCATCCCGTTTTCTGCCCGATTCATCAATCGTTTGACGAAAGGTCACGATAGTCCATGGCACAGGAAGAGGATTTCCGGGTTCGGCCCGGCCGCATCCGTTCTCCACGCGCGAACCAGGGTCACTCGTTCGTCGGGCGCGTGCTGGCCGCGACCAATCGGGCCGGCGGCATGGGCCAGCTCGGTTCCGGCCGGCGAGGGCAGGGACCGTCGACCTTCGGGCGCGGCAGGGGCGCCACCATGCGCGCCAATCGCATCCTGTCACGCCGCACGCGCGGTGTCGTGGTCAAGGCGCGTGTCGTCCGCCACGGCGGCAACGCGTCGCTGCGCGCGCATCTCTCCTATCTCCAGCGCGAGGGCGTGACGAAGGATGGAGAAAAGGCGCGTCTGTTCGGCGCGGAGCGCGACACGGTCCCCGCGCGTGAATTCGCGGAGCGCTGCGAGGACGACCGGCATCATTTCCGTTTCATCGTCTCGCCGGAGGACGCGGTGGACATGGCCGACGTCACGGCGTTCACGCGGGAGCTGATGACGCAGGCCGAACAGGATCTGGGCACCCGCCTCGACTGGGTAGCTGTGTCGCACTGGAACACGGACAACCCGCACATCCACATTCTTGTGCGCGGCAAGGACCAGGGTGGCGAGGATCTGGTGATCTCGCGCGACTACATCCGTGAAGGGTTGCGCGCGCGTGCGCAAAATCTCGTCACGCTCGAGCTCGGTCCGCGCACCGACAACGACATCCAGAAGAGTGTAGAGCGGCAGATCGACGCCGACCGCTGGACGCAGCTGGATCGGCAACTGCAACAGGATGCGGGCGCTCATGGCGTCATTGATCTGGCTCCCGAACCCGGACGGCAACCGGATCTGTTTGCGATGATGAAGGTCGGGCGTCTGCGCCGATTGCAGCGCATGGAGCTTGCGCACGAGCTCGGACCCGGACAATGGCGTCTGGATCCGGCGGCCGAGGCGACGCTGCGCGAAATCGGGCAGCGCGATGACATCATCAAACGCATTCACCGCGGTCGCGCCGAACACAGTGTCGAGCGCGCCACCTCGTCCTGGGTCCTCGCTGGAGAAAAGATCGCCGAACCGGTCCTTGGGCGCCTCATGACCCGTGGGCTCGACGATGAACTGAAGGGCACGGCCTACGCCGTCATCGATGGTGTCGACGGACGAACCCATCACGTCCAGTTTTCGAGCCTCGAGGCGACCGGGGATGCCGCACCAGGCGCGCTCGTCGAACTGCGGAAATTCGAGGATGCGAGGGGACGGCAAAGAACGATGCTGGCCGTGCGGTCCGACCTGTCGATCGACGATCAGGTGACGGCGCAGGGCGCGACATGGCTTGACCGGCAGCTGATCGCACGCGAATCTTTGGACCTTGGTCGCACCGGTTTCGGGAACGACGTGAGCAATGCTCTGCAGCGGCGCCGCGACCATTTGGTCGAAGAGGGGATCGCGCAACGCGACGGCGATCGTGTCCGGTATCCACGCGGCATGGTCGCCTCGCTTCGCGATCGGGAGGTCCGGGACGTGACCGAACGTCTTGCGCGCGAGAGTAGGCAGCCGGTCCAGACATCCACTGCCGGCGAGTATGTCACCGGCACCTACCGTCAGCGCCTCGTGTTGGCGTCCGGGCGCTATGCGATGATCGACAGTGGGCTGGGATTTCAGCTTGTGCCCTGGACGCCGTCGCTGGAGAAGCAGATCGGTCGGCATGTCTCGGGCGTCGCGCGCGACGATGGTGGGGTGGACTGGTCGTTCGGACAGAAACGGGATATCGAACTCGGGTTTTGAGGTCGCTCTGGATTTGCGACAGTTTTGTACCGGTCGGCTTCTCAATTACGTTCTAGGGTCCGGACTCATAACCAGTAGCTGACGGCCGCGACGAGGCAGATGGCGGCGTGGAAATGAGTGGCAGTGCGATCGTAACGTGTCGCGATGCCACGGACGTCCTTGAGGCGGTTGACCATGCGCTCGATGGCATTCCGCGTCCGATAAAGGACCGGCGAACGGCAGGTCTTCCAGACCCGG
>Ga0157365_10000713_pt1 | contig 14120 bp, 17 predicted proteins | sample AttsexASBM3_FD_111478 | JGI IMG/M metagenome (GOLD analysis project Ga0157365, IMG submission 111478) | Fungus gardens microbial communities from leaf cutter ant in Ribeirão Preto, State of São Paulo, Brazil - Atta sexdens ASBM3 | ecosystem: Host-associated > Fungi > Mycelium > Unclassified ... | reverse complement strand
GGATGGCCAGCATTCGCACGGATCAGTGCTACCACGTCTGCCTTTACGGTTTTACCTACAAGGCGCAACGCATCACCTATGCGTTTCTTATTGATTTCCAAAAGGGCAGGATTGGAAACCGCGATATTGATATTCGCCATTACGCACCTGCCGCTTCCGCTGCTGGTACCAACACAGAAGCCGATATGACGACATAGAAGCCATCTGTTCCTACAGTGGTAATGTCATTTATCAGATATGTTGTTGTGACTATTTTATTAGATGGACGAAGACGGTTCTTAACGATGATAACATCGGAATTATCAATTCCTGAAAAGTATCTGGTTGTTATCTGCGTTGTGTAAGCACGAACCTGATCTTGAACACCATCAAAATATTCTGCAGGTGCGACCTGTTCAACGCGACCTTTTATCTTTCTAAATGACGTGAAGGTTTTTTGTAAAACCCCGTTGTCATCAGAAGTGGTTGTGATGTTATTGAAATCAAGAATTTGATTGAAGTTTGTATTAATATCAGAATTTTGAATAACTGCCATATGTTACCTTCCGATACCAATTCTTCTATAATTTGCTAATCGCGATTTTATTCCTGATGATATTGGATCACCAAACTTACCAGTTCGATCTTCATACAGGCGCTTTGCAAGGATCATGATCGTCATTTTTAAGTCTGCTGGAATGGCGTCTGCAGAAGGATACATTCCACCGATATAATCCACCTTTACGGCTGTTACGCCTTGGAAAAGTTCGGTCATATATTCATTGAAGCCCAGACGCAGACGCGCCGTGTTTCCAAGGATATCATAGGTGTATTCATCGGATGGAAGCGCAACCAATTGATCACCGCCCACCAACACAGATACATCGGTTATGGATGTAGCTTTAGTCGGCAATTCGAAGAATTTTCCGAATGCAGACAGCGTAACAAATCCAGAAGATTGTGGTCCGTTCAGCCATGATCCAAAATATGAATCTGTTATTTCATATGTTGATTTCTGATAAATCCAACTTATCGGGCGTTGAATAATATAATCACCACAATATGTTTCAATCATTGATGTGGCTGAATCCCCAAAAGATTGAATAAGGTTATCTTCATCTGCTGAAAACGTACCTATGAAATCAATCAATGTATCGATATCGACAGGGCACGTTGATATTGTTGTTGTTTGAAGGGATGAAAGTGCCATGCGTTATCCTTATTTGTTAATACGTTTCTTTATAATCTTCACTGTCTTTGTGATGCGTTCTGCCTGACCTGCTTTTACCAAGCCTGAAACATAGGAACTTTCAATTTCGACTAAATCGCCAGATTTATAAATTCCTACATCTTTCAATATTCTAATAGTTTCCATGGTTTAATTCCTTTTTTCTATTTTTATTATTTAAACAATATCACGCAAGCATATTTGACATAACGGGACGTTTTGTAATAACAATTGGATTATTATTCTTAAGTTTATCGCCAGTTGTTTTTGTTGAAACAAATATCTTGTTCTTTTCGTCGATACCGACAGTTATATTAATGGTTCCGCCGTCCGATTGTGAAGGTGATGCATCCGCAACCATAATATCTGACATGTTTGTATTTGCGATTGGGTTTGAAGGCATTTCGCCAGTTATAATACCTGATTTATTATCAAACTTATTCCCAGAAATATTGGCAGCTATTTGTGCGCGGTCTTTCATTTCGCCAGCCTGATCGGCAGGACGTTCACCATATTTCGATATGATGGCTGCAGCCATCATTGGATTGGATACGTCTTTTAATCGATTTAAAACATTACCACCCTGACTTGTTCCCATTTCCCATTTGTAAGCTTGAATTTGTTGGTCCAAATTCATTTTGTGAATGTCCATTCCAAAATGTTTTGAAATGGCGTCCTGCCTGTCTTTGTGCCATTGGCCGATACCGAAGGCTGCGCCGTTGTCACCAACAGCAGCCGCATTAAAGTTTGATTCCTTCATGATATTTGCAGCAGCACCTGCAGCGGCAGCCGGGGAAAGACCAAGGTGTTGAAGGCGACCAACAACGCTGGCAGCTTGTTGTGCTTGTGATCCCGTAACCTTCGTTTCTGGCGCAGGCTGAAACTTCGAAGCCGCAGAACTTGTTTTGTTTGATTCATCATTACCTGATGCATCTGAACTGGTATTCATTAAATCTGATGCAACGGCCTTAGCGGAACCGATAGCTGTATCAGCTACGTTCATCACCTTTGACATTCCGGGGATATGTTTGACAGTCCATCCCACAGCACCTTTTATTTTATCAAAGATGCCACTAACGAAATCCCATCCCTTGCTGAAGACGGATTTAATTCCATCCCAAACTGGACTGAAGATTTCACCAAAGAATTTAAATTCCGCTTTTATGCCTTGTATATAAACGCCGAAAACAAGATTTATACCTTCCCATAACTTCTTGAAGTATGGTCCGACCTTATCCCAATGTTGATATATTTCGTATGAAGCTAAGGCGATGGCTGCAATGGCAATCCCTATCGGCCCGGTTGCGGTTGTAATTGCGACACGCATGGCCGTAGCTGCTGCGCGGATCAATCCCCCTGACATCACAAACGATGCTGCTGTACGGGCCGCATTCACGGCCACCTGGCCTAGTGACGCAACCGACATGACAGCAAAACTTGCAATTCGGTATCCTGTGATAAGTGCGCTTATCCCAAGGCTGGCTATGGGCGCTATAATGCCCGTAACCCAACTGACAACCTTGATCGCCACCAATCCTTCCAGAATGGTTTTCAATGTATGAAACGACGGCAGTACGGGCTTGATGTCTTCATACAGCTTCTTGAAGGGCAAATTGCCGATCCAAGTAGCTACATTCACCAACGCATTCGATACGTTATCAAAAGCCTGTTTTGCTTCTGGGCTAGTGGTTATCCAAGTTTGAAATTCATCGATCAGTTTGGTCACAGAAGGCGATACCTTCTGGGCGATGGTCATCCCAAAACCTAGTATCGTTTCTTGTAATTTTCTGGATGACAGATCCATGCCTTCAAGTGATTTGATACCCTGTTGGGTAACGCCACTTAATGACTTCGCTTGTGTTTCCGCAGATCGAACCTTGGACGCATCCATTCCCATCAAATTTGAATCAACATGCATTGCGCCAAACTGTGCGCGGATGGTGGATGAATCCATTCCGTTGCGCTGTTCTTGGCGGGCATGTTCAAGAAATAGATCGCGGATCTTGTTCGGGTCCATATGACCGGCCTGTGCAGCCGATATCCCCATTGAAGATAATATCTGGGATGCGTCCGCATTTCCGCCATTGGCAACTTCACGCTGCATGTCCTGAACGCCAGAATATGTTTTCGTAAGCGTGTCTTCACCAACGCCCAACAAACGGGATGCTGAACGTTGTTGAAGGACTGCAGCACCAGATACACCCATCTGGTTCCCCGTCAGACGTGCGCTGTTAGCAGATGCACCTGCTGCATGTAGTGCCGCTGCTGCGCCCCCAATTGATCCAATTGCAGATATGGCTGTCAGTTGTTTTAATAAATTAACAGACGCATCGGTGGCGTTACGGATGCGACCTGCAAGTTCCGTGAAGTTATTAGCCGTATGACGAATTCCAGTCAGATTGTTGAATTGCTTCAATTGGGTTTGAAGACGTTTCACAGGTGCTTGTGAAATTTTCATTTGTTGATTGAATGATTTCAGAACTGAACTGAATCCATCAATTACAGATACCTTTGCGCTGTAATTACCTTGTGCCATTTAATATCCCTTTATTAAATATATCTATATATTTAATATTTGGGACTACCTATGGCTATCAATTCCAAAAAGAAAGGTAACAGCTTTGAAAGATTAATTTCAAACAAGTTATCAGAACGTTTTAAAATACACACTAAATTAGAACAATCATTTAGAAGAAATAGCGATTCTGGTTCCTATTTTGGTGGTTCCAACATATCACGTTGTGGAACACATGATCTTTCAAATGCAACATTCGGTGATATCATTACACCTGATAATTTTAAGTTTGTTATCGAATGTAAATCATATTCAAGCCCGTTAAGCTTAAAAAATATTATGAAGCAATCCGATCCCAAGATTGATTTATGGATCAAGCAGGTAAGTCAGGACAGTGAAGTTTCTGGCTTATGCCCTGTTATAATTGTAAAATATAACAACCATCCAATTTACGTCATATCCAAAGACAAATCAGATTGCCTTGTGAAATACAAAGAATGGGGATTTATGGATTTTGATATGTGGTTAAACAAAGACACATCATATTTTTTTAAAGGAATAAAATGATAGAAATAATAGGATTAATACTAACATTTATTAAAAGGACATGGCCTTATCTTCTTACCGGTATAATTGTTTTATTTTTGTGCATTAAGGTTCATTCAATAACAAATAAATTACATGAATATGCAGTACAAAAACAAGAAATCAGTCATTTAGAAGAAAAGATTAGCAATCAACAAAAGCAAATTATAGATATTCAAAACAGATACAATGTTCTTATTTCAAACAACAACACTATTGATAATTCTGAACGCGAAGAAAAAACAGACTTCCAGAAGGTGATCACAAAGAACGATCCCACTAAGGAACAGAAGGTCAATGATTCCATCAACGGATTACTGGATGGAATATCGCAATGAAAAAATATCTTCTTCTGTTTTTGTTGTTGGTGTCATGTTCTACCCCTGTTCAACCGCAAGCTAACCTTCAACTTCTTCCTGACGTCCAGAAGCCAACGCTGAATCATGTTCAGTTCCATATAATCAAATCTGGAAACCAGAATTTCTATTCGTTAGACGATAATGGCGTAACCATACTTTTCAACAACCTATCTGCATTAAAAGCTTATATAGGCAAATTAAAGAATCAGATCATATTTTATCAGGATGAAGTGAAAGATAGCATCAGATAACTTTAAATATAATAACCTAACTATAATAAAGGTTATTATATATGAAGAAACATATTCCCTTAGAAGATTATTGCAAAATAAAATCTATAAATTCTAAGTTCAAAACAAAGTCCGTTGTTACCACAAATTACGATACTGAAGTTGAAGTATCAGAAAACACGGCAACATTTATCATCACCACACCTAATATAGATAGGTCATGTGATATTGTTGTTACGTCTGGCCTTAATACAGATAATTATATGAAGAACCCTGTTGTGCTGTGGATGCATGATGACACACAGCTACCAATAGGGAAGTGCGTATCCTTATACAAATCGTCAGATGGTATTATTGCTACAGTACAATTTGCAGATTTTGATACACCTGCTGTCGGCGAAAAAGCAGCAGGGATATTTTCCTTAATCAAACAGGGAATATTGAACGCAGTTTCAATTGGTTTTCAGCCGTTAGAAAACATATTCAATGAATTTGGTGGACAAACTATTACGTCCGCTGAACTGGTCGAATTTTCAATAGTCAATGTCCCATGTAATTCAGACTGTCTTATCACGGATTATACTGAACAGAAGTCATTAGATACCACCAGTACACCTGTTGTCGCACAGGACTATGCCGGGGATCAAACCGTTGAATTACCAACGGCAATTGAAGAACCAGAAGTTGATTCAGGAAGCATACCTGAAGAATACAACAATAAAGAAAAACAAAAACGAAAAACTATTGCAATGGAACGTGCAAGAAGACTGCGCCTACTTGCCCTGTCTTTGAATCAATAAAGCAAATTATTTTAATAAATAAAAATAACAATTTAACATTATAAAGGAAATTATTTGATGACTGAAAATACTTCATTGAATAAATTGCGCGTAAAACGCAAAGAACTTGCTGATCGTGCAAAAGAACTATCAATTTTAATCGTGAATAAGGCGCTTAACGACGAAGATGCATCTAACGAACAAAAAGAAGCAGATGACGTTGAAAAGCGTGCAAAGGATTGTGACGAAGCAATTAAGCGCGTTGAATCTAAACTTCAAAAGGATGCTGAAGAAGCAGAAGATAAAGACGAAGATGAAACAGAAACCAAAACAAATAAGTCTTTTGGTATTGTTAAAACAACCGGTTCAGGGCTTAACCCTGCATATACACTTGGATATAAACTTGCTTCTAAAGCAATCGTTAGTCGTGAAGGTATGTATGATGGCGCTAAGAAAATTAAAGATCAATTCGGCAAAAACGCAGAATTTATATTAAAAGACCTTACAACCACATCAACACCTGTTGTCGCACAAGATTATAATGCTGCTGCATTTGTTGAATTAAGACGTGCAAGATCACCTTTCCGTCAGTATGCAAACATTATCGCAATGCCAGAAGGTAACACAACCATTCCACGTCAATATGATGGTGCAATGTGTAATTGGGCAGGTGAAGCGCAGCCAGCAGTTCCATCACAGCTTAATGTCGATAACATCAATCTTACATGGAAAAAGCTTTTCGGTTTCACATACACAACCAAAGAACTTCTTATGTATTCTGCACTTAACATCGGTGAAAAGATTGTTGACGATTTGATCAAGCAGATGGACGTTTACGAAGGTCTTGCATTCGCAAACAATGCAACCGTTTCACAGGTTCAGCCACTTGGCCTTCCAGGAATGGTAACATCTGACAATGTTGTTAAATCAACCGGAACAGACTTCGCTTCTGTATGGGCAACATTGAATACAGCTATTGCAAAGATCCGTGGAAATAACCTTTACGGTGATCTAGTCTGGGCGATGTCAGTTGAATCTGAATTCTTCCTTCGTTCCCTTCTTAACGCATTCGGTGTTCCTGTTTTCGCAAACATGATGGATGAAGGATATATCTTCGGACTTCCATTCTTTTCAACAGCATTGATCGGATCTAACCTTCCAAATAGTGCGGATACACCAACAGATACCGTTGCACCAATCTACCTTTACGCACCTGAAAACTTCGTAATTGCAGACGCAGGTTCCTTTGCAGTTGAACAGACCAACCAAGGTTCGTTCATCACAGGATCTGGTACACAGATCAACACATTCGGACAGGATCTTGTTGCATGGAAATCAACATCCCGCCTTGATACAGCGCTTACCCTTGATAATGCGCTTGTTCAGATCCTTGGTGATGGCTGGTCATTCAGTAACATTGCAGCTTCTGTTTCAAACATTCAAACAAAATCAACATCCAAGTCTTCTGCTTCGGCAATTGGACAAGGAAACTAAGTTTAGTTTTAAAAACGATTATAGAAAAGGCGGGAACATATCCCGCCTTTTTTGTTGTCTTTTTATTAAATAAAAATATGAAGAAAATTATTAAAAAAATATATTTGTCGTTATCTGGAAAGTTTATTCATACTGATGATTTTTTGCATTGCTGCGAAGAATCACAAATATATAGAAACGAAATAACTTCAATATGCAACGAAATAAGGGCTACGTATTAATGATAGATAATTTAATTTCCGCACTATGCGCGGTATTAACAAAAAACCTAACACCGATAGACGCAGTTCTTATGTTGGTTATTTTTGGATTGACATGGATGCTAAAACGCAAGGAATCACAAATAGATCATAAAGATGAATTGCTTCAAAAGGCATATGATGACCTTCTTTCTGGCAATGCTTCACTTAAAGATATAATTGAAACATTGAAAAATATAATTCTAGTTTCAAGATAATTCGTAAATATCATTATTAAATAAAATAAGGATATTTGAATGGAACAAAAAACATTTCTTGTTAATGACCCATCAAACGGAAACAAAGGTTCCCGCATAACAGCGGACTACATGAACCATATAAATGAAGAACTATCTTCAATTTTGACCGACCGTGGTGTCACACCTGATACAAACAATTCAAATCAGATTTCTAAGGTTCTTACGTCAACGTTTGCGGCTATTGCTTCACCAACGCTTACGGGCATCCCGCAGACATCAAACCCAGATGGTTCAATAGCGAACCAGATCGCAACCGTGGACTATGTGAACCAGAAAGCGCTTCAGGCCACTGTCGGATTTACCCCTGCCCAGCAGGGTGGTGTCACAAACATGGGCAACAATAAGATTAACATAGGACAAGCATCAGATAATTCTGGTGTCATGATTGCGGTTGATGGAAATAATCAAGGTAAGATCATATTTCAAAGTGAAGACAATAATACCGTTGGAATTACCCGTCTTGGATATAATACCAATATCCACCAATTGGGCGCTGAACATGGTGGATCTTGGTATTTTTATTATGATGCGTCAGATATCGACGGAAAGCAATTTATACAATCGACACCTGATTCATCCGGTATACGAATTACAGGAATTGTTTGGAACACATCATCCAACCTTCCACAGGTTACATATAACAATGGTCAAGTTTCTTATGGTGCTACAATCGACTGGGTTAATAACAAAGGATATGTATCTGGAACAAGTTCAATGGGATCAGGCGATACGGCTGCAACAGGTATACACTACACGCCAGCAGGTGATATTGTTCAGCTAAACCTTGCAGATTCCACAACCATTGGTGTGGCTACACAAAACTGGGTTATAAACAAATCATATATATCAACATATTCTGATTCAAATACATATTCCATAAGTGAAGTTGGATATGATCATAATTCTGATAACTTATATTTTAAAACAAGCAATGGTTCTACACTAGGTGCAACCCAGTCATGGACAGCTAATAACTACCTAGCTAAATCCGGCGGAACGATGACTGGTGATATAGCAATAAATGGTTATTCCGTTGGACAAGGTAATGGTGGAAGTAAAATTACATTTGAAACCGGTGGTCATATATCGGTATGGGATAATTCAAACACTTGTAACTGGTACTGGTCACAAAGTGATGGGAATCCACCAACGGTATATTCTGGTGTACCTATAATTGCTAATTCCTACATTAAGACCAACAATCCATCATCAGGTGAAAATTCTAATATTGTTGCAACAACATCTTGGGTTAATAACAAAGGATATGTATCTGGAACAAGTTCAATGGGATCAGGTGATACGGCTGCTTCTGGAATTCACTACACGCCAGCAGGTGATATTGTTCAGCTAAACCTTGTAGATTCCACAACCATTGGAATAGCAACACAAAATTGGGTAAATGGTAATTTTGTCGCAAATGGCACATGGGATAATAATATAAACCAACCTGTTAAGAATGACAGTATCCCAACATTCGAAGGTATAATTGTCAATAATATTGAATTCAATAATAAAAGTAATTATCATATATATTATGATTCTGATAATAATAGTATCAATATACAAACAAATAATGGTTCAAACCATTATAACACCTTCAATGCAGATGGATCAGTAAATTTTGGTGGAAATCAATTATCATGCGACACCATAATATCAACAGGTGATATTAAAACAGGTTCTGGAAAGGCACTTTATACAAACACCATCAGCGCGTATGGCGCTTCTGTCAATATAACTTCAGGGGCTTTCATTAGTGGTGATCTAACCATAAATGGAAACGCCAGTTATAAGACACATGATACTGGTGATAATAGTACGCACCTAGCGTCTACTGCGTTCGTTCGTAATGCGATTTCTGCTGGTTCCGGTTTGAACATATCACAGGCATCCCCCGGATATACAACATTACCGGGGGGATGGATTATGCAAACAGGAAATCAAAATACGGGCGATGGTGGCTATTATAATATCAATTTCCCCATATCGTTTCCAAACAAATGTGTTTCGGTATTTGCCACTGAACAGTCTGCAAATGGAACGTGGATGACAGGATCACCTTCCGTATATGGTGTATATGGAACCAGTAATACATCTTGTACAGTTTATGGTATGGGATGGATCAACGGTAATACATGGTCTGGAAGTACAGGAATAAACTTTGGATGGATAGCGATAGGATATTAATATGGAACAAAACTATTATTGGTCAAAGACCACAAATTCTTTTTACCCGGCATCAATGTTGGATGCTTATAAGACAGCAGGGACATTTCCCACGGATGCTGCTTTGATAGATGACACGATATTTGAAACATACGCTGGTAAAGCCCCAGATGGGGAAACAAGGGGATCTGATGAAACTGGAAACCCTGCATGGGTGGCTATCAAGCCCATTGAAGTGCCTTTTGTCACACAAGCCGAAAGGGCACTTTCTGATGCCAGAACGTATGTGCAGAACAACTTCATATATCTTGGTGAAACACCTACACAGGACTGGATCGATTATCAAAAGGCGCTGATAGCCATCACGAATGGCACAGATACCAAATCGAAGGTTCTGCCTTCAGCACCAACCGCATAAAAAAAGGCCGGGTAATTCCCGGCCTTTTTGCTGTTATGGTGTTTGAAATATCTTCTGTTCTGCTGCGCGTCTGTTGGTCAATCCGGGGATCACCTTACCGCCAGACAAGTTCCATTTTGGAAATTCATTAGCTGCAGATGTAAAGTCACCAGAATTAATATCCTTCAGCATTGTTGAATTCTGAAAGTTTGTTATTCCAACATTATAGCAGAAAGAACATAGTGCTATCAACTGGTTGCTTGAAAGCTTAACTTTAGTAAGAACATTTATCTTTTTTATTATATCACCAATTAATGTCTTCAAATTATCATTTGCTTCCTGTTTTGTTATCGAAACAGGATAATCTTCTGTAACAGGTCTTCCATTCCACCAAGTGAATCCATATCCGATAGAATATTTTGCCGACCCATCGTAATATGGTGTTGATCTGAATCCTTCATACACAGATATAACTTGTGCTGCGGCATCAATTATTGAATCTGCCATATATCTTATACCTTATAAATTAATATAAGGTATTTAATTTATGAAGAAGTCAGAATTGACATTATCATTGCTATCAAATTTGATAACGGAATTGATGTGGGTAAATTCATTGATGGAAATATATAATTTAATGACGGTTGAATTATACTTGAATAAGCGATTATCCAAACAATCATATATAACAAAATTTTCTTTGGTGAATCCCAATCTTTCATAGATATCCTTTCTTAATATTGAAGAAGTTCAACCGTAGTTGATAATGCCGCTGGCATGATCGGGTTGTTTCTAGATATGATTTCGCTGTCGCGGGTTGCATCCTGATAATATTGATAGGCGATGACACAGGCTGGCAGACTGGTTCCAAAGGTTTCTGTAACCACGTTTGGAAGATCAGCGGATACCTTGGATATATACGCGGTCAACTGACTAAGGCAGCGTGTAAACACATATCCGATATCATCATCAGAATTGTCGAATGAATAAATTATTTCAGCATTTGTTATTCGTGCAACCTGTTTAATTGTTGATATAGCATCATCTGAAGATGTAAATATTACATTTGAAACACAATCAATCAATGTCAGTAAGATAGATCTTCTGAAATATGAAAATACAATATCCTGTCTGGTTGCTTGAACGGTGCCGGTTATATTATCATATCCAAATGAACCAATTAAATCCATTAAAGCATTAATTTTCTTTTGATTATTTGGTATCGTTTGCAGCGAAGTTGCAATATCTTCTATGTTATCTGTAAACATTATCATCCTTTATCGGTTTTATTATATTTATGTTGTAAATATTATATTATCATATAAAGGAATAATTGATGCCTTTTCTAAATCCAACATTTCAAACAATAGTAAACAACATATCTAATGAAATAATTATCCAAACTGGACAAACTTCCCTTAAGAATTCAATTCAAAGCATTGTTTCGATAGCTATCGCAAAAGAAATATCTTATATGTATGGTGCTATTGATTACGGATATCTTCAGATTAATCCCGGAACAATGACGGGCATCAATCTGGATTCATACAGTAAGCTTTTCAAGGTATTCAGAAACACGGCTGCTACTGCAACAGGAAGCGTTGTATTCACTGGTACAGCCGGAACGTTGATCCCATTGGGAACTGAACTGATCCGCGCAGATGGTACGATCTACACCACAACCGCATCCGGTAATGTCGGTGACAATATATCGATAGTGGCATCATCCGCTGGCATCGATGGGAATGCGGCAGCAGGAACGCAGCTTCTTGTTAGTCCGGCAATTGCGGGGGTTGATAACAGTCTAACCATTGCAAACGCCATAACAGGCGGTACAGACGTTGAAGGTGACGCAGCTTTGCGTTCGCGCATGTATGCATCCGCACAAACCATTCCCGCTGGTGGTTCACCTGCAGATCATGTGAACTGGCTAGAAGCAGTTCCTGGCGTAGTTCAAGCTTGGTGCGATCCTGTCCCAACAACGGGAAACATCGTGACCTGCTACGTCATGTTTTCAAGTGATAATGGCAACAACGGCTTACCTATTGGAACGTCCGGCTGTGCATCACAAGAAACAAGGCTTCCAGCCGCATCAGGTGACCTTCTAACGGTTGCTAATGCGGTCTATGATCAGAAACCCGTTGGCGAATTAATGTGGATTGCTGCGCCAGTTCCACAGCCTATCGATATAACGATATCGGGGATGACAGGTGTAACCACCACCATTCAAGCCAGCATCCAAAAAGCGTTATCGACATACGTTAGATCAATCGCAACGCCACTTGGAACGACAGTTTATATGGCTTCGCTTGAATCCGTGATCGTCAACACAGCTTCAACAACATCATTCACATTGTCATCACCTGCTTCAAACGTAACTGTTCCACTTGGAAGCATCCCGGTCATTGGCACAATAACCTATGAATAATTGAAAGGATATTATGGAACCAATACTAACTACACCACGCACAAACGAACAATATACGAATGACCTTGTAAACCTTCTTCCAGAAGGTTCAGCATGGGACGCGAAATATTCTAGTAATTCAACCATGTATAAAATGTTATATGCATGGATGTCGCCTTTAAACGCGATAGATACATCACTTTGCTTTATGATCGATGATGTAAATCCATCTTTAACGCAAAGCCCAGAAGTTTTGGAATATTACCAAAGCCTTCTTGGTTTGCCGAACAAATGCATATCAGCAGATTCAACGTTTGAAGAACAACGCCAGCAGGTAGTTTCGCGCTTTGTTATCAAAGGCGGGATGAATAAAGATTATTATATATCAATGGCTGAAAGCTTCGGTCTTAACTTGAATATAATTGAATATTCTGGCGCCTTATGTGACTTGGCAGAAGTTGATTCAGATTCATCATGTGTCGCTGACATACAGGATACGTTTGACGAATTTAAAGTTACATTTGAAGTTGATGGTGATTATACGCTGTTTCAATGCAGCATATCTGACTTAATCCCTGCGTATCTTGTTATCTATTGGGTACGAAAGGATTAATAATGTCGGAAAATAAAATCTATGTTCTGGCCAATGGCAAAAAATATAATAATGTTGAAAATATATCCGTACATGCATCGCTTGATGCATTACCAAGATCATTTGATATCAGTTATATCGATCATGGTGGGCAGATATTAAAATCTGGATCAAACATCACAATCGGAACGGAAAAGAATGGAAAGTTATTTTCCAACGCTTATGCTGAAAAGATATCTAAAAAAAGAACTGCAACAAGTGATACCATGCGTATGTCAGGACGTGGACATATAAAGGATCTGCTTGATGGTTCGGCAAACATTCGATCCAGTCAGCTACCTTCAACCATCGATCTTCTGGCTAAGTTTTTATGTGATGCCCAGAATGTTCCGTACAAAAATCTTGCGAAGAAAAGCAACACGAACAACCTGACCGCTGCCTTTAATATAGGATGTGATGAATCTGCTTTTGCCATTCTGGAACGTGCGGCCAGATATGAAGCCGTCATCATTTATGATTCATGGGATGGATCGTTCATCATAAATGACGTTTCCAGTAAGCCAGTGACAACCATCCACGCAGCGCAGGTTACGGATGTGACCTTCAATCAGTCCGTTGCAGAAAGGTATTACAGCTACAGCGTTGTCCGTAACCAGAATTCTGCTGCACAAGAACCCGGACAGACGCCTATCGTTGATGGGATTGCATATGATCCTGAAAAGGACACCATCAATCCCAACAGAAAGCTTACCATCGTAAATTCGAAAAGTGACGGCACTGTCGATTTTTCACAAAGACTAGCAGAATGGTACGCCAATCGCGCTTATGGGAAATCAACATCATTAGAAGTGACAATACCTTCTTGGACATACGAAACCGGGAAATATTGG
>Ga0157365_10000712_pt1 | contig 14130 bp, 13 predicted proteins | sample AttsexASBM3_FD_111478 | JGI IMG/M metagenome (GOLD analysis project Ga0157365, IMG submission 111478) | Fungus gardens microbial communities from leaf cutter ant in Ribeirão Preto, State of São Paulo, Brazil - Atta sexdens ASBM3 | ecosystem: Host-associated > Fungi > Mycelium > Unclassified ... | reverse complement strand
GTAGTTTCTTGTACTTTGTTCACGTTTCTGCAGTAGCTTGTATCTATTAATCTTGTTCGCCATGAAGAAAAAAAAAGTATTTTAGAAGGAAAGAAATGAATGATACTCGAGCATATCATTGTTTACTAGTTTTTGAGACTAGGAATGGGACTCGGGATGCATGATAAGTCCCTCCCTCATTTGTGTATCTCTTCAGCTGCTGAACAGATTGCACATCCTATATACCAGCGCTTTAGCACATCGTAGGAATTGTTTGACATTTCATAATTATATTTAGATATGATGGGGAGAGTAACTGCTGAAGCAGCAGAGTTGGTCAGGAAGGTTGCTACAAGAAATGCTACTTGATGACTCTTGGGTACTTTGGAGGGATGATGATCCTGGTATTATGGAAAATAAGAGGAGGTAAAATGGACACTACGAGGATCGAACTCGTGATCTTATACATACTTAGTGAAGAACCAAGGTCTCACTGTGCAAAGCATACGCCATACCGCTAGGCCAAGTGCCCCACTTTGAATAGTCACATGAGGATAAACTAATAGTGTTGAGGGCCATAGCCGGGCCGTTCTTTCCATATTCGACGTTGTCGATCCAGCTGACTGGTCATGGACGTTACAGTATATCTTATTGAACCTGAACAACGGAGAAACATAGCTTCTCTCGGGATGGATAGAAGCATAAATATGCTCACTTCCAGTGCACTAAATCCAAATGCTGCGCTTTTTTGTCCCGCTTTTGACCTGTGTTTCATTACTCGAGGTAGCTTATGCTGCCTCGCGTACTAGTCCACCTGCAGGAGCAAAAGTAGTTCGTGCTGGAACCACAAATTCTGGAGAGTTTCAGACAGTCTCTGCTGCAGTCGCTTCACTCCCAAGTGATAGTAGCTCACAAGCCATCTTCATTTATCCTGGGACATACACCGAACAAGTTTTTATCAGTCGTTCTGGACCTCTGACTGTTCGTTTCTTTCCATTCAAATTCACGAGAAAAAATGTTTATTCCTTCTCTAGATCTATGGCTACACGACCGACACTTCTGATTATAAAAACAATCAAGTGAATCTTCAGGCCGGGATCGACGCTGGAAGAGCAGGCTCGGATGATGCGAGTGGTACTCTTCGTGTACACAAGGACGACTTCAAGATGTACAATGTCAACGTAAAGAATACTTTTGGGGTTGGATCGCAGGCTATTGCTATCAGCCAATATGGAAGTCGAGTCGGACTATATGGATGCGGCTTCTATGGGTACCAAGACACTCTTTATGCGAACGAAGGCACTCAGGCGTACCTCCGGGGTTACATTGAGGTATTCCGGTCCTAGCAGCGCTGTTCCCCTTCTAAATATCGGCCGGTCTACTCAGGGTGCAACTGATTTTATCTTCGGTAGGCGAGGCAGTGCTTATTTTGGCGGGAACACAATCGGTGTCAAGGGTGCTGGCTTTGTAACGGCTAATGGGCGTGAATCTGATGATTCTGGTAGCTGTGTGTATTTTTCCAACCTCTGAACCACAGAGCCTAGCTGAATCCGATTCGGGATCAGACGTCTTCAACGCTAATACCATCGTAACAGCATCCGGTGCATTTTCGAACGCTACCAATGCCCAGTTCTTTGGTCGACCCTGGGGTGGTAAGTCTGCCTCTCTTCATGGTTGGATGATCCGAGTGACTGATCTCACTAATTTCCATAGATTTTGCCAAGTACGTCGTCACTTTAGTGTCCTTATGATCGAAGTTAGAGCTTTCTTCATAGAGTCATTTTCAAGAACACTGTTGTCACAGCACCATTTAACAAGGCTCTTTGGTCTATCTGGAACAGTGGGGACCCGCGGACAGATAACGTTCTATTCGCGGATTACAACAGTACAGGAAGCGGTATCAGCGGCGCCTCTCGCCCTGCCTTTGCAACCCTCCTTTCTGCTTCCCAAGCAGCGTCATACTCCATTTCTAGTGCACTTGGAAGTGATTACACGACGTGGGTAGATATGAGTTATGTTGTGTAAGGCCAATGTCTTGATCAGTTCGTCGTAACGGCTAGCAGTATCTGGCCATAATCTTGCATCTCAGAGCTGTCAAATATTTGATTTCAAATGCATACCTGAAAGTGACTTGGAATTAGATTGAGTGAAAATGAGGAGGCCGTTTCGGATAGGCTCCGATTTCACTGGGTGAGATCGATCTTTGTTCCACATGATTCATTCGACTTTGAGAGAAGAGGGGAACTAGTGAAACTAGTAATGCAGTCTGAATCTCCATGTCCAAATGTTTCGGCCTTATTGTGAAGAGTGTAGTCGTGACAAGTTAAGAAATAAAGACATGAAATCAGACATTCCCTCACCTGATAGACTTGAAGGGATATTAGCGGATCGCAGAGTAAAGTAAATCCCACCAAACGCCTTGAGAGGTGGTGCAACATTTAGTGATCATGGAACCGCCAACTAAGTAGGGTATAATCTGGTTCCTGTCTTTCCTGACAGACCCGGAAAGCTGAAGCTAGATATTGATATTATACAAACTGGATATGAATAAATCTAGTGAATCAATTTACTTCCGTTTAGTCCTTTTGCTGGCACTGGGATCGGCTTTTTCGTCACCCTGCGCAGTAGCATGAATAATCCGAATTGGATCACATAGAAAGAAATCTTCACCTTCCGTTTCACCTCTTTAGCCTTGGATGTGGTCTTAGCAACAGATTTGTCCTTCGGTTTCACAGAGAAGAAACCATCGAGGCGACCTTGTTGCTTAGTATTCAAAAATTTTTGAAGTTTTTCAGCACCTTTGCGAACACGCTCCTCACTCAAGAGGATATTAGCCGGAGATAATCATATGATTTGTGGGTGCCTCACTTGAATCCCTTCTCCGTCACCAGAAATTGCACAAGGCCATCTACATCAGGGCCCTTCCACTCGAGCTGCGGAATCTTGGATAAAATAAAAGACTGGAAAGAAGGCATGGCAACCGACCTCTACTTCCTCGGCGGGTATAACATCAGGATTTTCAAACAGTTTCTTGGCCTCTTCCCAAGGCCAGTCTTCGGGTATTCTAATACCACCTGTCCCTTTCCCCTTCTTTGCCTTTTTTGTTGTTGTTTCTTTTTCTGGTTCGATGTCTGATGTCGGTTCTGGTTCTGGTTCTGTCTCATCATCTGATACTGCTGTCGAAGCCGCTTTCTTTTCTGCAGCCCTGAAATACCATGTAAGAGGAAGTCTAGACGCCAATTGACCATACTCACTTCGTTCGGAGATGAGCAAGCACATTCCTCAGGTTAGAGTGTTCCCGAAGGAGTTTGAGAGCAGATTTGGGCCCCACGCCCTTGATTGGTTCAAGATAATCGCAGCCTAAGAGAATGCAGAGGTCGATGAACTAAACTAGCTTCAGTCAGAGCGTGAAATGATATCATAAGATAATTGCCTGGTCCATGCTCATGCCAAGGCCTTCTAAGGCAGTCCGAAGGTTAATTTCACTAATAGGTTGTTTCTTGGCCTCAGAAAAGGTGAGATGTCGATACAAAATGGGGGCATTGAATGTTAATGTATCCATATCTTCTGAGCCTGCTGCATATACCTGGCAGGAATATAAATACAGGTGTGAAAATAATCAAGGAACTTACTTTGTCACCACGAGCAAGTTCTGCACATTGTGCCTCGGCCTCCGAGGGCGCCTGAATGGGTTTAAAATGAGGTGGATGCACTTCTCTGGAAAGAAACAGCATACGACAACAACTGGGATTCCCATGAGTTTGAGGAGCTTGATGCATTCTTCATTATGTTGCTTTGTCACTTTGACTGTTCGTCTTGACAGCCGGTCAACCTCTTCTATCGTCCCAGTTTCTTTGGCTTCCTCTCCCTCCACCTTAGCTTCCTCACGACGTTCAAATCGCTTCGATAGCTACAAGGCATGAGCGATACAATACAACTTGATAATTAACCAAACATACAACTCCTTGCTTGAGCGAGGGTGGTTTGCCGTCAAAGACATACGCCGGTTTGATACCGTTCTCGACAATGCGTATCGTACGGTAAAAGAACCCCATCAGATGGCTTGTCGTTTCACCAGCGTCGTTTGTGAGCATTTCACCATCCTTCTGTCGGACGGCTATCAGAAACTGGTATATTGACATAGACGCGTCTATAGCGACTTTGCGACCAAATAAGGTCTTTATATCGTGCTCTTTAATAGCTGCTGGCGCATGTTGTAAAATAAGTGCCGTAAGGCCCTTGATACCCATGGTGGATAGTGAGACGCGCGATACTCGTGACGTCAAGAGTTCATGTGACCAAGTGACTGTGAATCAATGCTGCTGAATGCTTCACTAATTTTTCATAGGAGTAAAGCACGAGGCCTCACAGAAGAGCCAAGAGTATCACACAGTGGATGAGTTTATTGAAGTAAGTTAGACTTTAGACATAAATGGAGAATAGTCGATCAATGCATCACAAATACACAACATTTTAGCGAAAAGTATGAAGGACAAATCTTATATACTTATTCTCTGGATAATGCTGGTCGTATAAGAGATACAGGCCCTTGAAGATTGAAAAGTCCCCTAAGCTTGACCATACTGGTAGAAAGATGATCGTGCTTCTAACTTACAACCAACAACTGGCCCGCGCAAGACCCACACTTATTCATGACTATGCTATATTATGCTATTGGGAAAAAAATCAATTGAAATTCGAATAAGAGATGGCCAAAACATCAGGCATGGAAAAGAGTAATCCTCGAAGACTTTATGAGCACATATTTAGTAATAGTCTTCAGGTAGATGCGGGTCCGGTGAAAAGAAATTCCAAATTCATTTTGATCGTTCCGAATGAGAGATCCATTTCCATTTCCATTTCATTTCCAGAGGGAGCGACACACAAGTTGTCTGTTTCGTGTGTCTATAATACCAATCTGTAGACTCATCACATGGTCTGGTCATTAAGCAATAAGGTTGTTTTCTTTTCAATTCAGAAATTCATGGACCGATCGCAGTCCGATCATTAGGCACACACAACTAGATCAATTTACTAGGCAAGAAGGACCCTCTGCCAGCTAATGGCTGATATCTTGATAGTAGGTTGGGGTAAGCCAATCCCCCACGGTCCGGATGTGGGGTTTACCGTAAGGGGAAACAAAAGTTCTATTTTTGCGTTGCCTTCGTACCGAAAGGATTCTCACATGATCCCCCACCGTTCTGGTTACTGTAACCGAAGTTTCTCCTAGGCTATAATCTTGCATTATCTTCTGCGGTCGAATTCGAGGTTTATCCTAGGTTAAGGGTCTACATAGTTTCCCGAAAAATCTTGGGTGCAGGTATCGAGATGATATTCTACCAGGCAACTGAGATTTCTGTCGCCTTGCAGCTTGAGAATATGATGCACAGATTTTTGGAAGAAAGTGTGTGCCATATCACGACCCTATGAATGGAAACTGGATAACTTCCCGTACGCATTTGGAAGGAATTTGAAATACGATTCCCAGACATGTTGCGACACACGTGTGACAGTTTACCTCTCGAGCCACTCTGCATGCTGTACGTTCACTGTAAATCTGTGTTGCTCTTCAAGCATGTAATGTTCTGCAATAGCGCTGAAAACCTCACAAAGTTGTCAGTGGCATGAGCTTATATTAAAAGGGTTTGCCAGATCACTATCTGACATCTCGGCAAAGTGGGAAAATGTGGGTCCTCAGATTTTCCCAGGTCGTCTATGAGAAGTCGTCCACTGCTACTGACAAGCGATTTAAGAGGCAAGTAGGAGAGACGAATTTCCGAGCTCACATATAGGTAAGCGGCCGTAGGCTACGGAATCGACTCCCCCACGTTCAGTTATTTTCTTCCGGAAATTACAGTGCGGACCGGTAATCAAAACCGGCTTAGGATGTTGTTATGCCGTCGCGAGCCCATCGCGCGAAAGACCAAATCTCCGGCGACCGTCGTCCAATCTAGAGAGGTCATACGCTCACGCCAGTCAGAGTGGCGGCCAAGATGCATCATTATTGAGATAGGGCACTCCGCTCTCATGTGTTCCGATATAAAAAAAGCTTCTAGATTTTACGTTCCCAGCACTCCTTGCGCACGTCGCTGTTGGTCCTTTCTTTCTCTGACACTCTGACTCTCGTTCACGGTCTTTCGTTAACTCTCTTTGAGAACCCGGGGAACCGTTGGCAAACATGGTCGCTGGGTTAGAACGTTCATTGATCAACCATACCCTAGGAGCTGTATTCATCGGTTTCGCCTTTGCGTGTGTGTTGTATGGGATCCTGATAACTCAGGTATTCCATTACTTTCGCAGATACCCATTGGATAAATTAGTCTACAAACTCACTGTCAGTATTGACTTGTCTATGCATCCAGTTCCTATTGATGACCTTAAATCAGGTGGTTACGATAGTGTTCGTACGATACAAGCTGCAGCTTCTCACACTGGCTGAGATGACTTCAGGTGTTTGGAGACAGCAGATCAGATGTTCATTGGACATCTTGTATATTACTATGCTATCGAGAATTGGGCGGATGTGCTGGTGCTAACGCAAGCATCGATGAAATGGTACGTTCAAAACCTCTGCCGGGTGCAGTCCATTGACTCCTGTCATAGGTCTTTGATCGTACGTGTGAACCGTCCCTGAAACAAACTTCACTTATGCGAAAAAACCCTAGACTGCAATTTTAACCGGAGTAAGCATCCAGTTAATCTATCAATGTGAAAATTGACCCTTGATCGTAGTCAGTTGTGGGAACCATTGTCAAAACGTAGGTATTATTACGAGGCGCTGAGTGATTTTTTGACCATGATATTCTCACAGTTATTTCGGTCTGAGAGTGTGGCGGTGTAAGTTCCAGCTAGTGCCAAGTCAGAGTCCAAAATGCTGATCTGGTGTACGGAGGTAGTCAGTGGCCGCAATGTCTGGATAACGGGATTGATTGTACGCGCTGTCGATGACTTACGAGTCCGTTGGGATGATGTTGAAAACCATCTTTCAGATCTTCTTGTCCTTTGCACAACTCTGTTTGGCCATCAGTATGTGTCTGAGCATGAGCCTGATGTGTTTTTGGCTGACATACTCTTCTGAAGCATATTCTGTTAAAGCGTTCGTACTGTATTGGCTGGAGCAATGGCATCGACACTTATGGTTTTCCGTAGTTTCGCGCTGCCAAGTATCTTCACCGCGCAAAGAATCCAGGTATGTCAATCTCTTAATTACTGAGTCTTTCACCGCATGCTCCATCAGATCCTTGGAACGGTCACGCTTGGAACAGGTGTCCTCACTGATATCGTGACCGCCGCGACGTTATGCTTTTTCCTGAACAAATTACGAACAGGATACCGGTCGTGTGTTACCTTTGGCCTTCATTCATTGCCCCAGCTCTAATTAAGAACTTCTCTTTAGCTCTGATTCCCTCGTAAACATGTTGTGCCGTTATGCAATTAATACGGGTGCCTTGACAAGGTGAGTTCCCAGTGGTAAATCTTGCTCAACAATGCTCGCCCGTCTTATGCCTTCAAATTTTTCAGTACTATTAGCTTGGTTACTGTCATTCTTGTAAGTCAAGAAAAATTGCGATATGAATACCTTGGCTTATCTTACCGTAGTACAACATCGAACCCTCTGTCAATCTTTTCTTCGTTGCATTTTACTTCATTCTTAGTAAACGCAAGTATTCTCTCAACCTTTGATAGAATATCGTTGACAATGCCTCAGTGTACGCTATTTCCCTACTGGCAACGTAAGATTTCGGATAGATTTTCCCCTTACTTTGCTCACTCATGTCGGCCTCGATTATAGCCTTAACACACGTCGTGAACTTCGAGGTCGAGGTACGGAGGAACAGGGCAATACGACCAACAACACCAATATGTTTCACTTGGGGACTCGTATTCCCAGTATGGGTCCCAATGATCTTGAAGGCTATGGAGTTACTCCTCCACAGCTCACCCGAGGAAATAGTATGTTCTTAGACACACCTCAGAGTGCTTTCTTCTATGCCAAAGAAGACTCCCCGCGCAATTCTTTTCGTCCTGAGAAAAAGTATGTACTTCTTAATTTTCGTATCTCTGTGACATTAACACTATCCCAGAAATTCTGGGTTTTCGTTCTAAAACAATGGTAATATATCACTTTTATTGTTGTACCGTAGCTGTTGGTTTCGTTCTCTAGTTACAGGAATGTAATACTGGTTTGTATACATAGACAGGTTCCACATGCTCCGTGATCTGTGAGAATCTCTGAGAAGCAAGTCGATGAATCATTTTTTATTCCCACAAGCGGAACTCGGGGGAGGCAATAAGGTGATAAGGCGGCTCTCGGTTCCTTGCCCGTAATGTCATCCCGTTTGTATAGTTTGATTTCTGTTATTGTTCTTTGATTACTCAAGATGTATATCTCACTGGTGTTCGGTGTGCCCTCTCGATTGAGGTTGCGGTCGATGGCTCAGAACTCTTGGCGCACTAGCGGACCGTAAGCTAACCGAACGTGACAATTGCGATATCAATTTACCCTCTTCGCTTGCTTCTATCATGAAAAAGTTCAGTCATGGGACCTCATTGGAGAATTCCCCACCTCTACCTACAAATACGCAGTCCTGGAATTCACTCAAGAAGCAACCTGGTTGTCAAAGACAGGATCAGCATCCCCATACATACTCCGCATTGCATACCACAGACTCCAAGATGAAAGGGAACGAAGGGTCCAATTGGCTGCGGACGGGAACATGTTTGGCGACAATTCTGCTTGTGTTAATGTCCTTTTCGGTGTCCTCCACGGTCCATGCGAGGTCGTCAAAAATTGAGCGTGCCACGGATGCCAGAACTCCTGACGTTCAGTTTGACAATTATAGTCTCTTTCTTAAAGGGGAGAGAGTATTCCTCTAGTAAGCCATCGCCATTTTAGAGACTTGGTGTTCTCAGAGGTGAATCAGCTCCGGTGAATTTCATACTTTCCGACTTCCTGTTCCGTCGCTTTGGCCAGATATTCTCCAAAAAGTCAAAGCGGCAGGGCTGAATAGTGTCAGTGTATATGTTCACATGGGTATCACCAATCCTGCTCCTGGTGTTGTGGATTTCGATGGATTTCGTGCCCTCCAACCTTTATACGACGCAGCAAGAGAAGCCGGTGTCTGGGTTGTTTTGCGTCCAGGTAAGTGTGTAGATCATAGTCCCATAAAATTCAGCTTAGGAAACATGACAGGGCCTGTAAGTGTTTCTGAGCCTGTGACTTATAATTGTTCTGATGGCATCAAGTACATCAATGCTGAAACCACGGCTGGAGGAATTGCTCACTGGGCAACTACGGAAGTTGCCGGCTCCCTCCGTACGAACGCGACAGATTGGAAGGCTGCATGGCAAGACTATATCCTGGGTATTATCAATGTGACCGCTCCGAATCAAATATCAAACGGTGGACCAGTGATTGGTGTGTCCAAACTGCTGATCTTCATTCCTCGTACAAATTAGTATACATCCAGCGATCCAGATTGACAATGAGTACTCCCAAAACCCTGCTCCAAATGCTGAATATTTCGTGGATTTGGAAGCAACATATCATGATTCCCCCATTGTAGTACCCTTGACATATAACGATCCGGGTCAAGGGAGGAATTTTGTCAACGGGACTGTGAGTGTCTATGTTTCTTGAGTTCATAGTTTAATAGGGTGCATTTTAGGGTGCAGTAGACCTATACGGGTATGAATTACTTGTTTCTGACTCTGCAGACTTGTTGCCAAACTGAATCATAGACTCGATTCTTATCCTCAAGGTTTCGATTGCTCGAATCCGACTGTTTGGAGAGGGGTTCCAACAAATTTCCATCAATATCATGCCGACGTCAATCCATCTCAGCCATGGTACATCCCAGGTCGGAACGCGACCCGCTTCCTCAACATTTTACTCATACCTCTTTGCAGAATTCCAGGGTGGTTCCTTCGATGCATGGGGACCAACAGCACCTGGTACGGAAATTCCGTTGCTCTGTAATTAGCTTGACTCAGATCATTCGCAGGATACGGACCTTGCAGACAGTTGACCGGGCCAAATTTCCAGTCTGTCTTTAATCTAAATTTATGGGCAAGCAATGCGAAGTTGATAAATTTCTACATGCTTTATGGGTGTGTGGTTAACAAATCGTTGCTCTTTTATCACTCGGTGTTGATTCTTTATCGATGGTCAGTGGTACATCTTGGGGTGGCCTCCCGTTTCCTGGAGTCTACACGTCTTATGACTATGGTGCATCTGTGAGTATCGGCAGCCTCCTGAGTATCTACCATTCTTATTTCTTGTCGCAGATCGCAGAATCGCGCGACCTGACGACCAAATATGACGAGCTCAAGCGTCAAGGTCTCTTCCTACGAAGCTCCCGAGATTTCTACAAGACAGATTGGGTTGCAGATTCGTCCACCGGGCTTTCTGTCTCTACCAATAGCGATGCTTTCATCACGCTCTTGAAGAATTCTGACACTGGTACCCAGTTCTTCATTGCCAGACAAGGAGATTCAACCTCTACGCGAGTAGTATTACCACGTCCTTTTGCATGTCATAACCCATCAACTTTCTTTAGTAATACCATAACCTTCAAGCTGAACGTTACCACAAATGCTGGCACCGTCCAAATACCTACCGTCGCTAACGCGATCACCCTTGGAGGGCGTGAATCCAAGGTCATAGTCACAGATTATGTATTTGGCTCAGCCTCCGAAATTTCTTATTCCACAGCTTCCATCTTTTTCGCTGGCATCATTGATGGGCGTGATGTGCTTTTCCTGCACGGAAATTCCACGCAACAACATGAGGCCTCCATCAAGCTCACAGGCACGCCTACGAACCTTGCTCAGCCTTCCTCCTCGCAGATTCAGGTTCGTGATGGCGGCAATTTCACCACGGTTACCATCCTTGCAGGTCTTCAAGACTTTGTCACGATTTATGATTCAGACACTCAGCTTATTCTATATGCCGATTCGACGACCGCAGCTACGTTCTGGGCGCCTGTTATTCCTGGATCTGCCGATGATCCACTACGCAATTTCTGGGGCATCGGCACAAATCAGACCATCCTTGTCGGCGGGCCCCGCCTTGTCCGCAGTGTCTCTCTGGATTCAACAGGCAAGACTCTTGCATTGATCGGTGACCTCAAAGAGGGGGTCATATTGACTGTCATCGGACCCAAGACCGTTACAATGGTGACGTGGAATGGAATTCCAGTTTCTACTGATGCCCAGGGGATGCTGCCCTCTGCAATTGATGGTTCACTGGTCGGCCAACTATCCTTGCACAGCAATGTGACTGGTATAGTAGTTCCGAAGCTTACTGGGTGGAGGTTCAAGGACAGCTTGCCTGAAGTGACAGACATTACGTTCAGTGATGTAGATTGGGTGTTGGCGAACAAGACAACAACAAACATTCCCGTCAAACCTGCATATGGAGATGGAAGGATTCTTTATGGTTGTGACTATGGTTTGTAAGTACACTCTATCTGTTAAGAACTCGGGATTGTTGATGATTATGTCGAATGAAAGCTGTGAAAATATCGTGCTTTGGAGAGGTCATTTCAATTCCACTGGGCAAGAAAGAAGTTTGAACCTGTCGATTAACGGGGGTGAAGGTGTGTCTTGAACAACTGGATGTAAGGAACATGGTTGATTCAGTGAACGTCAGCCTTCGCTGCCAGTGTATGGTTGAATAATAATTTTTTGGCAACATCTTTCGGCAAGTGAGCATTATTTTTTCTGCAGCTCTCGCACTACCAACGCTTGCTCGAAAAGCTCTACCAACAATCGCAATAGCATAGAAGAGGTCGATCACGAGTTCACTATTCCCACCAGTGCATTGAAGCAGGGACCTAATGTTGTCACTGTAGTTCAGGTATGTATTCTGTCCTTGGTTTTAAGCTCAGAATCTCATAGTTAAGTAGGATAACATGGGTCTTTCTGAGTCTGGTTGTAAGTTACATGTCTTGAAACAGTCAAAATGTTCAAGGTTTCATCACAGCGACTCCGGATACTATCAAGAGTCCTCGTGGCATTCGTGGCTTCAGCATAGCTGGTAATCAATTCGGAGACTGGAAGGTCCAAGGAAAAATTGGTGGCTACAAAGAGTGAGCTTCCAGGTGACGATTTTTATGCATAGATCATCTGATGCTCATTAACTCAGTTTCCCTGACAAGACTCGAGGCGTGTAGTCAATCCTGTTCGTCTCTTCGCTTTGGATAACCCTTATCTTCCTAGGTGTCCTCAATGAAGGTGGATTATTTGGCGAACGCCAAGGCTGGCATCTACCTGGATTCTCCACCAGAAACTGGCCAGAACGTGACTTGACTCTAGGCTTGCCTAATCGACAGGCTGGGGTAGGGTTCTTCGTGACCACGTTTGATCTTGATATCCCTCGTGGTATAGATGCCATGATGTCTTTCACATTTGGAGAACAGTTAGGACAACCATATCGTGCTTATGTATTCGTGAATGGATGGATGATGGGTAAACGAGTTGGTAACCTTGGGTGAGTTTTCGCGGGAATCAAGTAACTGAACAATTTCCGTTCGCTGAGGATCGACACCACTGTGTAGACCTCAATCCAAATTCCCCGTTCATGAAGGTATTCTAAACTACCGCGGAACGAATACCGTGGCAGTTGCTTTGTGGGTGATGACGCCGAATACAACGATTGCGCCGGACTTGGAGTTGACGCTTGATAGCGTATATGAAGGAGGTGTAGGCAATGTACAGATTAACAATCCAGTATGGTCACCGACTGGTAGGCAGTAAGGTAAAAATAACTAAACCATGCTGTTGGAATCTACTAGCAGATTGAATATACAATCCATGATAAGAATTTGACATGGACAACAGCTCAATGCAGGACCCATAATTTCTGTGTATGGCCTTCTATGGCATTTGGATTTCTAGATCTACTTGTTGCTCAAGTGCCAATTTGATTATCAGACAATTTTTATTACTGACAGTCACTATACACTTTCAGCTCGAGACAAGTAGTCTTAGCTAAACCATATTTCGCAAGTAGCACCATTCATTTCGAAGCCGCTTTCATTGCCTCATACAATCCATGTTGATCTCCCAAACCATATGTAAATGTCGTTTTCTCAAAGATGCTTTCGTCTTGTGATAGCTCAAGCTGCGCAGGATGAATAAGAGCTACGCAGAGTGAGCTTGTACATACCAGCATTATTAAATCATCAAGTAGATGTGCTTGACCGACGCTCATTCCTAGTAGTCCATCATAATCCACATTGACAATATGTACGTGGAAGTGATCTAGGGAACTATAGTAAGTGCATATGAATGATAGTGGATACATAGAGAGCGCACAGTAACTTGGCTGATAGTGGACGAACATACGAAGCGAGCCTTTTCCGAGGCCCCATCTCTGATGAACGATCCGTTCGGCTTCGCTATAGATGTTTTTGAGGAGGCCAAGATGACGTTTTCTAAGATCACGAAGGCTACGGATGCTCCGATCCTGGGCGATCGCTATGAGATAGAGAGAAGATATGGTCTTGAGATCCCATTTCATGTCTGGGAGGATCATGAACTCGGGGCTCGAGACCAAAACTTTTTCTTGCTCTGAACGACCTTCAAGTATATCTTCCACCCTTTGAGGAAGTCAATACTTATCAACTAGAGCCTTGATAATTGCTTACCATTGGGTTCTCGAGGGAGGGAATGAGTCGATGTATGGCTTGACAATTTTGAAATAGAGCTCTGGCGTTTCATGTACAATCGACCGTTCCTGTTTAGTGTACTGTAGTTTTACCGGTTGGACGAGGGCTTATCGGAAAAAGTCCCAGATCTGACCTTCCTGATATGCACATCTGTTGCAGGGCATATTATATTGATCTTCAGGTCTTGTTCTCGACCAGGGCCTAACCAGCCGAACATCGAGGTATACTAGTATCACGTAGATCCTGAGATTACTTGAAATTATGCCTGCAAAAATGAATTGCTTACTATGTCTGTGCTCTGCCCGAGCTTTACTTTCTCAATTCCAGTAGGTGCGTTAAAAATTCCGGGTATCTGAGCGGGGTCGAAGGCAGTTTTTTCCAAGCGGACTATAGCCTGAAGTTCGTCGCCTTTTCCTTCAAGGTCAGGGAAAGAGCCAAGAAAAATAATGATATGGGCCAGAGGATCTTCATGCAGAAT
>Ga0157365_10000711_pt1 | contig 14153 bp, 14 predicted proteins | sample AttsexASBM3_FD_111478 | JGI IMG/M metagenome (GOLD analysis project Ga0157365, IMG submission 111478) | Fungus gardens microbial communities from leaf cutter ant in Ribeirão Preto, State of São Paulo, Brazil - Atta sexdens ASBM3 | ecosystem: Host-associated > Fungi > Mycelium > Unclassified ... | reverse complement strand
CGCGCGGTGCCACTCGTCGAAGTCCACGCGTTTGACCGTTTCCTTCATCTCGGTGAAGCGCGCGAGATGATAGTCGCGCATGACGGCCGGCATCACCGGACTGTCCGCATCCTCCGGGTGCAGAAAGAAATTGCGCGCCAGCAAATGACGGCCGAGCATGTACATCAGCGCGGTCTGGCGATTGGCGCCCGGGGATCCCTGCGGTGCCACGTCGGCCAGGTCGAGGATGATGATGCGCGCGTCGCCAAGATCGAGCTTGGTCGGGGCCGCCAGCGTTGGAAAGTTCTTGATCGCGTTCATGATGTAGCGATCAAAGGTTTCGATCAGCGTTTCCTGCGATGGCAAGACGATCCGCGAGTAGCGCTTCGCGATCTCCGGACTGCGCGCCGCCGTTAGCAGATCCTGCAGGAGCGGCACGGCATGGCGCTGTGCGAAACCGGCCAGACGGTATTCGCCACGGCCAATCAGCGCGGTCACCACGTCGCGCCACCAGGTTGGATCCTCGCCATCGCCCTCATGATGCGGCAGCTGCAGGCCGAGGCGCTCAATCGCAGCATCCACCTGGGGCTCGACACCCGGTACGTAGACCTTGGGCATGCCGCCGGGAACGCTGGTGCACAGGCGATACGCCTCGTCGATCACGTCCTCGATCAGATGATCCATACCCTCCCAGGGCGCTGCCTCGAGCGGCGTCGCCAGAAGGGAGACGAAATTCTGCTGGAACACGCGCTCGAGCTGCAGCGGGTACTCGAGACCGAGCTGGGTGTCGAACACGTTGACCTCAAAGCCCGGTCGGGTCTGCATCTTCACGAACACCGCAAGATGGGCCTGCTTCGGCCCGAGCGCGCTGCGCAGCATGTCGACCAGCCCCTGGGACGACGGGCCGATGTCGAGTTTGCCGATGAACGGCAATTTGGTCCCGTTGGTGCTCATCGAGGCGCTGCTGAGCAGAAGGCCGAGCAGGATGGTGTTACTCAGCACGCTCTTGCCGCCGCCCGGCGGGGCCACGATGATGTCGACCACGGCCGGACGCAGCGCCGCACCGGCCGGATCGTAGGGCCAAAGCGAGCCATCGGGCTTGCGGAAGATGATGGAGCCGCTGCGATACGGGGACGCGCTGCGCGCCCATGGCATCATCGCCAGTGCGTCGCCCAGCAAGGCCAGTGATGGTGTCGCGGTGCTGCCGAGCGCCAGACCCGGGACCGATCCCATTGCGGCTTCCAGCGGATCACCGGAGATGCGGGTGGCGCGGCAGTTGCCCCAGGCCTCCAGTGCCTGGGCCAGGTCCGAGGCCTGACGGCGGAGCCGGGGCTCCTCGCCGACCGGCGCCCAGGTGGTGGCCGTTACGCGCATCCGCACCGCGTTATGATTGTTCACCTTGCGCTGTTCATGCAGCGCCGCGAACGCCCGGCGGATATCCCCGTTGCCGGGGAACATCGACAGGAAGCCGGCTCCGGCCTCCTTGATGCCGAACGCCGCCTTGCCACCGCCTTCCAGAATCACCGCGCTGCGCCACGGCACCCGCTTCTTGCCGAGCGTGGCGGAGAGCTCTGCAAACGGGCGTGGATCTTCCGGTCCGACCATCATGTCGACCGGGGCATAGGTGTAGTCGCCGACGGTGACCAGTTGACCGCCCTTGGTCTCGGCATCCGCGTTGAACATCTGGTCGCGGATCGCAGGCCACAGCATGTTGCCGGGGTGGGGATTGGGCTCATCCACGTCCGGCAGGCGGGGCATGACGCGGTCCCCCATCAGCGTCGGCTTCCAGCGCGACCCGGCCGTTTCACGATACAACGCCTCGCGCGAGACCCGCAGGGCCTCGTGGGGCGAGAGGAATTCGGTTGCGATGTCGAGATCTCGAAGCGCCGACTGGACACGCGCGATGAAGGACTCATGCCGGGCGGCCATGACCTCGGAGCGCAGCGCGAAACGCTGGCTGTCACCGACGCGCGGAAAAGCCTTGGCCAATGCCTTGCGCTCCTCGGCGGCCTGCTTGCGCTCCTCGCGGGTCAGGACGCTGGGCCGTGTCCACAGCACGTAATAGGTGGCTTCCCAACGCATCACGGTCGGCCATCGCCGACCGCGCTCGTTCAGCACATCGTCGAGGTCCGCGCCCAGCTGCCGGGTGATCGTGCGACACGCATCGAGGCATAGGCGGTCGATCTCGATACCGGATCGCTCCGGGTCAGAGATGTACCAGCCGACGATCGCGTGGCCGCGCTCCTCGAGAAGGCCTTGCAGCTCGATGCGCTGCTGCTCCGCCAGGGCTTCGATTTCCTTGCGGGTGCACATGCGGCGCAGGCCGTCGATGCGCAGCATCGAAATATAGTCGCCGCGCTTGCTGACGAGGTGCTCACCATGCGTCGTCTCGACGTCGCAGAATGCGCTCAACGGCTGCCGCAGGGCCAGGCTCGCGCCGGCGAGCAGATTGGACAGAATTCCGGCCATAGGATCACCTCTATCGGGCGTTAGGCCTCGGCTGTGAGCCAGGCGCGTAGGAGAGACGGGTAGATGTCGGTCGCGCCGGCATACAGGTGACCGAGTGGCAGCAGGCGTAGCCCCTGCCAGAGCGCCGTGACGTTCTCGGCGACCTGAAGCTGTGTCGTGTCGGCCATCAGCAGCGCGGTCGCCAGATGTCGCGGAGAGGTGGTCAGTAGCCGCCGTCGTGCTTCGGCCGACCGATCGCGCAGGGCGCGCAGAACCGCCAGAGGGCCACGCGCCGCGATGGGGAGCGGTCCGGCTTCGGTCTCGGTGTTCAGCGCCGTGGCGACGCGTTGCCAAAGGGCTCGGTCCTTGTCCGCCTGCCCGCTGATGCTGGCGAGCAGCGTCTGATGCGCCATGCGGGTCAGCGTCATCAGGTGGGCCTGGGTGTTTTCGGGCCACCAGATCAGGGTCGCCTCACACTCGATGCCGGGGCGGTTCAGATTCTGCAGCAGGTCGCAGACCGGGCAGACAAAAGCGGGCACGGCGGCCTGTGTCTCGTGCCATAAAAAGCGCGCGCCTGTCGTGGGCATCGCACAACAGGCGCAAGTGTAGGGGCTGACATCCCCCACCTCCGCCAGGACGGGCTGCCACGGACGCGGCAGGATCCGGAAGCGCGGAAGGGGGGACGTCATGTCACGCGGGCCCTCAGTTGCCGGTGAACTGGTAAGCCTGGGCCTGCGTGCCCACGGTGGCCGAACTGCCGGTGATCGAGTTGGAGGCCTTGTTGACCCAGCTCGGGCCGGTCGCGAACAGACCGCACAGCACGATGCCGGCGGCGCCCATGCTGATCTTGCCCGGCGAGCGGTTCTGCTCGTTGCGGCTCTGCCACAGCGCCCAGACCCCGCCGATGAGGCAGATGAAAGCCGCGACATACATGGCCGCCGCCGCAATGAAGCCGCCGGTGGTCAGGCCTTCCTGGGCGGTGGATTGCAGCTGCGCACCAATGCCGTTGCTGCTGGCGGTCTGCGCGAGCGCATGACCGGCCAGTGCCAGCGTTGTGGTGAGCGCACCGACGGTACCGACCATAGAGCGGGCATAAGGAATACGGCGGGCGGCGCGGGGAAGGAGGCGCACCGGCGCCGACTTGTTGGACAGAGAGAGGTTCATCTCGAGAGCTCCGTTGCGCGAGGGACCATTTCCCTCACGCCCAACTGTCCGAGCCCATCATGCGACCAAAAACAGAAATCGCACCGAAATCGAAAAATAATTCGCGGATTTTATGTCGTGGTCCAATGGCTCAGGATCCACGTCACCTCGGTGACGGGATTGAGCAGGATGACGCCGAACACGAATTGCACGAAGCAGCTCAGCTTGGAGCGGTTCGTCTTGCCGGTCACGGACGCATTCCACGACACGAGGGCGAAAAACGCGGCCCAGGCCCCGAACATTTCGAAGAACAGCGAGAAGTCGGAGACGATGGCCAGAATGGCGGATTCCGGGTCCGTGCCGAGAGATGTCGTGGTGCTGCTGTCCGTGTAGCCGGTTACGGAGGAGCCGAGCGTGACCTGGGTATCGGCCCCGACCGACGCCGCAGACTTGGTCAGGATGCGATCGAAGGATGCGAATGCGCCCGACAGCACCAGCGACAATCCCGGAATCCATGGCTTGCCGACGAAAGGGTTCTGAGGCTGGCGCTGCTGCCATAGACCCCAGGCGCCAAACAGAAACGATATCCAGGCGGCAATCGCGCACGCGGTTGGCAACAGCCACGCCATGCCGAGAGCCAGATCGTCGACAAGATTGATCAACCCTTGCATGGCCGTGCCCCTTTACTGAATGACGCCATGGTCGGCTTGAATGACCCACAGCGTGCCCTGCTGGGCGATGGCGCGGACCCGCCCGAAACCGGTCAGCTGCGTCCCCACGACAATCTCATACTGGCTGGGCCGCCCTGCCGGCGCCGCGTCGTCCTGAACCATGGCCAGCTGTGGCGATGCAGCGAGAATGCGGTAGTGCGGTATCCAGGCCGGAACGTCGGTGCGCGGCGCGGCGCTCACGGAAGGCGGCGTGTCGGGCGCGGAGCGCGCAGCCAAAATGGCGTCGCGCGCCTTGTGCAGAGCGGTGCTGGTATCGACCGCCGGATCAGCAGGGGGCGCACTCGCCTCGGCGACCGCCCTTTTGGCCTCGAGCATGGTCACGCGTCGCGTGAGGTCACTGACCTTGTCGGCATCGCCGCCCTGCAGATGCGCAAGGTCGTTGCGCACACTCGCGATTTCAGCGCGTTCGTGTTGGACGAGGGCTGCGACTTCCGTCACGAGCTGGAGCACCTGCACCTGTTCCGGCGCGCTCATCGGTGCGGCCTGCAGATGCGCGGTCTGCGCCAGGGGGTCGGCCGCCGCTGTGGCCGTTTGGTCACAGCCGGGCTTTTGGCGACGTCCGGTTTGACGGCGGTCTGGGGCGCGGGTGCGGCCACGACTGGCTTTGGCGCTGGTTTCGGGACCGGCTTGGCGGCCAACATGACCTTGAGATCGGGATCGTGAGCCAGATTATCCGCTGACTGGGGGCGCGCCGGCCCCTGGGTGACAGGGGCTGCGACCATCCCAACCTCGTGCGCGACAGGCGGAGCGCCAGGATGATGCGGGCGGGCCACGAGGAACGCGGCGCCGGCGACCAGCACACTCCCGGCGGCGCCCGCCATCCAGAGCCTGCGGCGGGGATGCGCCTGCGCCCGGCCCATGAGACCCGGGCGTTCGGCAATGAGGGGATCCGGTCCTTGTTCCGAAGCACCGTCCGGGGCGGAGCCGGTCGGCTCCGGGAATTCAGGGCTGCTAAGCCGCCGAAACGGAGCGGCGCTGGCCTGCGGTGGAAACAGGGACGCGTCGTGGGCGGATACGGCTGATGTCATGATGGATCCTGCCTTCTGCTTGAGAAAAGGCAGGATCGCCGGACATCATGCGACCACAGCGAGAAAATTAGTGGCTGGTCGCAACATTCGAGAGAAAAAGCACACCGACATTCACGTTCGCCGCAAGATTGATCCGCGGCTGGTTCGGCATCTGCTGCAACATGGCCGTGTTGAGCTGATTGGCGGCCGCACCGGCTGCGACACCGAGCTGCTGCGGCAGGCTCAGGCTCTGCACATAATTGACGTTGCCCAGCGCGCCGACGCTGCCGACCGTGTTGGACGTGGTCTCGATCGCCTGGCCGAGCCCCTGCACGAAGGCCGCAGCCGCCGGCAGCACAAAGCGCTGCACGTAAAGCTGGTCCACGCTCGAGGCGACCGCCGCCTCCATCGTGTCCGGTGCGACAACCGTGCCCTGGGTCTGGATCACCTCGCCGTGGTGCATGATCTTGTCGACACGCACGATCAACCGGTTGAGGTGGCCGCCTGCGCGCGACACCGTAGCGATCATCCGATCGCCGGCGATCGGGCCAGAGTCCGCCTCGAGAATGATATTGCCGCCCAGATCGCTGTTGATGGCCGAGACCGTGTGGGCGTAAACGCCGCGACCGGCCGGGATCAGGATGGTCTGGGCGCTGACGGCGGAATGCTGTGAAGCGGCCGACGCGGTATTGGCCGATGCGGCTTTCTGCCGCGCATCATTGGCCTTTTGCAGATCCTCGGTCGTGTACAGGACATCCGTGACGGGCGGGCGGCCCTCGATCCGGCCCTCGAGATCCCGCAGCGCCCGATCGTAAAGCGCGGTCTCGGCTTTCTGCTGCTGTGGATCGACTGGTGTTGCGGCAAGTGCAGGCTGGGTAACGACCGGAATCACGGCCTGGCTTGGCACCACCGTTGGCGCGGGATGAGGCGGTGTGGTGGGCGTGGCGGGTGCGGCACGCTTGGCCATGGGATCGCCGTCCAGGCCGACCTCATGCGGGCGGTCCGGCTCCAGCATGGCGTCAGACGGGGGCGGATGGGTGGAGACCCCGGGAGCGAGATCGGGGGTGTAGGATTGGCCCACCTGTTGCGCATGCTGCGCCTGGTCGCGCATGTCCTGCTGACGCAGCGCGTCCTGGTTCGGGTTGGAGTTCAGGCCGCCTGGCATGGGATTGACGGTCGGTGTCTTGCCAGCAACCGACTGCGGTATCTCCTTGTGATGAATGGATGAAATTGCGATCGTGGCAATCAGAAGCGCGACCACGCCGCCGACGATCGCCAGAAGGCGCCGATTGCCGCCACGCGAGGACGGGCTCAGGACCTGCTTGAAGTTAGGCGCCATCACTGTGCCTCCTTGAGGCTGGCCGAGACCGTGCGCCCGGCGTCAGAAAGCAGGATGTAAGGGGTGTCCCGGAAGGCGTAGAGCGTGTAGCCGGCCTCGCCGTGCTCGGAATTGTCCCAGGCGGGCGTCATCAGGATGAGCCGCGTGCGCAGATACATCTCGTTGCCGATCTTCCAGGCGCGCACGTCGTCCGGCGAAACCCCTTCCACCGACACGGGACGCGCGGCGGCCGGCGCCACACCGCTGAGCAGAGCGTTCATGAACGGCTCGCCTGTGGCTGGAGCGCCCGGGCGCGTGTCGATCGTTTCCTTGGCATTGGGACCGCTTTCCGCAACCCGCACGGTCAGATTGTCGTCATACGACCCGCGCCCTGCGATCAGCAGGAAAGAGATGGGTTTCGGGGCGTTCTGCAGCGTGACCAGAAGGCCGCCACGCGGTTGCAGCGAGATGGGCTCGATGTTGATGGTGTTGCTGCCCTTGAAGGGCACACAGGTATAGAACCCCGACGTCTGCACGGCAGGACCGCCGTTGCTGCCACCACCCTTGACGCTATCGCAGTTGGTGGCGCCATCCGCATAGGCCGCGTTGCCCGTGCTATTCCACGCGATCGGCCATGGCTGGCCCGTACGGTCTACAAACGACAGTGCAGTCGGATAGCCCTTGGTGGTGAAGATCAGGCTGGTCTGTTGTCCCGGCGCAAACGAGACCCGCAACGCTGCGCGCGCATCCGGCGCCGCGAATTCCGTGCCGCTCTCTTCCTTGGCGCGGCTGACATCTTTCAGGCGGGCGCCCAGCCGTCGGATTTCATCGGGTGTGAACGGGATGGCGTCGTGCTCCGCTGTCGTCTCGGCCTGTTGGGCGGGGTCCGCCGCGTTGACCGGGGTCGGCGGCGCCCCCGGGGCGCCGACCTGCTGCGCGAAGGCGGCGACCGGCGACAGGATCAGGGCAAGCGGTAAGAGAAAACGACTTTTCATGACGAAGCTCCTCATCCTGGCCCCACGACGAGCTGCTGGATGGCCAGCCCGTCGCGATGATCGAGATCTTCGACCCGATCGATCGTGGCGGTAGCCATCAGCATTTGCGTGTTCTGTTGATTGACGTTTTCGCAGGTCTGGATGAACGGGAACTGCACGACGTAGCGACTATGGCCATCGACGATGCTCTGCGCCCGCACGGTCGCGGCGCGGGTCGGCTGCGCATAGCAGAGCAGTTTCGCGGACCGCAGTTTCGCGAGGTTGCCGGCCTGGATGAACGAGCGCGCGAATGTGTTCCAGCCGTCGAGCGTATAGTGCGCGCCGGCAACGTTCAGCTGCTGGGGAAAGTCGCGATAGTTGATGTTGTAAGGTGCAATCGACCATTTGACGGCCCACGACAGCAGCTGATCTTCTCCCAGGATCGGACTGGTCAGCGGCACGGCGGGGCGAGGCGCGTTCTGGCCGTCCACGAAGAAGAACAACGGTTTGGGGCTGTGCGTCCACACGTAGGCATCGTGCAGCGTGAACGCCGCCAGAGCCGTGGCGAGCACCATGTTCAGCAGAAGCGACCGGTCCACCACGACCCCTTGGAAATCGGGGTCGTCCAGACGGCGCAAGACCGCCGCGTTACGGATTTTCATCAAACGTCCTCCCGGCAAGGGAGGAAAAAAGCACGGCTGTCATGGCTTCTGCCCTCACGGTTTTCGATCAGGGCAGTGTCCGCGTGAATCTTGCGACCAGAACGCTTTTTTTGAGAAACCTGGTCGTCTGACGCGCTGTCAGGCGGCAATGCCATGGGCTGCGGCGGCGCTCCGACGATAGCGGCGGCTGACGCGATCGCCGCCGATCCGCTTTGTCCAGAAGAAGCATCCACTTTTGGCTAGACACTCGCGCCGGATGTAATCCTGCTCCTGAATATAGACGTCCGCGCGCGTGCGGATGAAGTACGGGGACTTCTTGCCGCGACGCGGCGGTAGCTGTTCCCAGCTGCTGTGCGATTTCAGCGAGTCATCCTTGATCAGGAAATCCTCGGTGATGTCGATTGGGCTCTGAAAAGCGAAGTGCCGGTAGGCAACTTCTATGTTGGCCGCCACATGCCACCGGACCTTGTCCGTCTCCTTGTGCGCAGTCATCGTGAGCTTGTCGATGCAATTGCGCACATACCAGGTGCGGCCGCGTCGTTCATCAAAGGTCATGAGTGATGCCTGCTGCCATGTCAGAATGATGGCAGGGTCAGCGGGAATGGCAGCCTTCTGTGCGGCGAGCACATCATGCGCCATCTGTCGCCCGATCCGCTTGCGGGACGGCAGACCAAGTCCCCGCCGCTTGGCGCCGACACTGGACGGGGATCGTTTCACAAAGCGCGCGATGTCGGCCAGGGACTTGCCGTTGCTCCAGAGCTGTCCCAGCACGAGCAGGTCGTCATACGACCAGGCGCCCTTCCGGTCGGGTTGCGCGTAGGTTTTACGATCCGGGCATTCCGCCCACTCACCAAGGATCGTTTCGACGTCACTCCGGGCAAGACCGAGCATCGTCGCGACGAGGGTCACATCCCGCAATTTCGCGAAAAGGCCCCTGACATGCAGCAGGGTGGGAAGCGTCTGCATCCAAAACAAAACCCCGCGCTGAATCACGCGGCCAAAATCCGCCGTCGGTCCCATAGGCCATTCCTCGCGATACGTAGATGAGGGTTACGTTCCTAGGAACTTATTTCCCACCGCCACGTATGCTGTCAAGGAAAAGAACTACCCCGAGACGCAACCGCGTTATCCGGAGGAAGAGAGGTGAGGGAGGGCGCAAAAGAAAACCCCGCGCCTCTTGCGAGGCGCGGGGTCTCTTGATGTCAGGTGGCGGCGGGTCGTGTCAGCGCAACCCTGTGCCTCAGATAGTCAGGCAATTCTCATTGATAATAAGCCGGTCGTCGTTCCACAGGTGCGCGCACCGCCTCGCTCAGGCCTTTGAGGACCCATTCAAGTCCTTCTAGACCGACAGCGCAGTCCCGGGCGGACATTGTCCACGCGAGGATATCGAGGACCTGCATATGCTCCAGATCGTCGTGGCTTCCAGGAATCAGCCAAAAAATCGATACCTCAAGCCCTTCAGCCAGCTTGTAAACGGTTTCGATGCTTGGGTTGCGCAAGCCCACTTCGATCAAGGTTAAGCTGGTGAGGGAAATCCGGCATTTCTGTGCCAGTTGATTAGCCGTCAGACCAAGAAGCATGCGATAGATGCGCACTCTTCTACCGAATGACTCGAGTATTTCTTCACGGGTCTGAGGTTGGTAAACAGCTTTGGCCCTGTATTCGGGATCGGGAGGGGTTTTGCGTTCCGGTGGTACGCCTGAGACTTTGAGCAGCTCACCAATGAAAGCTTTCAATCGGTCTATCGCGGGTTTGTTGGGTTCGGAGCGCTCGAAGATCGCGCTGTAGTCAGCGAGAAGCTGCTCTCGGTCTTGCACATGCGGACGCGTGATGAGACCCGATTGCTCTGGCATGACATCGGTTGGCTCGAGGTCAAGAGCAAGCAGAACCAACGCTAGAGTCTCGATTGAAAACGGTCGCCCTTCCTCGAGATTGCGTAAAACGGAAATGTTGATCCGTGCGTTCTTCGATAACGCAAGTTGTGAGCACCGATCTTTCTCCCTTTTTTTTCTTATAGTAGTGCCGACGATCTTGTAGAAGCTACCTTTCGAAAAAAGTGTGTCGGCCTGCATCCTTACCGTTTCATTCGTCATTTTCGTTCACTTTCTCAGCAGGCTATATCCGAGACCATAAGTTCTCGAGGGTACGATACATACTTTGCCGCTTCAGCCTTGCAATCAGCAAAACGATACCGACGCATTCCGCAACGAAATTTAATATCTGTTTGGTCGCACGATGTTCCGCTTGGCTGGGTCCCTCATGCAGGAGACACATCATGCCGTTCGTTGCAGCCGTCTATCTGGGCCTGTCGCTCCGCCAGCCACGTCCGCAAGCCGCGAGCTTCGAGGTCGTCCAAGCCACTGCGAGCGCCCCTGTTTCTTCGCACGCCAATGGGACAACAGGCGCATCGTCCGAAGATGCTCTTTCCGTTCCGTCCGCTCCGATCATGCCGACGCGACGTTTTGCCGTGGCAAGCGGCTACGGACACCAGGTGCCCCTCGCTTTCGCGATCAAGCAGATCGTCCCCCATGGCGTGCGCGTGACCTTCGCAGCAGGCGTCGACCCGTCTGCACGCGTCGATTGGGTCGGTGGCCGTGCCTGGAACAAGGTTCTGGCGACGACCGTCGCCGAGGTCGGTGATCGGATTGACGTCGGTCACAACAAACTGACGGTTTTGCGTAGAAATCCGTAACTGGTCGCATGATGTTCGCGCAGCCTTCCCGCAATCGTCGTCAGGAAGGCCATCATGTCAGCATCCGTTTCTGCGCCATCATCCGGAACCCCGCGCCCGAGCGTCACTGTGGCACTCGCACTGGGGGCACTGGGGGAGGACTGGCGCCAGTGCAGTAGCGCGGCCATCGTCGCCAAGCTGAACCGCGATTCCGACACACGCGCAGCATGGGATGCCGTGCTCGAGGCGGTTCATCCGGTCGACTGGCCGGCTCTGGCCGCGGCGCTCGAGTTGCTGCTCCCCGGGCTCAGCGGTCGTCCTGACCTGCTGTCTCCCGCCAGCCCTTTCGGGCATTGGATCGCGCAGGGCTGTCGGAAAGAGACGATCCTGCGCCTCTTGTCGCCCGAGCGGATCGCGGTTCTGACGGAGATCACAGCTCCTGCCGATGCGAGGGCTGCCGCATGAAACCGATCTTCGGCGCCATCCTGGCCAGCCTCGCGACCGCCCTTCCGGCGGGCGCTTGGGCGCAGTCCACGACGACCTCGACGTCGAGCACGACCAGCAGTGTCGGCTGCGCGGCCCTGACGCAGGCGGCACAGAATGCGATCAACAACACCGTGCAGGCGAACGACGCCTATGAGGCGCAGCCCGACAGCGTCGGCGCGCTGTCCTGCCTGAACAATTTCTTCAACGGGACCGGCCTCAATCTCATCACCAGTGGCCTCGATCCGGCAGCGCTCCTGTCTGCTGTGGAAGGTGAAGCAGGCAATCAGCTGTGTTCCGCGGTCCAGAGCGCATGGGGAAACGCCATGGGCGGTGTGCAATGCGGCCTGAGCATCACGGGCATCAATCTGGGGCTCGGCTTCGGCAGTAGCAGCGGCGTGATGTGCCCGACATTGAGCTTCGGTGGCGGTGGACCACCCATTGCCAATTCGTCGATCGGAACATCAACGAGCAACAACCTGTATATCAATGGCTCGGCAGAACTGCCGACCGGATACACAGGCAGTGTTCTGGACGGGGTGTTCTGATGCGCACCTATAAAACCGTCCTGATCGCCGGCGCGACCTGCATCACCGTCATGGCGTTCACGCCGCGCCCGGCGCACGCCATCATCGGTGAGGCGGCCGTCGTCGCCGCCATCAAGGTGCTGCAGAGCTTCACCGGCGACGCCCTCAGCTCGATGACCAAGTCCTTGACGAGCTCCATCGAGTCCAACCTGACGGATCTCAGTAATCCCAACTCCGTCTCGGCCCTGCTGACGGCCGGCTTCACGCAATCGACCAACTACGCCAAGGCCCAGGTCGGCGCGCAGTCCCATCTGATCGACGCACAGGACAGCGCGATGGCGGCCTTTCTGAGGCGTCAGCAGGAAACGCAGATCCGCGACGATCACATGATGAATCCGGAATTCTGCGCCGGGCTTGATGCCCAGCAGTCGACGCTGGCCGCATCGAAAGCCGCGCGCACGGCGGTCAATGCAGTGGCCGTGATCAGCGATCCGCGTGGCGAGGCCGGGCAGGGAACCCCGTCCTACTACGGGCGGTCGCAGGGCGTGGACGCCAATATGAGCCTGCATCTGCAGCGTTACTGCTCGGCGGATGACGTTGCTCAAGGATTGTGCACCAGCGTCTCCACCCTGCCGAATGCCGACCAGCGCGCGAACAGTCTCTTCGGGGTCGACACGTTTACTGCGACCGGGGCGGTGGATGCCGCCAATGATTACACCACCACGCTGATCCAGCCGGTGGCGCCCGCTGCATTGCGCGGCGAGCAGTTATCCAGTGTCGCCGGAAAGGACGCGGCCGCTCGTCGGCGCGCCTACAACGCCCGTATGTCGCTCTCGCGCTGGATCATGAGCTTCATCTTCTCGCTGGAAGTCCCGTCGGTGACGCTAACCAGCGATCAGAAGGCGGAAATGACGGCGGAGGGGCTTACGCCGCTCGACAAGGCCTCGTGGCTGCAGGCGATGAGCCTCGAGGTCAACCGCCGCGTCTCGAGCGTCACCTGGAACGCCGCGCTGCAGACGATGCCGCAGGCCTCGGTCATGCGGGAGATCGCGACCGAACTCGCGCAGTCAAACTACCTGGCCATGCAGAATTACCGGCTGAACTTGCTGAACGCGTCCGCTTCCGCGACCCGCGTTGCCCAGCAGGAAGAAGCTGCCTTCAAGAGCGGCGCGACCGCTCTGCCGTCTCCCACCATCAACCCGTGAAGGTTCACCATTATGTCTGAGACGATCGAAAAGAAGAGTGCCCTTGCGGATGTGCTTCAGCACATTGACCGCGTGCAGGCCGAGGTGCAGCGCGCCGCGCCGGCAGTGGCCAAGGCTTATGAGGCGTTGCGTGACCAGGCCTCGCGGCCCGGTGCGGACCAGGATGACGGCATTCGCCGACGGGTCGCGTATGCCTTGCAGGATACGGAACGCGCGGTCGGCGTCGCCTTGCCCGACGCGCACCCTCTGCGTCGGGAAATGACACAGCTCGCCACCCAGTATCCCGGACTCACCGATCCCAAGACCGTCGAGCTCCTCCGGGCAACTCCGCAGCTGCGAGACCAGCACGACGTGAATGCAATCCGCAGCCTTGCCCAGGATGTGGGTCTACAAATGGAACATCCCGATCATCCGGATGTGGCATTCGAGATAGACCGGTTGCATGACCGCATCCTCGGGCAACCGGAGAAGGAAGCTTCTGCGAACCGCGGCCCGATGCATGCCTCACCCGGCGGTGGTGGAGCGCCCAACGTGTCCCAAACGCCCGGCGGACCGTCCGGAGCCGCGAATGCCAACAGCCAGTCCGCATCGCACGAGAGTGCGACGCCGGGCAGCGACCCGGCACGAAACTCGCCACACAACGGAGCATCCGCTCCGCAAGACGCTGACGCAAAAGCTGCCCAGGACAATGCCCGCACCGCACCGCAGACAGATCAGGTCGTGCGGATGAGCGGGATCTCGCGTCTGGCGCAAGCGATTGCGACCCGTATCGAGGCCCGGCCCGCGCAGACGACGCCGGGTTGGCTGGACCGCGCGGCTGAGTACACTGCGCGCCAGCACGACGCCCGAGACGAAAACAGTCTCTACGCCACGGAGAAGCTTGGCCGAGATGCCCTGAGCGCGTTGCAGACAGTCCGGGAGCGTCCGGCCTCTTCTGTCTTGAGTGCCATGAGCGAGCGCGCAAAAGGCGACCCAAACGGTCTCCCTGGTGTCATCGCGGACATG
>Ga0157365_10000710_pt1 | contig 14166 bp, 11 predicted proteins | sample AttsexASBM3_FD_111478 | JGI IMG/M metagenome (GOLD analysis project Ga0157365, IMG submission 111478) | Fungus gardens microbial communities from leaf cutter ant in Ribeirão Preto, State of São Paulo, Brazil - Atta sexdens ASBM3 | ecosystem: Host-associated > Fungi > Mycelium > Unclassified ... | reverse complement strand
TCACGGCGGTATTGAGTCTGATCGTGACACCCATCCGGGTGGCAGCCTTGGCCATGGCTGCCATGACGGCTTCCGTTCCGCCCCGCGGGTGAAAAATGCCGAACTCGTGCTCCATGAAGCTCAGGATCGTGAACAGGGACGGACAACGATAAGGTGACATGCCCAGATATTTGCTCTGGAACGAGAAAGCGAGGCGCGTGCGCGGGTCAGAGAAATACCGTGAAAGATCCTTGTCGATCGACGAGAAGGGCGAAAGCACGGGAAGTGCCTTGAGCATATCGGGCTTCAGAAGGTCGAGCACCGAATTGAACGGGCGCTGCAAGGGCGCAATGAAGCGCTCGAACTTGCCCTTGTTGTCGTTCAGAAAGCGTTTTACCTGCTTGGCATCGGCCGGGGAGATCTTGCCGATCTCGTTTTCCAGCTGTTCTGGATCTGTCGTCAGGGAAAGGCTGGGACCGTTTTCGAAAACGAGGTCGTATAGATGCTTCAGTCGGTCGAGCTGCACCATCTCATCGAAGTCGAACCCGCAACGGGTGAAAATCTCGCGTATGATATGCGGATAGAGAAAGAATGTCGGACCTGTATCGAAGCGGAAACCGTCGAGCTCGATGCAGGACGAGCGACCACCGATACGGTCAGACTTTTCGTAAACCGTGACTTTGGCCCCAGACTTCGCAAGGAGCATGGCTGTTGCAAGCCCTCCCGGTCCGGCGCCTATGACCGCAACATGACGTGTTGCCTGATCATGACCGATGCCGGAGCGAAGAAGAGCGTCTGTAGAGGCCATAGGGCAGAATGTCCTGACTTCTCTGTGCGGAGACGGGTCGTCTCAGGCACATTTCTTGGTGGATGAGACGTTTGGGGCGTTCCGCCTTGGGCCAGAACAGGACGTATCGGGCAGGAAGCTTGCCAGAGAAATATCAACGAAGCGTGATCGTTCCGGTTCCGCCCCGACCATGGTTTATCTGGCATGAAATCGCCTGATTGCGGGCAACAAATGCCAGGCCATATGTTTGCGTATCGAAATACCGACAGGACGCGTCATGGCCAGCAATCCTTCGCGACCGCGTGTCATGCCATAGCCGCTTGTTCTTCTGCCTCCGAACGGTAGTCGGGGATCGGCGCTCGGCACGATCAGATCGTTGATGCATATGGTATTGGCGCTTAGTTGCGCGGCAAGTGCCTTCGCTTCTCTCTCGGCGCCGAATACGCTTGCACCCAGAGCGTGGCGTGCGTTGCGGTCAATCTCAGCGGCGTGGGCAATCGATGCGACAGAGATAAGCGCGAGCCAAGGGGCGAAGCAGTCGACATCGACCAGGGACGCCTGCGCGGCATTGAGCGTGAAGATGGTTGCGTCTCCCACGTGGCGCAGCGCACCTGCATTCTCGCTTATAGCGGTACTCAGGGCCGCCAACGCCTCGCTCGGTGGGGTTTGTGAGGTCTGCCTGCCCTGCGCGAACAAGGCAGCAAGGGCCTCTTCCAAGGCGTCACGTCTCGCCTCGTCGATAAAAACGCGACGCGGTGCAATGCAGGTCTCGCCGCTCTTCAGTGTAAGACCGAAATGGAGCGCTCTCGCAACCAGATCGATCGAGGCGGAGGGGAGCACAAAGACCGGATCGGCGCCGGAGAGCTCCATGATGGTGGGGGTAAGAGTTCGCGCAGCGGCCTGTGCGACCGCCCGCCCGGTCTGGGCCGAACCTGTCAGGATAATCAGATCGAAGCCGGCTTCGCTTGCTTGCGGTCCGCACTCTTCCGGCAGGAGATGGACAACGCCGCGGGGCAGGCCCGCACGTTCAAGCAGAGCGAGAAAACGGGCTGTAATCGCGGTACGTCCCGGCGCAGGCTTGAGCACGACCGTATTGCCTGCCGCAATGGCCTGCAGAACCTGTACGCCTGCAAGCATGAGAGGATAATTACCGGGTGCCAGAATGAGAATTGTGCCGATAGCCCGCCTGCGTATCAGGCTGGACACGCCACGAAGCCAGAATGGCCGTCCGAAAACAGAGAGGGGCACATCGCGAAGCAAGGAGGGCGCCTCGCGCAGAAGAAATCCAGCCGCGGCATGAAGAGGCAGGATTTCGGCGGAGACGATATCGAGCGGGCGCTGATCCGGGATCAGAGAGGTGAGTGTCGCGATGTCGCGCCATAAACACTTTCTGAAGCGTCTGATGACGCGCAACCGGCTTTTGAGCGGGACTGCCTCCCACAGACGCTGTGTCGCCTGCATGGCTTCACGGAGCTTCTGGAAGTCGGGGGTGTTCGCCGTTTCACTCGAGGACACTGCGTTGGTTTCTCCGTGTGCCGGTTCCATCTGATCCATCCTTCCTTGTCGGGTGTCACAACCCTTGTGCGGCCGACAGGTTTCGGAGCGCGTTTTCGCTACGATGAGATGGTGTGTGAATGGGGTGCACAAGCCTCTGGCTTGCGTATCTCAGGACCGAGCGTCGTTCTGGACTGCAGAGATGCGTCGAGACGCATACGGCTTGTTTTCAGGGGGCCGATCGCCTCACATCTCGGTGCAAAACTGGCCAGACCGGTTGCCTTACCCATATCGGCGTAAATTGCCTCGATCCCGCCGCACATACGATAGGTTTCATGCCAGAATCCACACCCCCGGTATCGTGTCATGAAATGACGCCACCATTCGGCATGGGGTGCCGAGCGGGTAAACCGTTCGAGACTGTCGAAATCCCGCCAGTACTGCCTGAAACCGAGGTGACGCCACCCGTAACGCTGCGTCTGATGATGCAGTAGACCATCCGGTGCAGACGCCGCGATCTGGCTGAGGCCGCGCCCGATTAACGGCATGGACAGCAGAGCGCAGGGATTCCTGATTTCGAGACCGAGAACGATCATGACGAGGTCCGGGTAGTCCTGCAGATTGACGGTGAAACGCCTATGGGTTTGCACACGAGCACCTCGATTGATTACACTGTAAACATAACATGGGTATACAGTGTAAACCGGGATGACAATTAAAATCGATTTGCGCGATCGTTTGATCGCACTGACGATCGCAGAACTCGAAGCCGGCAATGCCGAGCCGAGCCTGAGAGAGATTGCGCGCAAGGCCGGCGTCTCTGCCATGGCGCCCTACCGGCATTTCAGCGACAAGGCCGCGCTGCTGACCGCCGTGGTGATAGCCGGGTTCAGACTATTGCAGGAAAGCCTCGACCGGGCAGATCGATCGGCTGGGGGGAGGGAGGCTCTGATCGCACAGGGCCTCGCCTACATTGCGTTCGCCCGTGCCAATCCGGCCCTGTTTCACCTCATGTTCGCCCATGCTGAGGCTGGAGATAAGAGCAACGCTCCGCATGACCTGTCAGAGGCGGAAGGATACGGCATTCTCAAAAGGCGGCTCGTTGAGACAACCGGTTTTGATGAAAAGATTGCTGCCCCAGGGTGCTGGGCGCTTGTCCACGGACTGGCGATACTCCAGCGCGATCGCAAGCTCGATCTTACCCATGACGAACAGCGCCAGGTACTGGACCTGATGACGCGCGGTCTCGAACCCACCAAACGCTGAAAAAGACACTTGCCGCGGCTGTGGGCGGAACTCACAGAGCGCGTGGCGAAAAAGGCTCGGGCAAACGCCGCAGTAAACAGATCAATAACGCAGCGTCTTGCCCGAGCGGGTCGGCATGGATTTGCCGTATGGTCGTGAGGTCTGCAGAAACGGATAGTCAACAGGCCTCCACCACGACTCAACGGTTATGATGGAGGGTGCCTGACTGTTACATGGCCGCCTCGAAGACTCCCACAATCTGACCGAGTGTTGCCTTGCGTGGGTTCGTCAGCATGCAGGCGTCTTTCTGGGCGTTTTCGGCCATGACCTTGTGATCTTCGGCTTTCACGCCCAGGGAAGAGAGCCCTTCAGGAATACCGAGCGATCGCGACATCGCGGTGATGGCGTCGATGGCAGCTTCGGCAGCCTCTTCACGGCTCATCAGATCGGTGGGTACCCCAAGTAGATTTGCGATACGTGCGTAGCGATCTGCGGCGGCAATCAGATTGAAACGGCAGACATGTGGAAGAAGCACGGCATTGCAGACACCATGCGGCAGGTTATAGAAACCGCCGAGCTGGTGCGCCATCGCATGGACATAGCCAAGCGACGCATTGTTGAACGCCATTCCAGCAAGATATTGCGCATAACACATCGCTACACGCGCTTCCATGTTCTCACCATGCCCGACAGCCTTGGGCAGGAATTCCGCGATCAGGCTGATTGCCTTCTCGGCACACGCATCCGTAATCGGCGTGGCCGCCGTCGAAACATAGGCTTCGATTGCATGGGTAAGTGCATCCATACCCGTCGCTGCAGTCAGTGAGGGCGGCATGGCGGCCATCAGGCTCGGATCGTCGATTGCGATCAGGGGCGTGCAACGCCAGTCGACAATCGCCATCTTCACATGGGTCTGTGAGTTGGTGATGATGCAGAACCGCGTCATCTCCGAAGCCGTCCCGGCCGTCGTATTGATGGCGATGAGCGGGGTCATGGGAACTTTCGACTTATCGACACCCTCGTAATCGCGGATATGACCACCGCCAGCCGTGACCAGACCTATGCCCTTGGCGCAGTCATGGGCCGACCCGCCGCCCAGAGAAACGATAAAATCGCACCCGTTATCCTGATAGATCTTGACGCCGTCATGCACATTCTTGTCGGTCGGGTTGGGTTCGGCCCCGTCAAAAATGACGGTCTGAAGCCCGTCTTCGAGCAGATAGCCCGATATGATATCGGCGACGCCCATTTTCCTGAGGCCCGCATCGGTCACGATGAGGGCTTTTTTGCCGCCGAGCGCCTTGGCACGGTCTCCGGCCTGCTTCGCACAGCCCGGCCCTATAAGGGTCACGCAGGGAATGAAAAAACTTTCAGTATGATCAGCATAAGCAATATGAGCCATGTTCCGGATCCTTCTGCCTAAAGCGGTTCGTGATGATCGGACGCTTTGCATGGACAAGCAGCCTATCATCAGGATTTGTCAGTAAAACACACCGGGCTGAAAATGGATCCATGGATTGCCGATCAATAAAACTCGATCCATAGGACAGTATATTTTGTAACAATACTGCGTTTGTACTATTTAAATGAATGCAGACGCAATAAGTTTAGAGGCGGTCGGACCGTCGGCAAGCCTCTCCGCGGGTTCTTCGCGCGCGATCGATACGTGTGCTGCCCTAGAATATATGTTGCCATTACGACGTGTGAGCCTGCCATCAGCTGGACCGCTCATCGAGCGATGCGCCGCAGGCGAGCGCAATGGAGGGGCGTTGTTCTCTGGTTGAGTGCGATATGCAGTTTTTCTGCTTTTTGTCACTTATCAGGATGCGAAATGAAACGCCTTCAGTTCGGCAGACTCTCGCCTCGGTCTCCTGCCATAGCGCTCACAACAGCGCTCGAGCGCGGGTTATGCTCAGGCTCGCCCGTAAGGATATCGGTACTCCATCCGGGTCCACTCATGAGGAAACTGTCTTTCGAGTTACGTTCGAATGACAGTAGTTCAATGCTGCGATGAACCACTCTGCCTGAAAATGTAAAAACGGTTAATCTCACCAGAGAAGAAAATTGACGCGCCTATCGTTTCGTCCGTTAACACAGTTTCGTCTTAACAAGGACTTCCGCTGTGCCTATCGCATTACTCGCTTTGGCCATCGGGGCATTTGGCCTCGGTACGAGTGAGACAATCGTCATGGGGCTCTTGCCCCAGCTGTCCGGCAGTCTGCATGTCACTATCGCAGATGCCGGTCTTCTCGTGTCCGGTTACGCCTTCGGTGTGACGATCTCTTCGCCCATTGTCGCGATACTCACGAATTCGCTGACACGGCACAAAACGCTGCTCCTGACGGTCAGCCTGTTTACCCTGGGCAATCTGCTGAGCTGCCTTGCCCCCGGTTACTGGTCTCTTATGGCCGGGCGTATCGTTACCTCGTTTGCACATGGCACGTTCTATGGAGCAGCGTCGGTCATCGCCTGTCAGATCGTACCACCGAACAAGCGTGCCCAGGCGCTTTCTCTTGTCTATATCGGCCTGACACTGGCCATGATTGTTGGCGTTCCGCTGGGAACGGCAATTGCGCAGTTCTTCGGGTCGTGGCGGGTTGCCTTCATGGCGATTGTCGTTATCGGAATCATCGCCTTTCTTACGATCAGTCTGTGGGTGCCAAAAGACAAGATTTCTGGGCCGCCGGTTCACATCTATGCGCAGCTTCGTGCGGTGACCCAGCCTCTGGTCGTTTCCACCATGCTGATCTCGATGTGCACGTCTGCCAGCATGTTCTGTCTGTTCACCTATATCTCACCTTTCCTGCATATCAGGACTGGCCTGTCGTCTCACGCGATCGATCTGGTGTTGCTTATGATCGGTGGTGGGCTATGCATCGGCAATGTGCTTGGGGGCTGGCTGGCCGACTGGAAAATGCTGCCATCCTGCGCCGGGATCATGTTCCTCGTGGCAGTCATGCAGCTCTTGCTCGTACCCGCATCCCTGAATGTCTGGACCTGCCTGCCGGTGCTATTCATCTGGGGCGTGCTGATTTACGCGCCTATGGCCCCCCTGCAGGCCTATGTCGTGCAGTGTGCCCAGTCGGCGCCGAATATCGTCTCGGCCATGAACCAGAGCTCGTTCAATTTTGGAAATGCCGTCGGGGCGTGGGCAGGCAGCCTGTTTGCCACCGGCTATGCTGGATATGACCGGTTACCCTATCTGTCGGCGGGTTTTGCAATGACAGGGTTTGTCTTCGTGTTCGTCGCCATGCATTACGCGCGTAAGGCAGGTCAACGCATCGCCTAACCCGGCTTAAGCTTTTTTTCCCCTTGCGGACGGGCCTGCTTGCTGTAACCCACCAGGACGCCGGGGCGGGAACCGGGGGTGAAAGTCACCCCCGGCAGGAGAAAGCTCAGAGCGCGGCGAGCAGAGCCTTTGTGAGTTCTGCGGTGCCGGTGTCGCCACCAAGATCGCGCGTGCGTACACCATCGATACGAATGACGCGGTCGATGGCGTTATCGACGCGGGCGGAGAGGTCCTGTCGACCGACATGGGCAAGCATCATGCTGGCAGCCATGAGCAGCGCGAGAGGGTTCGCAATGCCCTTGCCTGCAATGTCGGGCGCCGAACCATGCACGGCTTCGAAGATAGCGGCATTCGGACCGATATTGGCACCCGGTGCCATACCAAGTCCTCCCACGAGTCCCGCCGTCAGATCGGACAGAATGTCGCCGAACAGGTTGGTGGTGACCATCACGTCATACTGCCACGGATCGGTCACGAGCTGCATGGCGCAGGCATCGACGATGCGCTCGTCACAGGCAACGCGTCCCTCGTATTCCTTGGCGATCTTGCGTCCTTCCTCGAGGAAGATACCGCTCAGGATCTTGAGAATATTGGCCTTGTGAACCAGCGTGACCTTCTTGCGACCGTTTGCAACGGCATAATCGAAGGCAAAGCGTACGATACGGGCACATTCGGCGCGCGAGTTGAAACCGGCACCATAGGCAAGACCCTTGGGGTCGTCACCGCAGGGAAGGTAATGCTCCATCGCGGCATACAGGCCTTCGATGTTCTCACGCACGACGACCAGATCGATATTGTCGTAACGCCCGCCCGGCACGACGGTCCGTGTGGGGCGCAGATTGGCGTACAGACCGAATTCCTGACGCATCGTGACGTTGACGGATTTGAACCCTGCGCCGACGGGCGTCGTCAGGGGGCCCTTGAGGGCGAGACCCGTCTTGCGGATGCTGTCCAGTGTCGGCTGCGGCAGGGGCGCTCCGAATTTCTCGATGGCGCCCAGTCCGCCCGACTGATGGTCCCACTCGAACGGCGCACCGATCCTGGCAAGGATCTCGACGACCGAAGCGGTGATTTCCGGGCCGATACCATCGCCTTCGATAAGGGTCGCTGGGATCATGTGATCAGCCATTCTGTCTTTCCTTTTTCAGTTCGCAATCGGCGCACAGGCATCGGCCAGCCACTTCCGGTCGTCCTCGTCCAGAAGCGGCCCGATGCGCGCGAGCGTATCGTGGTGATAGGCATTGAGCCAGCGTAGCTCTTCGGGTTCCAGTAACGATGGCATGATGAGCTTGCGATCGAACGGTGCATAACCCAGCACCTCGAACTCGAGGAACGGACCGTGCGTGCCTGATGCAGCAGGCCGAACCAGAAGCAGGTTCTCCAGCCGGATGCCATAGGCGCCCGGAAGGTAGTAGCCGGGTTCGTCCGATACGATCATACCGGCCTCGAGCGCGATCGGTCGTGGGACCGAGCTGATATTCTGCGGACCTTCATGGACGGAAAGAAAGCTGCCTATCCCGTGACCTGTGCCATGATCGTAATCGAGCCCGGCCTGCCAAAGCGCGTAGCGTGCCAGTGCATCGAGACGATGCCCTGTCGTGCCTTCGGGGAAACGTGCGCGGGCAAGCATGATGTTGCCTTTGAGCACGCGGGTGAAAGCGTCGCACAGCGCGGCAGGCGGCGCGTCGGGGCCGTTCCAGACGGTGCGCGTGACGTCGGTCGTCCCGGCATCGTACTGACCGCCGCTATCGATCAGATAGACCTGATTGGCTTCGAGAATGCGGTCCTGACCCGGCAGAGCCCTGTAATGGGGCAATGCGGCATTGGGCCCCACTGCCGAGATCGCAGGAAAGCTTTCCTCGTGATAATCGGATGCTGCCCCCCGATAGCCGTGGAGGATCTCGGCAAGCATCGTCTCATGCAGCCCGGTCCCTTCGCGCGAGACGAAGTGCAGAAAGCGGCACAGGGCTGCTGAATCCGTCAGATGAACCTTGCGCGCGCCTTCCTGCTCGGTCGCATTCTTGCAGGCGCGGGGCAGGGCGCACAGATCGGCACCGCGAGCGAGGCTCGCCCCCGCATCCGACAATGTCTGGATGAACCAGAGCGATGTCTGGGCAGGGTCGAAGCGCACGACCTGCCCGCTCAGTGCCCTGAGGCGCTCTGGCAGCTCGTGAGGGGGAAGTATGGAGACATTGCGGAACGAGATCGCGGCATCGGGGCTGACCCGACTGATGTCGATGAACACCTCGAGCGATGCGTCGTGATGCAGTATGCCAAAGGCAAGAATGACCGGCGTGTGCGGCACGTCATCGCCACGTATGTTCAGCAGCCACGCAAGCGAAGTGGGATCGCAGATCAGCATGGCTTCCTGACTGGCCTTGCGCAAGGCGCCACCGATCTTGATGCGCTTGGAAAGGCTGCCTTCGCCACTGAACGCCTCGGGGTGATAGCGCATGCCGCTCTCCGGCGGATCCGGCTGGTCAACCCAGACGGCATCGACCGGGTTTTGCGCAAGCGGCACGAAAGTGTAATCGGCAGAAGTCAGGGCATTCAGCTGGGCTTCGCCCACCAGCTTGGGGTCGTAGCCGATGCGCAGGCCCTTCGCATTATGGGCGAGCCATGCTGCGGGGGGCTGTTTGGTGAGATGCAGCCGTTCCCACTGCGTTGCCTCGACCTGATCCTGCAACTGGCTGGTGTAGCGCCCGTCCGAAAAGACAGCAGCGTTGCCGCGCAGTACGATGGCCAGTCCGGCGCTCCCGGTAAATCCGGTCAGCCAGGCGAGCCGTTCGGCATAGGGTGCAACGTATTCTCCGAGGAATTCATCGCCGCGCGTGAGCAGAAAACCGTCGACGCCGCTGGCCTCGAGTTCTTTTCGAACAAGCGTCTGACGATTGGCGAGGGGGATGATGCTCATCGTTTGATCTCTCTCTTCAAGAGCCGCATTCAGCTTCTGTCGAAAAGCCGGTACATGAAAACAAGATCGAGCCAGCGCCCGAATTTGTGCCCCATTTCCGGCAGTGGTGTGCTTTCGCCAAAACCGGCAGCGCGATGAAGCGCGATAGAGGCCGTGTTGCTTGCCGTGATCGCGCCAATCAGCACGTGCATGCCTGCATCGCGTGCGTGGGTCACCATGGCATCGAGCAGCAGACGGCCGATTCCGCGCCTTTGGGCATCACGCGATACATAGATCGAATGCTCGACCGTGCGGGCATAGCCCTCATAGGCACGAAACGGCCCGTAGGAGGCGAAACCGAGGACCTGTCCGTTCTCGACAGCCACAACCACAGGAAAGCCCGCGCTCTGGCGATCGTTCATCCAGCGGCGACGCTCATCCAGATCGCGAGGTGACGTGGCCCAGATCGCCTCGGACGTTGCAATCGCATCGTTCGTGATGGCGAGAATGGCCGTCAGATCCTCAGGCCCGGCATCGCGCAGCTCAATCACGGCGGCGCAGTACCAGTGTCGACCATTCGCCCTCGTAATACTGTTTTTCGAGAACAAGCCCCTGTCTTCTATGGGCAGCGAGCACCATGCGTGCCTGGGTGGTCAGCAGTCCGGCGAGAATAACGGTGCCGCCCGGAGCAAGGTGCGTGCCAAGCGATTTGGCCATCTTGCAGAGCGGACGTGCCAGAATATTCGCGAAAACGAGGTCGTAAGGCGCCTTCGCACGGACTGCGGGCGTGAGCCAGCCATTGCCCAGACGTGCATCGATCAGCGGGCCGATGCCATTGAGCGTGGCGTTGCTGAAAGCGACACGTACGGACCATGGTTCGATATCGACGGCAAGGATACGCTTGTGAAACAGCTGCGCAGCCGCCATGGCAAGAATGCCCGAGCCGCATCCCATGTCGAGAATACGTTGCGGCTTGCGCCAGGCCATGTCTTCGAGCGCACGCAGGCAGCCGCGCGTCGATCCGTGCTCACCCGAGCCGAAGGCGATCCCGGCATCGAGCGTGATCGTCAGACGGTCGCGCTTGTGACTGGGAGCGAGATGCGTACCGCGAATGGCGAAACGCCTGCCGACATTCTGCTGCGGGAATGCCTCGTAGGTGCGCGCAAGCCAGCCTTCGGCTTCGGTACGCTCGCGCACCAGCTCGGCATCGACCCCGGTCATCAGTCGCGCGAGCGTCAGTGCGCGTGCAAGTTCCTCCTCGGCATGGCCTACATCCTTGACGCCTTCGACACGCCAGATGTTCTGATCCTCGTTGGCCTCGAAAATACCGACCGTCGTGCAGACCGTCAGAAAGGCCTGCTCGAAGAGAGGCACCGCCTCATCGGCTACGGTGACGGAAATGGTTTCGAGCGCCGAAGCATGTCGTCTGGATGCGCTCACGAGACCTGTTCCACAAAATGCGCCATGATGCGTTTTTCGCCTGCCTTTTCGAAGTTGATATGAAGTCTGTCGGACTCGACAGCCAGTACGGTGCCATAACCGAATTTCTGATGAAACACGCGTGCGCCCTGGGCAATTCCGTGTGAGGCGTCCGGCAGTACCTCGGTGACCTTGGGCGCGGGTGCTCTGTATCCGCCTCGTGTGCTCGAAAGCGGACCCGATGCGAAGATCGAGCTCTGCTGCGCAAGCTGCCTTCGTTCCTGCATGGCCTGGCCGCTATGCTCGACCGTTTCCGACGGTATCTCGTCAATGAAGCGGCTCGGCATGGAATCCTGCCAGTTGGCATAGATGCGCCTGCGTGCTGCATGGATTATTATGGCGCGTTTGCGCGCACGCGTAATACCCACATAAGCCAGGCGGCGTTCCTCCTCGAGGCTTTTGAGGCCACCTTCATCGAGACTGCGCTGCGAGGGGAAAACACCTTCTTCCCAGCCGGGGAGAAACACGGTGTCAAATTCCAGTCCCTTGGCACCATGGAGCGTCATCAGGCTCACCGTATCGACGCTTGCCTTGTCTTCGGTCTCGGTCACAAGCGCCACATGCTCCAGGAAGCCTTCGAGCGTACCGAAATCACCTATCGCGCGCAGAAGCTCCTTGATGTTGTCCAGACGCCCCGGTGCCTCGGGCGACTTGTCGTCACGCCACATCTGCAGATAGCCGCTTTCTTCCAGCAACTGCTCGGTTGCGACCACATGACCCTCGCTGTCACGGGTCTCGCGTGCCCGGGCGAAGGCATCCATGAGGGTGGAAAGCGCTTCTTTTCCCTTTCCCTTGACCACGCCGGTTTCAAGCGCATGAATCACACCGGCGCTCAGTGGAGCATTCAGGCTGCGTGCCTCATGATGGAGCTTCTGCAGGCCTGCTGCGCCAATGCCGCGCTTGGGCACATTGACGATACGCTCGAAAGCGAGATCGTCGGCGGGCTGGGCCAGAACGCGCATATAGGCCATGGCATCGCGTATCTCGGCGCGCTCGTAAAAGCGCAGGCCGCCTACCACGCGGTAGGGCAGACCAAGTGTCAGAAACCGTTCTTCGAAAGGTCGCGTCTGAAACCCGGCGCGCATCAGAATGGCAATCTGGGAGAGCGGGTGCCCTTCGCTTCGCAGGCGCTCGATCGCCCCGGCGGCAATGCGGGCTTCCTCATCGGAATCCCAGACGCTGATGATCTGTACTTTCTCGCCCTGCGCGTCGTCCCGACCGGGTCGCAATGTCTTGCCGAGCCTGCCGGAATTATGAGCGATCAGTCCCGATGCTGCTGCCAGGATCTGGGCTGTCGAGCGGTAATTGCGTTCAAGACGCACGACCTTGGCACCCGGAAAATCCTTTTCGAAGCGAAGGATGTTTTCGATTTCCGCGCCACGCCACGAATAGATCGACTGATCGTCATCGCCCACACAGGCGATATTGGACGGTCCATGCTCTTTCTTGGCAAGCAGGCGCAGCCACAGATACTGGATGGTGTTGGTGTCCTGATACTCATCGACCAGGATGTAGCGAAACAGGCGATGATACTGCGCCAGCACATCGGGCTGGGTGCGCAGGATTTCGAGCGTATGCAGCATGAGGTCGCCGAAATCGCAGGCATTAACGGCTTTAAGCCGCTCCTGATAGGCCGCGTAGAGCTTGCGGGCCTGACCGCTCGCGAAATCGGTATCTTCCGCTGCTGTGACCTGTTCCGGCGTCAGGCCGCGATCCTTCCAACGCTGGAAAATACCGAGCAGCGCCTGGGGCGGCCAGCGCTTGGTATCGATCCGGTAGGGCTCCATGATCTGCCGGGTCAGGCGGATCTGATCATCCGTATCCAGAATCGTAAAGCCGGTGGTGAGACCGACATATTCTGCATGTCTGCGCAGCATGCGCGCGCACAGCGCATGGAAGGTGCCAAGCCACAAGCCATCGACCGCCTCTCCAAGAAGCGCACCGACGCGCTCGCGCATTTCGCGCGCAGCCTTGTTGGTGAAGGTCACAGCCAGAATCTGATAGGGTCTGGCACGGCCGTCGAGTAGAATATGGGCGAAGCGTGTCGTGAGAACGCGCGTCTTGCCGGTGCCCGCTCCTGCGAGGATCAGAAGCGGGCCTTCCGTGGTCTCGATCGCTTCCCTCTGTTCGGGATTGAGGCGTTCGAGATAATCGGGCGAGGGAGAGGGAGTCAGGGATTGCGTCACCCTCCCGATATAGAATGTAATGCCAGCATGGCCAAACGCTCATTTTCTCCTGTCGCTACGAACCATCTTCGGGGGACAGGACCGCACGGCCATCGTGAGCGTATGCGCCGACGTGTGATGACAGCAGGGGCGGAAAGCCTCGCCGATTATGAAATTCTGGAAATGATGCTCTTCCACAGCATCCCCAGACGTGACACCAAGCCGATGGCCAAGGCACTGATGCATCGCTTCGGCAGTCTGGCTGCCGTGTTTGCAGCACCTGTCGACGATCTGCGTGCTATGGGTCTGAACGACAAGGCTCTGTTGCTCCTGCGTTTTCCTCCGATTCTTGCAGACCGGCTCGCACTGGCCGAAGACAGATTACGCCCACGGTTGGGAAACTGGGACCAGCTATGCACCTATCTTTCCGGCGCGATGAATACTGCCGTGCCAGAGCAGTTTCGTCTGCTCTATCTCGATAATCGCAACCGGCTACTCGCCGATGAGCCCGTGGACGATTTTGCAGCGACCGCGCCGATTTTTCGCCGCGCCTTGGCACTTCAGGCGGTCTCGTTCATCGGTGTGCAGAAAACCCTTACCGCGTTTCATGCCTCGACATCGCCTCTGACCCTCTTTGCCCGACGTCTGAGCATGGAAGCAGGTTCCCTGTCCATGATCGTCCATGACGTCGTGGTCGTCAGTGAAAGGCGAAGCCCTCTGAGCCTGAGACAGAAGGGACTCTTCTGAAGCGAATGGTCACCGGGAGATGGAGACCCCGGAGGTGCGGCCCCCACCGCGGGTCAGGAAGGCTGGCGGGCGAGTGCGTGGAACTGAG
>Ga0157365_10000709_pt1 | contig 14176 bp, 5 predicted proteins | sample AttsexASBM3_FD_111478 | JGI IMG/M metagenome (GOLD analysis project Ga0157365, IMG submission 111478) | Fungus gardens microbial communities from leaf cutter ant in Ribeirão Preto, State of São Paulo, Brazil - Atta sexdens ASBM3 | ecosystem: Host-associated > Fungi > Mycelium > Unclassified ... | reverse complement strand
GGGGGGGTATAGCTCCTCATGTTTTTTTTTCAAGTTAACTAATATGTTTTATAAAGTAAATACAAGAAACCTTTTTAAAAGAAGACTATTGATTGTAAAATTTAAAAAATAATTTTCTATTTTGAGCCTCGGTTGCTTAGTGGTCAAAGCGCTATACTGAAGATATAGATATGGAAGTTCGATTCTTCCCCAAGGCATTTTAAATAATGAGTTAAGTTACCATTTTTAGTTGTCAAAAACTAAAGGGATTCAATTTAAAGCTTTTCATTTTATTACCAGATATTCAAATTAACAGATAAAAGTGTATTAAATAAATTAATATGTTAGACACTATCATTAACATAAATAATTAAAAAAATGTTAGCAGCAGCAAAATATATTGGAGCTGGAGTAGCTTGCTCAGGTTTAATTGGAGCAGGAGCAGGAATCGGAGTAGTTTTCGGTTCATTAATCTTAGCTACAGCTAGAAACCCTCAATTAAGAGGACAATTATTCTCTTACGCAATCTTAGGTTTCTTACGACTGAAAAATATTTATAGTTATGCATCAATTTCTCCTACTACTGATAGGCCGAAATCGCATAATAGTCGCTGTCGGTTAAATGCGCATGGATTATCCGGACAAGTTTTATCCAACGAGATAGAGGTTGAAGTTCCGGTGAATAACTTTTATTACCGAGTTGTAGGTGAAACAAAGTGTTCCAAAGATATTATTACTATTAAAAGTATAGCGAAAGTCAAGTATTGGTTTAAATTAAGGTCATGGATTATATGTACACAACAACATTTAACGTACATACGAAGTAACACAAAAGAAGTATTTAATCGGATCCTTAAATACACAACCGACCTTTTTAACTTCCCTTATACAGATACATACTTCATAATTAGTAAAATCATAATTAGTTTAAACTTTATGATTATATCCTATAAATATCAGACAGGGAACCCCGGAAAGAGTATGGAGTCCATATTTATCGAACAATGAAGTTTAATTTCATTAGTGTTATTTATAACCTTATACTTTCAAGTTTACTACAAACAAGAAAATATAAGTTGGTACGGGGGCAAGATAAGTGAAAAAGCAAATGCCCTTCGTAATGGTCGGGATATCACATTAAAAATATTATGCAGAGAGTATTCAAGCATGTGACTCGCAAGTCTTAACAACTCTGCAAGAAAGCAGAATTCACTATTGTTCGGATCGGCTCGAATAAATTACAACCTGAATATATCGGATCAAAATTCTCAAGTAGATGATAAATCTAAGAATGATGATACCCTGACTCCAAATCCTAGGTTTGAATTAACATACACACAAATGGAAGACAAGGTATTCAAGGAACAATGTAAATTATTTGATCTTGCTGTCAAACTTGGTGTTAAAGATCAACAGGTACAAAGAAAAATTGATATTTTAATTAGATCAAGAATCTTTAGAGAATACAGTGTACTAAAAGTTATAAAAAATTCCGGAGGTAAAACACCTGGAATAGATAATGTAACCTTAAAAACTGAATCGGAATTAATTAACATGTCTGAAAAGCTAATAACACTTTTAAAATCTTATAAGGCCTCCCCGTTAAAAAGAGTTTACATTCCAAAAGCTAATGGTAAACAAAGACCACTAGGAATACCCACAATACAGGACAGATGTTTACAACAATTAATTGCTTTAGTTTTTGAGCCTATTGTAGAACTTAACAGTGATCCTAATAGTTATGGTTTTAGAAAATTTAGATCAGCTAAAAATGCCATAGGTACTCTTAGATCCAAGTTAAGATCAAACTCAGATAATGAACAAAAATATATCTTTGATTGTGATATTAAAGGATTCTTTGACAACATTAATCATGAGTGAATTCTTACGAATCTTCCATTTAAACCTTATATAAAATCCATTTTCAAAGAATGACTTAAATCAGGTTTTATTTACAATGGAGAATTCTCAGATACAATATCTGGAACACCTCAAGGAGGTATTATTAGCCCTATCTTGGCCAATTTCACCCTAAATGGACTGGAACAAACAGTTTTAGACTCTATTAAACCTTTGACCAAATCAAAGACTCAAAGAACTTCCGCAAAAGCTAAAAATGGGAAATATAAAACGATTAATATGTTAGTTAGCATTGTAAGATATGCTGATGACTTTATCATTTTAGCTAGAAGTAAACATATTATTACTGAATATATTAAACCTGCTGTAACTCTATTCTTGGAAGAAAGAGGACTTTCATTATCACCTGAAAAAAAAATATTCCCTATGTTGAATAATAAAGTTAATTTCTTAGGTTACGATATACAACATCGTGATGACTGAAAAATTAAATACCAAATTATGCATAGTAGAATAGGTAAAAAAGAAGGTATAGCAGTCTATCCTTCTAAAGAAAGTGTTGACAAAATTATGGATACAGTTAAAAATGTAATTCGAACTAGCAATAATTTAAGTGCTTTTGAATTAATTACTAAACTAAACCCTATATTAAGAGGATGATATAACTACTTCAGCTTAGGAAACTCTAGCTTTGTAAGAAGTAAAATAGGTCATGCCGTTTATCAAAAACTAATGAACTGAGCAATTAAAAAACATCCTAAATGAGGGATCAGAAAGATCACCAGAGAATATTTTTACTCGACAGAAAAATTCAAAGGAAGACATTGAGGGTTCAAAGGTAAAACCTTTCAAAACTCAAGATTCAATGAAGGTAATGAAGGTAAAAAGAATGTACTTATAAGTCCTTTTGATGTAGTAACTATGGCCACTACGGATTATAACTTACACTCTAAATTAAAAGACAGTAAAGCTTTCTCTAAAGAACATATTGAACTAATCAAATTCAATTTTAACCTAAAGATAAAATCAATGCCTAAATATGCATCATTTAAAGAAAAGTTATTTGTGAAACAAAAAGGAATTTGCGAATTGTGTAATAAAAATATAGACTTTGAAAATCTAAATAATTATAATTTACACATCGATCACATTAAACCAATATCTAAAAGAGGATCTAAAGGATCTATCACAAATATGAGACTGGTTCATAAATGATGTCATATTGAACACCACCAAGCGGAACAGCGTAATGATAAACAAAGTTAATTAAAACTAGACCATCTTGCCTTTAATTAAAATTTATCCTTAGTATCCGGATTGAGCCGTATGCATATAAATGTGCACGTACGGTTCTTTGAGGGGATCTTGCCGTGAAGCGGGTTCCATCTCTAGTGCTTTAGCTGAAGCCACAGGGTTATTCGCCCTAATGATGGCTTTCGTGCGCCGTTTGGTGCCTTTCGTTACGTTAGTTAAACTAACCGTAGATTATTGATATATCTCGACACTGACAAAGTTAGGTAGCGCGAGAAAGTCGCCTGCTGAACATAGCATCTTTGTAAAACCTATCTATGAATTAAGCGGATATTCGAAGGACATGGGTGAAGTGTTCTTGTTATGGATAAGATTATACTATCTGAAGTCAAATTCTCAGTGCCCTCTCATCATAGGGAGTAACATGTCCGTTAAAGGTTACTTAAATTGTAAAAACTATAAAGAAGGCGTAGTTATTAATCAATCTAATTTAACACGTTATCCAGGAAGGATAATAAAGGGAATGAGTTGACATCCTAAGACAAGTAAAATAACGAATACGCATACAACGGGATGGCCTAAGGGAAGCAATTCCTATCGGTCACAGAGCAGAGGTAGTACCTGACTTACGACAGTAAGATACGATTGACATAACAGTCTCTGAAAGGGAAGATCTGCAGTTAATACTTACGTTCAACTTAGACATTACAGTGCGGATGCACATAAAACGGTAGTGGACAAAGTGAACAGTTTAGCAGAATGATGTAAATCAAACCCTGAATTGGTCGTTGATAGAAAGTTATATAACATGATTTGTGACCCGAGTTTACTATACTTAGCTTACAATAATATCAAATGTAAACCAGGTAATATGACTCCTGGTATAGTCCCTACTACTTTAGACGGTATGAGCTTAGAAGAATTCATTAAATTGAGCGAATTACTAAAATCAGAACTGTTTTCCTTCTCACCCGCCAGAAAGTTAAATATCCCGGAAATGGGAAAAAGGGGAACCAGACCTCTATCAATAGCTCCTCCGCGAGACAAAATCATACAAGAGGCAATGAGAATTATCCTTGAAGCCATATTCGAACCGACCTTTTACGAAAATTCGCATGGATTCCGACCTAATAAGTCCTGTCATACAGCTTGACAACATATCTATCGCGACTTTAAATCCGTATCATGAATAATAGAAGGAGACATAAAAAAATGCTTTGACACCATCGATCATACGAAACTTATGGAGATCATAGAAAACAAAATTCAAGATCGTCAATTCACTAAATTAATCTGAAAGAGTCTAAGAGCGGGATACTTCGAATTCAAAATACATGAACACAATTTAATAGGTACTCCGCAAGGATCAATAATCAGCCCTATTCTAGCTAATGTATTTATGCATCAATTAGATAATTATGTAGAGTCAATCAAAAAACAATTTGATGTTGGAAAGAAGATAAGGGTATCTCCTGAATACACCAAGATAAGACATCTGAAACGTAAGGCGGAGAAAACCTCTGACATTCCACTAATCAAGGAGCTACATAATAAATTATTGAATACCGAATACACATTATTCAATGATCCGGGTTACAAGAGACTACACTATGTCAGATATGCAGACGACTGAATCATAGGAATAAGAGGTTCCAAAATAGACGCTGAAAAAATAAAGGAGTTAATAAAGCTATTTCTCACGGATAAAGGTCTAACTCTCAGCGAAGAGAAAACAAAAATCTCTAACATGGGAACGGATAAGATTAAATTCTTAGGTTTCCAAATGAGTAGACAATCACATGTTAAACACTTCGGATCACCAAGAAAAAAGCATGTAATCCAAGGTATGTCCTTAAGAATGAGAATAGAAGCTCCTCTTGATGACATCCGGAGAAAACTTTACGCACTCGGGATATTGAAAAATGGTAGACCTTACCCTCGAAATGTATGAAGAGGCTATACTCAAAGACAAATCTTAATCCTGTACAGCAGTATTTTCAGAGGATACTTAAATTACTACTCGTTTGCACATAATTACAGCAGAATGGCTACATTCCTTTACTGAACATTAAAAGGATCGTGTGGAATGCTGCTAGCATCAAAATTTAATATGAGATCTGTAAGTGCAGTGCTGTATAAATTTGGTAAAGACCTTACATACAAGGAGATTAAATTGATAAAACCTCGTAATAAGACAGATCAGAAATCCAATGAAATAGTAGAAACTAAGTTTTATAAACCTGATAATTATAAGGCAAACTATATGAACTTAAAAGTAAATCCCCGATTTTAAATATTCACCCTGTATCTATAGCCTCCCTAGATAAGCTAGAATGTACAGCATGTGGATCTAAACACCTGGTGGAAATGCATCACATCCGAATGATGAAAGATTTAAATCCTAAGTTATCTTACTTTGATAAATTGCAAATTAAATTAAAACGTAAACAAATGCCACTATGTAGAGCATGTCATATGAAACTACATCACGACAAACCGGTATAGATCTTAACATCAAACAAAACCTAAATACAAGTATTGATGGAGAGCCGTATGATGGAAAACTATCACGTACGGTTCGGGAAAGGGGTAGTATAACCCAAAAGGAAACAGTCGAATGTTGGGAATCGTTAACATTTATAAGAACCCTATCACAGGTGATCAAAACGTAAAAGACCCTAATGAGCATCGAAAGTAAAGACGGACGTCAGGTATTCCTCGAAGGGTTATATTATTCTAGTTCATTTATTATTATACTCATAATCTATATATTAATTATATAAATATGTGTCAAATTTTTAGTTTAGCAAGAAAATAAGGTTATATTTTAACCCTTAATACTATTTTTAGAATTTCTGCGTCAAATCCACTCTTTTTGTCAGTTATTTGAAAAGATCTTTTGTTTTGTCTATGTGTTTTTATATAGAAAAAGAGATAGCAATTAAAATAATGAATCATCATTATGTAGCTCTAATTTATGGCTCGGTAAATAAATTTACCCCTAGTTTTTTTTAATATTCTAAACAAGATATATTATATATAAGAAGTGCGATTGTTTAACTATATTTATGAATGATAGTATAAAGACTTTGAATGTTATACCCTTAGCATTAAGGATAAGATAAATATCTATTGTTTTATATTATGCTTACTTTAGGTAGTTATAAATTAAATAAATAACTAGAGAAAAATGGGGTAATAAATATAAGATATGAAAAAGATGAACACGAGTATGCCGAAATTTGGTAGACGGGTGGGTTTTAGGCACTCATAATTTAATTGTAAGAGTTCAAGTCTCTTTACTCGTAAAAACAAAAATCATCATTATCCAACACCATTCAATGGTACAATTATATATAAATTGTTTAACTAATATAACAAAGGGAGCAGCATATAAACTATGCTTATACTTTCATTTTATTGACTAATGCAACAATATTTTCAACTATTAGTACATTTAAGCTTTGCGATATTCTTTAATAAACTATAAATTTTAATATATTTTGCAAATTTTCTTGAAAAACAAAAAAGGGCTCTAAACAATTAAAAATATTATTAACAATAATAACACAAGACAAAAATAAAACATCAAATGAACAAATTAAAAAACTTTTAAAAAATAATCATCATACGATTGTTGTATATAATATAACTAATGTATTTTCTTATCTTATTTTATACCCTTTAATTTATTTTAATTTAGTTGTATACTTGATACTAGCTTTTTTTTAGGTGTCTTGTTGTGGCTTTAATAGCTTTTATAGACTTGCTTTAATTGAGACTAGTTCTTTTTTAGTTAAAATTTAAGAAAACTTTATTAGATTTGGGCTATATATTGAGGGCCTTTATCATTATTAAAGATAATATAAAATTTAAAATAATTTTAGTAACTAAACATAATAAAATTGCATGAGTTATACTACCAAATAATGTTATAACGTTGCCAAGATTAAACAATTACAAATTTATTCATAATATTTCTATTATTTATTGTGAAATATAATTTTTATTCTTTGGTTTGTGTACCTAATTAGGTATAAATTGAGTAATATTCTATCCATATTTTAACTATTTAAAGTTAACATCTTTGTGCTTTAGGAAATGTTATCTCAATTTAGGTTGTAATTTGTGCTTTCTATTTCCAATTAAAAATATATAAATATATATAAATAAAGCTATCTATAGCTTGTAAATAAGATTTATTACAAATTAAAATTTAATATAGTATATAATAATAAATAAAAACTATTAGAAAGTCTACAAAGTTTAGGTATTGCTGCTTCAACATTTTATAATTACTAAGTTAAAGTTCTTAATAATAAAGGCTACTGTTCTAATATAATAAACTGAGCACCAGGGGTATAAGATTAGTAAATGATCTCTAAGGGAAATTAGCCCACTCCAATAATATTAATCCAATTAAGAAACACGTGTCAGTTGCTACACGATATAAACAACAGTCAAATTTTCATTTATATTTGTAAAAACGGCGAAAATTCAGTCCCTAATATGTATAACTAAAACAATGAAAACCATGATAGCAAAACTAGTTGCGATGGAGCTACCCTCACTCTTTCCAAAGTTTACCCTTAATTTAACCTTAAACCAAATAAAGTTATATTAAGTATACACACCCAAAGTCCGGGCTAATGATATTAACCAGAAATGGTATTGGGTAACCAACAGACCACGGACAAAGTAATTCCTTGTGTACAGTAACAAGTTAAGATATAGCTCGAAAGACAAATGGCCTACCGCATAACTAATTTCCACAAAATTGGATACAAGCGCAACGAGCAGACGGGTATAGCATATGGAATACTACGAAGTGTTAAACTCTCAACATGAAGGTAAGATTCATTTAGCTTTAGATTTCCATAGGTTAAGGTATAATCTAATCGCCAGGAAACTGGTCACAGTCTTAATAGGCATTAGCTAAAACTAAGTACTACTCAATAAATGAGCACGAAAGTACCATAAATATACCAAACTAACCGTCCTCTTTCAAACTAGCCTAATCTCCTTAAGTACCGTTTAATTAAAGCTCCCTAATACACTTATTTCTATGTGTCGAAAGGCTACATTCTTGTAATAAAAAAGGAACAAGGAATAAAGTCTACGAGTCGTATAAGGATTCTTCGTTAAACTGCTACTTCGCCCCTTCACCTACTCATCTAGGATCATAAAATACCTACTAGACAAAAAGCTTGATAGAAGCCGCCTTTAAAAAAATATAAACTAGAGCTTAGTAAACGTCAGTGTAATACGGTATAGGCCAGTTGCTTCATTAAGTCCGGATTATGGGACTAAGACTGCTGTATAGACCATACGGCTGTATAAACAATCTAGGTTACTGGGACATAGGTGATAAATAAGCTATAGGCTATCACTTCAGTAATGATCTCCTTAGCAAGTACATGAACAAGAAGTAATAAGAGCTCTACTTCTATTTATTAAAAATTAGGAGCTATAGCCCTGTATGCAACAAGACTACTTTTAACGTCCTAAAGGAAAGTATACACGAATAACAAACTAATCAAATATGAAAGAATATTAGGTAATGAACAATTAGCCAACTAAGGAAAAAGCCTAATTAATAAGTAATTGGTTAAAATAATGAATGGAAAAGAAATTTCTATGGATCGAATTTAAAGCTTGTTAAGTGCACCCCGAAGTAGAACATTGAGCGATCTGATTCAGTCAAGGCGGATAACTATTAAACCACACCAGAAGCATATAGCCGTTCCAACTAAAGATCAGGACCTGTTATTGCTACCCTCGAACTACGACAAAGATGGTTAAATTTTCTATAATTATACATAGAAGCCGTTCAGTTAATGATTCAGCAGTCGTTACCATGGTTACGTAAACTCGCGATTGTACAATGGATCATCCGATACCGAAGCGATTGTGCAAAACTTTTAACTAACGTACGAAGAATTAAAATGGATGGACAAAGAACATCAAAACTAAAAAGTAAATAACCACAAGGTTCGCCCGCTAATCTAGACAAATATCGAAACAATAAATCTAGGGGTCATTGTGCGGCTAAGTTTTTTATTTAATAATATTAAACACTCAAAGGTAAATTATAAACAATTACTTGTTGAATATTCCTCATAACATTAAATCAACAATAGTTAACAATACTTTATCTTATGTATAAAACTGTGTTTACTTGATAAACTTACTGGAAAACTCTTTAATTTGTTGGGATATTGTAATTATAAATCTAATTGATAAAATCCTCTAAAGTAATCATATTAACAATAATACTAATAGACTATAAAACAAAGTCAATATTAAAAAAACAAACAAAAAAGAAAAAATATGGATTAACCGTAAAAATTATAAAATATAAACTAAGTAAACTAAAATTAAAGTTAAAAACAAATTACTTAAGGAATAACTCTGATTAGTAAAATACCATTTAAATTTATTTTAAATAAAAAAAAGTTTAGTTTAAAAATGACTTATACTTGAAATAAATAGGTAACAAATTGGTTGAAACATTAATTTTAAAAAGAGTTATAAATTCATTAAAGTATAAAATAGTAGGAGTTAATAAAGTAACTAAATTGAATGACTTATTCGAGAGTTAGAGTTCCGATTTTGGGATACCTTTGATCCGGCTTTATTAATTAGGGTTGTATGCTATAGGCTTTGTATTCTATAAATTTGTAGTCTGTTACCCATTATCCGTCGTGTTTTACCCTCCCCCGCCCTTTACTGTTACCTGTTTACGCTTGTTCTAATTTACCACTTAGATTGGTGCTTAAGTCTATTGGTTCGGCAATATAGAGTAGTCCATCGTCGTCATAGTGTAAGATGCGTAGTATCGCGCTTTTATTTGAAAATTGATTTTAGTATAAAGTTGGATAGGCTCGGTGATAATTGAGATATATGAATTACTCCTTGATAGTAGCAGTAGGGCTTGTTTAATTATGCTAAAAATGTATTTGACCGCTAGGCTATTCTAGCTGTTTTTATATGCCTCGCCTTCGATCTTAGGGGCTCGCTCAGTCACTATCGCTTTAGGCTAGCTTTACAGTTCTACCCTCTATCACCATTGTTCGATTTATGTTATCTATTAAACTTATTAGTTATTGGGAATAACCCATATCGGGACTATTATCGGTAATTTCTAGCTTGATTCTATCAAAGAATTTCTTTAAATTGAACTCATAGATATATTTACTATTTAGTACTCCATCTACCTTTGTTCCCTGCTCGTTAAGATTCCTTTGTGAAGGTTGAATCCAGGTTGAATCGGCTTATAATATTGCATGTTATCTACCTGTTGGACTCCGTGTAACATGTTTAGCTTTATTCGCTCGTGTAGGTAACCTTAAGTATCGGCTATCTCCTATGATTTCGCTATTCCCATTTTCATATACCTATAGTTAGAGTGTAGTAGTAATCCTTGTCTGTGGGTATCGTAGGGTATACTTAAACTCCCACCTTTAAAGACTACGTGAAAAATTAATACCATATAACTTACTAGTAGAAGCTTAATCCTTTGTTAAAAACTTATATCTTGCACGCATGTGATACTTCCCCTTTATTTATTTTGTATTTTATATACTGATTCATCGTTTGATTCTCAAATCTTTCATATTGATATTAGGCTTAAAACTCTCATTTTGTGTCACCTTATTTAAAGGTACTCCGATAACTCTGTGATTTGGATAACGGAGGAAATTTAATATAAGTATTTTTCATGTGATAATAATACACAGTAAGTCATTAAGGGTAGTCCTTTAACGTTGAGATTACTGACTATCGTTTTAACTACTCAGTTTCCAAGGAGTTATCACCACTATTTACGATTAGTTAGGCGGAGTAGGTCCGTTGAGCGAGTAGTTTTAAACTAAAACAAAGCTGTTAAACAAATAAGTAAAGGAACAATTGTTAAAATTGTAAAAACAAGTTCTACAGAAATTCAGCAAAATAGCAACTCTAAAAATATTTACCAAAAATCATTTAATTAATTTATAGTTATGAGTAAAGCATTCAAAGTATTTTTCCATTTATTGAATTTAGGATATTGATATACACCAAAGATATACTGAATAAGATTGACCTTCAATAGTACGTAATGAAATTAATATTAACACTATTTATATAGTAGTTCTTCAAAAATATATCTAGATTAAAAAGCAATAATGTCTTAAATCATCTGTCTAATTAATTCGACATCAACAATATTTACTTTGACTTATAACTTACTTAATAGTTTTAATATTGCTTAATTATATATTAATCATTGTAAATACTTATTATTTAATTTTTTTTAAAAAGAAAAGAAATGAACAAATTTATGAAAAATTCATAAACCAAAGATTATTAACTTGAAAATACTAATCCTATTAGTACTACAACTACTATACTTATTACTTATTACTTATTACTTATTACTTATACTTCAATTAAATTTAATCAACTAAATATTAAAATATTAAAAATATAAACTGCTTAACTTAGTTCGATAAAATTGTCCAAAATTTTGATAAAACAATAAAAAATTATAAAAATATTAAAAATAATTAAAAAAGCTAATTAACTATACCTAAAATATAAATTTACTATCTTCTTAAAATTACAAGTAATTCCTATAGGGACACGAGAGAGAGTAATTAGTAAGGTGGAGAGAGCTCAAAACTCTACGTTATTGTTGGGTAGAGGAAGGCCTACTGATATTAACTGTTCTTTCGTGGGATTGGACTTTAATCTCTCACAGCTGTACGTTTACTTACATTATAAGACTTCCGCTTTCAGCTTAGTGCCAGCTACTAAATTCTTTTTTCTTATTATTACTTATATTTTAGCATCACCTTTCGATGTATACCTTTGCACTCTGGTTTTAGGATATATTTAAGTTACTATAGACAGGTTTACACTCTATTTGCAGTACTTTAGATGATAGGTTACTATCCTATCTGTGTCGCGATGCCCATTGAAGTTGGCTCGAGCTAGAATATTTGTAATAATTTTGTTCCTAGACTTATATTTGGATTTGATATAATCATGTGGTTATTTAACCAATTAAAAGATTAATATCCCATCTGTATCCATGCTTAATTGTTATAATTTTTATATTCATAGTATTTATTACAATTTTTAACAAAGACTTCCAGTACCTTTTTACTTATTATTTTTAATGTGTCTTAGACTTCGAATTAGTTAAGGCTCCATCTAATTTACTTTGTAGAGGAATCTAAGTATTACGTTAATTTATTACACTTTAAAGTAATTCTATTATAAATTAAAAAGAGACGACTTAGTCTTAATATGTCAATCAATAGTCTAAATTAATATCAGAATAAAAATTAACTACGCTAACTCCCAAATGTGAGCCAAATCCGTATTTTAAATAAATATAATACTAACCTATTTAAGATTTATTGAAAAAAAAATCAGAATAAATTAGATATATTTTATACTTATGACTTTGATATTTGAGCACAAATTCGTGGCACTTAATCTTAGTATTACCCACCAAAGGATAATGGTATATTAATGATCAGATTTTACTTCCACTTAAAGATCTTAGAACAAAGAACGACCTTGACAAAAGATATCTTCCATTATATATATGTAACTGATCTCTACACAGAACTAAGTCGTAGTCTAATAAAAATAAAGAAATATAAGTAGGCTAGATGCAAGGTCTAGTAGTAGTCTAATTAACTTTGTTAAATTGGCTAGGCCTAATAAAATATATATTCATTTATTATTGAACTTGAGATATTAGTAAGAGGAAAAGGCTTTAAATCTCTAGGACACTAAGAGCCTTACTAAGTCTTAATTAATCTATTAAAAATTTTACTTACAAAAAGAGATAAATATATAAATATATAAACATATAAATATATAAACTATAAATATATAGTGCTCAGATATCAGATATTTCATTAGCCTTTTAAAGTTTTTAAATTCTGTTATTTTTTAACCCTTTTACTTAGATTAGTCTTAATTGTTTTATATTAATATTTTAGTATTTTGTAAATATGACAAATAAGAGATGCATAAGGGTTAAAATCCCTTCACTCTTAATTTTATAGAAAAATTCTAGCTATTCTTAAAGGAGAGGCAAAACTAGCTATTCTTAGCTATATTTTATACTAAACTTACAAAGGTAAAAAATTAAAAATAATTAGTCTTTGTCTAATTTGCTCAGATAAAGATAGTTTTTTCTTAATTAGTTTTATATGTGCTTATGAAGTATTTTTGTTTTCGTCCGAATAAAGTCGTGTTAGATTAAAAATTAGTAAATAAGTAAATAAGTAATTAAGTAACTAAGTAATTAAGAAACTAAGAAACTTAGAAACTAAGTAAATAAGTAAATGCTATGTAACTTTTCTGTTAAACTTTTAAAAGATTTATCTTATCTATTTATCTTTAATTTTTATTATAGACTAGGCTTAGTTGTATATTGCCCCTAGATAAAGAATTATTTAAAAAATTTTTATTAATCTGATTCAAATTAACACATTTTATTATAAAACCTGGCTTTGTGGCTTTTATCTGTATAAAACTAGGACTTTATAAAAACACTAATAGACTGCAAATGTTTACTTAGGATTTTTAAGATACAGCTCTATATGCACTAATGATAAGTTTTATTCTACTTTGATATTTAAGTGGGTGTTTTAAACTATTTTTACTTTCTAATCATCCTATGAATTTAATTTTCATATCATTTACTTCGCTTAACACTAAACTTTCCCTTATTACTTTAAGTAGTCTTCATATTTGCTAGTATATAAAACTTATGTTAAATTTAACAGATTATATTTTCCGCTCCCTCTCCAACAGCTAATTATCAAAAAGGCGTATTTCCCCGTTTAAGAAATGGAACCAATAAACTGTTTAGAAAATAAAGAATTTAGAGCTAATCATAATTAATATTAATAAATAATCAGGATATTTGCACTAGATTTCATTAATCATCTAATATCACAACTAAAGACTCATTGAAATAAAGAAGTAAAGAATGAAATAAGTAAGGGTGCGCCCCACCCCTACCACCCCTGTGACGGGGACCCCTACACCCCGGTTTTATAATTTAAGGGGGGCCTCCGCT
>Ga0157365_10000708_pt1 | contig 14178 bp, 15 predicted proteins | sample AttsexASBM3_FD_111478 | JGI IMG/M metagenome (GOLD analysis project Ga0157365, IMG submission 111478) | Fungus gardens microbial communities from leaf cutter ant in Ribeirão Preto, State of São Paulo, Brazil - Atta sexdens ASBM3 | ecosystem: Host-associated > Fungi > Mycelium > Unclassified ... | reverse complement strand
TCCAGAATTTATAAACTTACACTTACTTCACTTTCTCAGTTTGCCCCACCGCACTGCCGAAACAATGCCCCAGTTGCCACTGGCATTGGGCCTACGCCATTTTGCTGTCTCCATGCTACGGAGATACTCAAGTGCTTCAAAAAACGTGCCAAAACGCTTCTGAGCCGCTTTATCACCTACGCCAAACGAACCATCACGGGTGCTCGCCAAACCGGGGTGAAAACAGGAACCATCAGCTGCGTATGGAACCAACAGTTCAGGATCGTTATCTTCAGATGAGTCAGACGCTAACAACTGCCACGGCTCAACACTGAGAGCGTTAGCCAGCACCTCAATCGCATCCAAAGACGCATTAGAACCGCCGCGTTCAATGCGGCTCATATAGCTACGAGCAAACCCACACCGATCGGCAAAGGCTTCTTGGCTCATTCCGGTGGCAATGCGCAACTCTTTTACTCGTTGTCCAAACAATTTTCTCAGGGTCATGTTCATGCCCTGAATTTGTGCAGATGTCCACTAAAGAGCCACGCACTAATAGTGACATTTTGAATCAATGCGCTATCATGCGGTTAAAATCACCGCTGGGGTGGATTCTGAGGGATAACAACATGTCAAAAATACGGCTTAGTAAGCCCGGCTTTTCAGCCAAGTCTGCGCTGACCATTATGTTAATCGCTGCGTCATCTGCATCTTATGCAGCAGAAAGCATCGATCAACTGGCGACGCGCATCGGTATGGATCACTTTCGGGAAGCGATTAAGAATGACGACCGTAACGCCTTTAAAACCCTACCGGCAAAAGGCTATAAAAACGGCTTAACCGGGTTACTACTTAAACGAACACCTACGTTAACCCCGAATACAGCTTTGCTGATTGCGATACGGACACCGTTATTATCTCGGTGCAAGAACACAAAACACTCCCTGGTTGCCGCATATCTCTAAAGCTAGCGACTAAAGATGCTGACGGTAGCTATCACGATAATGGCATTCGCATCGAATACGGTATTGCGACCGGCTCCAAAAAGTTTATCGCCAACAATTCAGCGTGGGCGCAGCATGCCATCACAGGTGGTAAGGTGCTGGAAAGCTCGTTGAAGAGAGATGCCAACGATACTGTCTGCATAGCATGGCCAACGATGGCAAAAAATATTGCCATCGGGCGAGACGAACACAACCCTATTTCCGTCTATCAACAACAAATCGAAGATCTCAGAGGCAAACCCGGTATCATTGAGAGTAATATTGTTTTTGCCCATGCCCTTGCTGGCATGGTTTACAAAGACATGGCCGCAAAAAAATCGCAAGAAGTTGAAGTATTGGTTTATCAAAACTGCCAATCAGGTATGTGAAAAATTCAAGATTAATCAAAGATTGCGGTAATAGTTGCTCTGGAAACGCCGTATTCGCGCGCTAAAGCACTGACACTGGTTCCATTTTTCTTTTTCTCGGTAATCGCTCTACGGTCTTCTGGGGCGATTCTCGGCGGTCTTCCCAGCTTCTTACCTTCGGCTTTTGCCCGCAACAAACCAGCCTGGGTCCGCTCAATCAGCAGGTCACGTTTCATCTCTGCAACCGCTGCCAGCATTGACAGCAGAAGCTTACCCGCAGCGGAGGTGAGATCAGTCGTGCCAAGCTGGTGGACAATAACCTTGATGTTTCGATCAGCCAACTTTCTGACCGTTTGCAGAACGTCAATCGCATCACGTCCCAGACGGTCTAGTTTTGCAACTACCAATGTTTCACCATCGCGGATTTTGCTGAGCATTTCAGAAAACGCTTTGCGTTGCACCGCAGGAACCTTCCCGCTAACAACATCAGTAAACTAAAAGTCGAAAGTCCATCCAGCTTGCTCAATTTCCAAACGCTGGTTCTCAGTATCCTGCTGCGAAGTCGAAACACGCCCGTAGCCAAAAATCGCCATAGTCATCTCCTCATCCGGCCCCTGCCGGAAAACGGTGATGAAAATAGGATGGCCTGCCCAAAAAGCCAAGGCTAATTTTCCAACAGTGTTAAAGCGCATGATTGAAAGGTGCCAGAAAACGGTCGTTTGTTGGCGCTTAAAACGGGTGAAGACATGTTAGGCTAAAACCATCACTTCATAAGGACAACCGAAATGATTAAAGGCGCGATTCTTTCACCGTGCGGTAAGTATCGCTACTCGTTATCACGAGTCTGGGACGAATCAAAACCGTATACCCTTTTCATAGGGCTAAATCCTTCATACGCCGATGCTGAGAAGGATGATCGCACCTTGAGCCGCTGCATATCGTTTGCCAAAAGCTGGGGCTACGGTGGCGTATACATGGCCAAGCTGTTCGCATTCGTTCACACCCAGCGACATGAAATGATGAAAGCGCCTGATCCCATTGGCAAAGATAACAATAGCCACTTGATACGTCTTGTTAGCGGTGCCGGACTGGTTGTCGCCGCATGGGGAAATGAAGGCAGACACCTCAAACGCTCAACGACCGTCCGACAACTATTTCCAGAGAGCACAATGTGCTTCGTCTTAAACGCTACAGGTGAGCCGAAACACCCTCTGTATATGAAAAACGACAGTGTTCTCATACCTTTAGGTTAATATCGATAACTGCGTTCAGAATATGAACGCAGCCATATGATATATATGACTTTTCTTTAAAATGATGGTGTGCTAGCTTCTCTCCTGACACCTACCTCATGCGGTAAACCGGTCCGGATAGGTGGAGCTCACCGCTGTTTAGCGGAAGACGTCAGGATGGGAACTCTGCGTAACGTTGATTGTGGTAGGTAGGGCGCGCAAGCGTTTGATGCAGCCAAGCAGAGGGTGAAAGTAGCTATCGGCGGATTCTTGAGTAGCTTCTTTTGCGCATAATGCATCTTTCAAGAAAGGTCGTCACACCACGAGGAAGACTTGATCTTCATCTGGCAAGGGGAACCGAGCAACCTACGGGCTATCTTCTCAGATGGCCTTAGGGTTGATATGTCCGGCCTCCCCCCCGAGGAAGTGTTAACATCTTAAAGAACAATTTATGTTTTAACATTTTTAACAATTACACTTCTCTGCTGTTTGGTGTCTTAAAGCGTTCCCATCAAAAGTAAACCTGCCGCTTTTGCCTCACCTGCCTAGCAACCAAACACGAACCAGAAGCTGCTAACCTTCAACGTGTTCGCGGTGCAAATGCAGCCAGATATGCTGTGCGCGAAAAAGTGAACCTCCTAGGTTTGGAAGTCCTCCTCTCAGGCATTGCGTCCAAAAACTTCGGTGATGGCAAAATCATCCTTATACTTGCAGATAAACATTGTTGAAAAATTCCCTCCCGCATAGTTCAATTAACCACTTAGGATTTTTCTGATCTCCTTTCTCAAGGAAGCTTATGCCCGTATCCAATTATTACCAAGCCCAACCGGATTGTTATGTGCGCTTTGATTGGGGTGGGATTTCCCTTGAAGGCGAGTTTTTCAGCTATGAGGAGTATGGTCGAGATATCGATCCGAAATGGGGATACATCCGACCATTTGATAGAGCAATCAGACAACAACTAATCGATAATTTACAAGCAACTCACGGGATTGATCTCCTGACATTCACCTCTCAAGGCGACCTGATCACCTGTGATGCTTTTGTCACCGATAAAGATCTGCAGGCAGCACACCAAATTCTCGTAGAGTCCTTTGATTTCGTTGATGAATCGGAGCTTACAACTGAAAGGGAACACATCGGTAACTGCCGTATCGATTTGATAAGACGCCAATACATTGTCGGCAGCGATCTTAAAGGGCCCAAAGAGTCTTTGGACAACCTCAATGCAGAGTTTCTTAAATGGGTAACACCTTTCTACACGCCGTTGCGTTACGAGCGGAAGTGGTTAACCAAGCATCGTAATGGGTTATTACGTTTTGGCGCGCTCGTTGCTGTCGCTGTTTTTGCCTATATCCACTACGGGTGATAATAGAAAAGCGAGACCTGTCCTGCGGTTTTGAGAAACCAACGATTGATGAAACCATCAAACACTAGCAGTGTGCCCTCGGCAACACGCGCCTGCAATGGTTGTCTCGGATGAGCAAAATATTAGCGTTTTCTCAGCGACCCCTGACGCGCGGACACGCACTGGGGCGCGGGCGAGCTATAGAGTTGAGGGAGGGGCAACCATAAGCGTGCAATTTTTCAAGCTGGGGATTCAGCTATAGGCTAACGGTAGAATGCGGCTTGTAGAGGGTTGTGCGCACATACTCAGTACAACCACATTACTTCATGCGCACAAGCCCCTGAGAGCCGAGTGTGGCAGGGATTGCAGAAGAAGTCAGCTGAATGGAAACGACCGTGTAGCCCTCAATTATTCAATTCCTTGGTTAGTTCTACTTCACCAGTGGCAGCATTAGAGCGTAGGTAAAAGAGATCACTATTCATCTGCTCTGGCTTCGTCCATATCTCCGCCTCCCTCGAATCGCCTTTCTGTCTGGTATAACCCAGCTTAGTCAAATAAGCCCTCAACGTCTCGACGTCAGATACTCCCCTAAAAATGATCGTGTTTGATGGGGCGTATCCATCTCCGGGGTGTGATTCAAAGTAATAATCGTTCGATATGCGCGGAGCCTTCTCAATATCTTTATCAGTCAGGGAGTGATAATTGAAAAAGTCCTTTTCAGTGTACGTGGTCGCTTCATTGATACCAGAGGCAATAAAATAGATAAATAACCAGCAGAGGATAACAACCGTAATTAATACAAGGATGCTCCATTTAAAGAATTTACGCATTATCACTTCACCCCTGTATAACCAAGTGACGTCCCATTATCTGTAATAACTTTAACAACCCCAGAGGTAAAATCGTCCCACGGCCTCAACGAGGTCATAAAATGCGGGAGATTCCCTGTGTACGGCTGGTGACGCATGCACGGATCATCCGGATCAGGGAACAGAATCGGACGGAAACCACGGTTTTTATGGGAGCCTATAGCACCGTAATGATCCCAGCGGCGAACGGCGGAATCGTAACTCACAGGTTTAAGGCGATAACCATAACGCCCCGGCATGATAGCTCGGTGGAATCCGAACAGATCAGAAACTAAATCCTCACCACTGAAACCGCTATCGGTGTACCAAGAGAAAGCCCGCAAGCTTTGCAACCCTTCAAATCGAGCTGCTGTGCTCATCATCATCGCCAGCATGATTCTGTTAATATCTTCGGTACTCCGCCCGCGCTTAATTTCCCAGCGGGAGAATTTGCCTACTCCGAATTGTGAGTTGAATTTCACAAAGTGCATATCCTGCCGATACATCACTATGTAGGAAGGCTTGCCGCTACGTTCCCCCGCGATGAACTGGCTTTTAAGCTTCATGATATCACTACCACGAGCATGCCCCATGTCAACCCAGCCAAGCACCTTAGTATAAACAATACCCCTACGCAAAACGTCGAACTGCACCCCATCCTGTATTTCCGCTCTGGTGCTCATCCTTCCACCTCCTTGATAGATTTTTGTTGCCAGTGTTATAGCCTATTTTGAAGCCAGTCCAGACGGCTGACAATACCGCCTATAAGCCCCGTTGGTGGTACAGACAAGCGGAGCCTCTGGCGACTTCATCAGGGTTATGTCATTACAGCGGGGCTTATCAGGGCGCTCGTGTATCCTCAGAGGGAACCGTGAGCCAGACGGAGACAGAGCCTGCATATCGTTTGCAGGTACGAATCACCATAAACCTATTTATTCCCTGCAACATCATCTCGACGTGTGGCATAAAGGAGCATCGGGCAAAAATGCGCCACGCTGTAAGTTTCAGGGAATCATGCCGGATGTGCGGCTTTCAGTTCATGTTGGGCTATCGCGGTATGACCAGTGGAACGACCGCCAGCGCTTTGCTAAACTCCCTGTTCACCATTCAACAAATCGCGGCAACTATCAGGGTAAATAGCGGTACTTTGGTCACATCACCTTAGAGCTAACTCATTGAGTTACAAGGATTTTAAAGGGCTGGAGCGGGCGAAGGGAATCGAACCCTCGTATAGAGCTTGGGAAGCTCTCGTTCTACCATTGAACTACGCCCGCGAAGAGGTGCGTTAAGCATTATAGGCGTTAGGCGACCGGTGGCAAGCCCCCGGCAAGCTAACTGACGGATTTATAAGCAACCGCCCGCGGCGCAAACGGGCGGTGAGGCATCAGCAGGACGGCGATTTGCCCTGCGGCGGCAGATAGCGCAGCGGATCGATAGCCGTCGCGCGGTAGCGCAGCTGGAAGTGCAGGCGCACGGAATCAGCGCCCGTGCTGCCCATCGTCGCGATTTTCTGCCCGGCTTTTACCTGCTGGCCGTTGTTCACAAGCATAGTGTCGTTGTGCGCGTAAGCGGTAATGTACTCTTCATTATGTTTAATCATGATGAGATTACCGTAACCGCGCAGCTGGTTACCGACATAGACCACCCTGCCCGCTGCCGAGGCGTAAATGGGCTGCCCGCGGCTACCGGCGATATCAATGCCTTTGTTGCCGCCGTCACTGTCGGAATAGCCCATCACCACTTTGCCGGACGTCGGCCAGCGCCAGCAGCGTTGTCCTGCGGGCGGCGGAGCCACTTTCGGCAGCGTTTTCGCCGGGGTGGAGCGCGAGGCGGAAGCGGTGCGGGTCGAGCTCTTAGCAGACGTCGACGCGCCTTTCACTTTGAGCCGCTGGCCAACTTCGATGGTGTAAGGAGGAGAAAGGCCGTTCAGACGAGCGAGCTCGCCAACGCTGCTGCCGGTCATCCGGGAGATGCGATAAAGCGTGTCGCCGCGTTTAACCGTATAGGTCGGGCCGCTGTAGCTTCCCCGGGTCGCGTCAGTGACGCCTGACTTATTACCTGAGCAGGCGGCGAGAAACAGGCAAACCAGAAGGCAAAGCGCTTTCTTTTTCAGTAAGGCGGACGACCACTCCGTGCTCAAAACGGCTCCTCATGACAGACGATAACTTTTTTACGGCGCTTATCTTAGCAGTTCCGTTTCGTTCATCCTAACCCGGCAGGCCTCGCTAAAATGAAAAAGCCGCGCGCTCCCTGCGGAACGCGCGGCTTTGTGAGCAGCGTGACGGCTTATTTCACCGGACGCATCGCCGGGAAGAGGATCACGTCGCGAATGGTGTGGCTGTTGGTAAACAGCATCACCATACGGTCGATCCCGATACCGAGACCTGCGGTCGGCGGCAGGCCGTGCTCCAGCGCGGTGACGTAGTCTTCGTCGTAGAACATCGCTTCGTCGTCGCCGGCGTCTTTCGCGGCCACCTGATCCTGGAAGCGCTGCGCCTGATCTTCTGCGTCGTTCAGCTCGCTAAAGCCGTTACCGATTTCACGACCGCCGATGAAGAATTCAAAGCGGTCAGTGATTTCCGGGTTAACGTCGTTGCGGCGCGCCAGCGGAGACACTTCTGCGGGATATTCGGTGATGAAAGTCGGCTGGATCAGGTGCGCTTCAGCCACTTCTTCGAAGATCTCGGTGACGAGACGGCCAAGACCCCAGCTCTTCTCGACTTTAATGCCGATGGACTGTGCAATGCCTTTCGCCTTCTCGAAATCGTCCAGATCCGCCATGTCGGTTTCCGGGCGATATTTCTTGATGGCTTCGCGCATGGTCAGTTTTTCAAACGGCTTGCCAAAATCAAACGTCTCTTCGCCGTAAGGTACCTGCGTGGTGCCAAGAATCTCCTGGGCCAGGGTGCGGAACAGCGATTCGGTCAGCTCGATCAGATCTTTGTAATCTGCGTACGCCATGTAGAGTTCCATCATCGTGAACTCAGGGTTATGGCGCACAGAGATGCCTTCGTTTCGGAAGTTGCGGTTGATTTCAAACACGCGCTCGAAACCGCCGACCACCAGACGCTTGAGATAGAGCTCAGGCGCGATACGCAGGTACATGTCGAGATCCAGCGCATTGTGGTGCGTCACGAACGGACGCGCGGACGCGCCGCCCGGGATCACCTGCATCATCGGGGTTTCAACTTCCATAAAGCCGCGGCCAACCATGAACTGACGGATCCCAGCGAGGATCTGCGAGCGCACTTTGAAGGTGTTGCGGGATTCATCATTCGCGATGAGATCGAGATAACGCTGGCGGTAACGCGCTTCCTGATCCTGCAGGCCGTGGAATTTATCCGGCAGCGGGCGCAGCGCTTTGGTCAGCAGACGCAGCTCGGTGCAATGGATAGACAGCTCGCCGGTTTTGGTTTTAAAAAGCTTGCCGCGCGCGCCCAGGATATCGCCGAGGTCCCATTTTTTGAACTGCTCGTTGTAGACGCCTTCCGGCAGATCGTCGCGCGCCACATACAGCTGAATACGGCCGCCGACATCCTGCAGCGTCACGAAAGACGCTTTACCCATAATACGACGGGTCATCATACGGCCTGCCACGCAGACCTCGATGTTCAGCGCTTCCAGCTCTTCGTTTTCTTTGCCGTCGAAGTCAGCGTGCAGTTGGTCTGAGGTGCGATCGCGACGAAAATCGTTCGGAAACGCGACGCCGTTTTCGCGAAGCGCAGCCAGCTTCTCGCGGCGCGTTTTGAGTTCGTTATTAAGATCGACCGCCGCTTCTGCGCCTTGTGCTTGTTGTTCAGACATGTTGGTTCCTCATAACCCTGCTTTCAGACTTGCTTCGATGAATTTATCCAGATCGCCGTCCAGCACCGCCTGGGTATTGCGGGTTTCAACGCCGGTGCGCAGATCTTTGATACGGGAATCGTCCAGTACGTAGGAGCGGATCTGGCTGCCCCAGCCGATGTCGGACTTGTTATCTTCCAGCGCCTGCTTCTCAGCATTTTTCTTCTGCATTTCCAGCTCGTACAGCTTCGCCTTCATCTGCTTCATGGCCTGGTCTTTGTTCTTGTGCTGAGAACGGTCGTTCTGGCACTGCGTCACCGTACCGGTCGGAATGTGGGTAATACGCACCGCGGATTCCGTACGGTTAACGTGCTGACCGCCCGCGCCCGACGCGCGATAGACGTCAATACGCAGATCCGCCGGGTTGATTTCGATATCGATATCGTCTTCCACTTCCGGATACACAAATGCAGAGCTGAAAGAGGTGTGGCGGCGGCCGCCGGAGTCGAACGGGCTCTTACGGACCAGACGGTGTACGCCGGTTTCCGTGCGCAGCCAGCCAAACGCGTAATCGCCGGAGATTTTAATGGTGGCGGATTTCAGGCCTGCTACTTCGCCTTCGGACTCTTCGATGATTTCGGTTTTGAAGCCGCGCGCTTCAGCCCAGCGAAGATACATACGCAGCAGCATGCTGGCCCAGTCCTGCGCCTCGGTGCCGCCGGAGCCCGCCTGGATATCCAGGTAGCAGTCGGCGCTATCATATTCACCGGAGAACATGCGGCGGAATTCAAGCTGCGCGAGTTTGGCTTCCAGCTGATCCAGCTCGGCCACCGCTTCATTGAAGGTTTCTTCATCGTCCGCTTCAACGGCAAGCTCAAGCAGACCCGCTACGTCATCAAGGCCCTGAGACATTTGATCCAGCGTCTCGACGATAGCTTCAAGGGAAGAACGCTCTTTGCCGAGCGCCTGCGCGCGTTCGGGCTCGTTCCAGACGTCCGGCTGTTCCAGCTCGGCGTTTACTTCTTCAAGACGCTCTTTCTTGGCATCGTAGTCAAAGATACCCCCTAAGAACGTCTGAGCGCTCCGTGAGGTCCTGAATGCGGTTCTTTACCGGATTAATTTCAAACATGGCTGTAGAATCTTTTAGTGATGAAGATGGGCAAAATGCGGTCGTAAAACGGAAAGTTTACCGGATTTACGCCGCCTTTTATAGTTCATCCTGGCGCTAAACGGGCCAGAGATGGTCGATAATTAATTGCAGGCTGCGGTTGCCGCGAAACTCGTTAACGTCAAGCTTATAGGCGAGCTCCACTTCGCGCACGCCCGGATCGGGCCAGCAGGTGGTGTCAACGTTAAACGCGATGCCATCCAGCAGCGGCCCGCCGCCGACCGGCTCCAGCATCAGCTTCAGATGGCGTTCGCCAACCAGACGCTGCTGAAGAATGCGAAAACGCCCGTCGAACAGCGGCTCCGGGAACATCTGCCCCCACGGGCCCGCGTCGCGCAGCATTTCTGCGACGTCAAGCGTCATCTCCTGCGGGGCGAGCGCGCCGTCTGACCAGATCTCGCCCTGCAACATCGCCGGATCTAACCACGCGTTGACGAGCTCTGCGAAGCGCGCCTGAAACTCCGGAAAGCGCGCCTCTTCCAGCGACAAACCGGCCGCCATCGCGTGCCCGCCAAATTTCAGCATCATGCCAGGGTAGAGCGTGTCGAGACGCTCCAGCGCGTCGCGCATATGCAGCCCCTGCACCGAACGCCCTGAGCCTTTGAGTATCCCCTCGCCCGCTGGCGCGAAGGCAATCACCGGGCGATGGAAGCGCTCTTTGATGCGCGAGGCGAGAATACCCACCACGCCCTGATGCCATTCAGGATGGAAAATCGCGATGCCGCTCGGCAAGGCTTCGCCGCTGCGCTCCAGTTGCTGACACAGCGTCAGCGCCTCCGCCTGCATCCCCTGCTCAATCTCTTTGCGGGTCTGGTTCAGCGCGTCGAGTTCGTTTGCGAGCATCCGGGCTTCGCCGATGTTATCGCACAGCAGCAGCGCCACGCCGACGGACATATCATCCAGTCGCCCTGCCGCGTTGAGCCGCGGGCCGAGCGCAAAGCCGAGATCGCTTGCCGTAAGGCGATGCGCCTCGCGGTTGGCTATCTCCAACAGCGCGCGAATGCCCGGACGGCATTTCCCGGCGCGGATGCGGCTCAGCCCCTGCCAGATAAGAATCCGGTTATTGGCATCAAGCGGCACCACGTCCGCTACGGTGCCAAGCGACACCAGGTCGAGAAACTCCGCGAGGTTCGGCTCAGGAATGCCTTTTTCCGTAAACCAGTCAACGCTTCGCAGATGCGCGCGCAGGGCCAGCATCAGGTAAAACGCGACGCCCACGCCCGCGAGCGATTTCGACGGAAACGTACATTCCGTGAGGTTCGGGTTGATGATAGCGCCCGCGGCGGGCAGCGTATCGCCCGGTAAATGGTGATCGGTAACCAGCACCGGAATGCCCAGCTCATGCGCGCGCGCGACGCCCGCATGCGATGAGATGCCGTTATCGACGGTGAGGATCATCTGCGCGCCGCGCGCGTGGGCCTGATCGACGACCTCAGGGCTAAGCCCGTAGCCGTCATCGAACCGGTTAGGCACCAGATAAGCGACATTGCCGCCGCCGAGCGCGCGAAGCGCCAGCACGCTTAACGCGGTACTGGTAGCGCCGTCGGCATCGAAATCGCCCACGACGATAATGCGCAGCCCTTCACGCAAGGCGTCATGGAGCATCGCGACCGCCTGTTCAATGCCGCACAGCTGTTGCCAGGGCAGCATGCCTTTTACGCTGCGCTCCAGCTCCTGCGCGCTGCGCACGCCGCGGCTGGCATAAAGCCTGCGCAGCAGCGGCGGTAAACTTTCCGGCAAGGTAATGGCTTCGTCCGGCGAACGCCTGCGAAGTTGCGTCTGTTTGCTCACCCGTTACTGCCCGCCCGCCGAAAGCTGTTTCTGATGCTCATCCAGGAACGCTTTCATCTCTTTCGGCCCCTGATAACCCGGCACCATCGCGCCGTTGCTCAGCACAATCGCAGGCGTCCCCTGTACCCCAAACTGCACGCCGAGCTCGTAATGTTTCGCGGTGTCGATATTACAGCTGGCCGCTGCCACTTTGCCGCCGCCCATCGCGTTATCGAAGGCTTTGTTGCGGTCTTTCGCGCACCAGATAGCCTGCATATCTTTTGCCGGCTCACTGCGCGGCCCCTGACGCGGGAAGGCCAGGTAACGTACCGTAATACCGAGCGCGTTGTAGTCTTTCATCTCTTCATGCAGCTTGTGGCAATAGCCGCAGGTGATATCGGTGAAGACGGTGATGACATGCTTCTCCTGCGGCGCTTTGTAGACGATCATCTCTTTGTCGAGCGCGTTAAGTTTGGTCATCAGCATCTGGTTGGTCACGTTGACCGGCTGCCCGCCGCTGACGTCATACAGCGGGCCCTGAATGATATGTTTACCGTCTTCGGTCACGTAGATAACGCCGCTTTCGGTCAGCACCGTTTTCATGCCAGCCAGCGGAGCAGGCTGAATTTCAGCGTTCGCCACGCCCAGTTTGGTCAGCGACTGCTTGATGGCCGCGTCATCCGCCTGGGCAAAGCCTGAGAAAGCCGCCAGCGTAACGGAGAGCAGCGCAATAGTTTTTTTCATAACGTGTCCTTAAATTCGGCACTCACGCTCTGGGGTGGTGCTGTTGATGAAGTTGCCGTAATCGTTCCGTCGCCACATGCGTGTAGATTTGCGTGGTGGAGAGATCGCTGTGTCCCAGCAGCATCTGCACCACGCGCAAATCGGCGCCATGATTTAACAGATGCGTGGCGAACGCATGGCGTAAAACGTGCGGCGAAAGCTTTTCACTGTCGATGCCCGCCAGTTGAGCATAATGTTTAATGCGATGCCAGAAGGTCTGTCGTGTCATCTGCTGAGCGCGGTTGCTGGGAAAGAGAACATCCAGCGACTGCCCGTTAAGCAACCACGGGCGACCATGCGTAAGGTAGTGCTCCAGCCAGTAGACGGCCTCTTCGCCAAGCGGCACCAGCCGCTCTTTGTTGCCTTTACCGATAACGCGCACGACGCCCTGACGCAGGCTGACATCGCTCATGGTTAAGCCGACCAGCTCAGAAACGCGCAGCCCCGTGGCGTACAGCACTTCCAGCATGGCTTTATCGCGCAGTTCAATCGGTTGATCGACCGTCGGCGCCTGCAGCAGACGCTCAACCTGCGCCTCGCTTAAATCCTTAGGCAGACGTTGCGGCAGCTTTGGCGACGCCAGCAGCGCGCTGGGGTCGTCATCGCGAATTTTTTCACGGTACAGATGCTGAAACAACCGGCGCACGGCGCTCAGCATGCGGGCGGTACTGGTGGCTTTGTAGCCGCCTTCAACGCGCTCCGCCAGCAGCGCCTGGAGATCGCCGCTCTGCGCGGTCGAGAGGCTAAGCCCACGATGGTGCAACCACTCCACCACCATTTTAAGATCCCGCCGGTATGCGTTCAGGCTGTTCTCGGCCAGGTTGCGCTCCAGCCAGAGCGCATCGAGAAATTGTTCGATACGGGCTAAATCCTGTTCCATTGCCACCTCACATACGCTCCTCATCGCTGCATTATGCCTGACTGGAGACGGGATCTGATACACTGGCGGTTCTGCAGAATAGGAAATGAGACGTTATCGCTATGAACATTGGTCTTTTTTATGGTTCCAGCACCTGTTACACCGAAATGGCGGCAGAAAAAATCCGCGATATTATTGGTCCTGAACTGGTCACGCTGCACAACCTTAAAGACGACTCGCCGACGCTCATGGAGCAGTATGATGTGCTGATCCTCGGCATTCCGACCTGGGATTTCGGCGAACTCCAGGAAGACTGGGAAGCCATCTGGGATCAACTGGACGCGTTAAACCTCGACGGAAAAATCGTGGCGCTTTACGGCATGGGCGACCAGCTGGGCTACGGCGAGTGGTTCCTTGACGCACTCGGCATGCTGCACGACAAGCTTAGTCCTAAAGGCGTGAAATTCGTCGGCTACTGGCCCACCGAAGGCTATGAATTTACAAGCCCAAAACCTGTCATTGCGGATGGCCAACTGTTTGTCGGCCTGGCGCTGGATGAAACCAACCAGTACGATCTGAGCGATAGCCGCATTGAAAGCTGGTGCGAGCAGATCCTCGGCGAAATGGCGACGCACTTCTCCTGAGTATTGCCTGCTGCTTCAGCGGCCCTGCACCGGCTGCTGTAGTAAAAGCCGACGCAAATCGCGCCATTCCTTCGCCGTCATACTGTCCGATGCCAGCCACACATGGTGGCTGCGTGTCGTTTTTGGATGCCGAAGACGCAGCATCATGCCGCTGCGCAGCATCCAGGGCGTCGCGCAGATCTCCCAGTCAACGCCCTGCCAGCGTAGCTGATAGTCCGCCGTCAGGCTGACCTCTCCGTGAAATGCATTGATACGCCGCTGGCTGCGAACGCAGTCAAACACCACCAGAGACAGCAGCAGCATCCAGACGGGCAGATACCGCAGCGGCCACGGAAGCAGCAAAATAAGCACGGCTACCGCGCCGTGCAGCAGCAACGACACCCACTGCGAGCGCCATGAGACGCGAAGATCAG
>Ga0157365_10000706_pt1 | contig 14218 bp, 18 predicted proteins | sample AttsexASBM3_FD_111478 | JGI IMG/M metagenome (GOLD analysis project Ga0157365, IMG submission 111478) | Fungus gardens microbial communities from leaf cutter ant in Ribeirão Preto, State of São Paulo, Brazil - Atta sexdens ASBM3 | ecosystem: Host-associated > Fungi > Mycelium > Unclassified ... | reverse complement strand
CGGCGTGGTCAGTAACGTGTCGCCAATATTATCCCTGCAAATAATTAAAACCCGCATGTCTGACATCCTCTGCGCACAGTCTGTGCTGGCTGGCTAAAAATAAGACGTCCCCGTTAACGCTCGTGGAATGCTAACGTAACGGTACAGTCAGCTGATTAGTCAGCGAAGTGTCAGATTGGTTCAACAGTTGCCATATTGTTAAAACATGAGGCCGGGCAGAGCGGACGCATACGCTTAACGGGTTTGGGCAGTTAGCCGGTTTCCGGCAGGGAGAGCGTCAGGATCATTCGGCCCGGCACAGAGTATGCCGGGCACGCAGTTTTCAGGACGGGATTAATGGAGCCTGTCGTCTAACAGCTCAAGGGCGACCCGATAAATGAGCCCAGGCTGGGCATCGGGTAACATCCGCTTGATTTTCTCCTCCAGGGCGCGGTTCGTGACGGCCTGATTATCCGCCAGTAATTCCAGCACAGCCTGACCGAACATCAGGCGACAGATATAAATCGCGTCTTTGGTATATTTTGCGTCCATAAATCCTCCTTATGAATGAGTGTTTACAGTAACGGGATTCAGACGCTGAAGAATGGCCGATGCAGGGACGCTGCCTTTTTTTGCAGTGGCATCAGACACTCCGATTTGCAGAAATATTAAAACGTGATGATGTCACTGAAGGGTCAGGTGAGACGGAGAAAGAGAAAAGCGTGGAACGCGGGCACAAAAAAACCGGCACAGAGATCTTATTGCTGCAATTCAATCAATAGGGTAAGCATCATCAAAATGGTCATCACATACCGGATGATCTTGGACATAGCTGGTTGCAGGCTTATCACAAAATTCACATTCTGTGCCAACAGGTGGATTGAACTCATCACACCTTGTGCAATAACTATCCGCGGGATACTGCTCACCACATTTGTCACACGTGACAATTTCTTCGTTATCGTCTTCATCAAAATCTGACATTCAAAGCCCTTTGAATGTTGTTGGCCACAAGAGTATGGCCAGAAGGTTTTAACCAGAAAATGTTAAGGCCATCCACAAGTAAGTGATGCTTTGCGTTCATGCTGGAAAGTGAATGCAGTGAGTACAGCACTCAGCATAAAATAAAACCGCCCGAAGGCGGTTTCATGAATATATTTTTTGACCTTAAATTATGCAGCCATTATAAATGATGCATTCAATGTATGCAGCAAAGCAAAGGTATCTATGTAAGCCACTCCAAAGTGGTTACAAATGTTAGGAATGAGAAACTTACGCTTGCAATCAAAGTTAAGTCTCTCATGCGTAACTATTGTCGCCCCACTTGTCATGGCCTTGGCTATCAACCAAGTGTCAGCTCCTCTAAGAAATTCATCCATAGCACCTGGGCTCATGCTTGCTAGAACCTGTTGTTCTGCAACATGAGCAACCACTGAAGCAAGGTTTTGTTGCGTAGCATTATCACTCACAGGTAGAAAAAACTGACGATTGGCCTGAGCCCACGTCCTGAGCTCATCATTACCATTGATGAGCTCTTGATATATGTTTTGAATACTAAAAAGCCTACCGCCTTGGCAACCATGTAGTAACCAGTCCCAAAAGGCCGGACAAAAAGCCATATGGTAGTATTTATTTTTAGCTTCTATAAAAACGTTCGCATCAATCAGATACATTAGGCACCAATTTCCGTTGCAAATTTTTTAAGTTTCGCAGGGGCTACACCCAATAGTTTGCCAGCATCTCGCAACAAAACTCTGCCACTTAAAGCCTCGTCTAGTAAAGCCCTGCTAAATCTAGCGCTATTCTTATTCTGCGCACTGGCATAGAAATTACCACCGCCTCCCTCTGCCTCATTAAAGTCTCGCATTAACGTACGATAGTAATCTTGGTAATCGTCGTATGTGACCAAATTTAGATCATATGCTCTTCGAATTATAACATACCGACTTACGTGAAAATGCCTAGCAATATTAGCGATATTCACGCCCAACTCTTTAGTTCCGTCCCATAATCCTAGAACACTGTTCCGAGGAGCTAAGAACTCACCCGCCACTTGATTACAGAACCTTTCTACCAGCAGTTCTTCGTTGGCACTTGCAGAAGATATACCGCTCTGCCCAATCCATAAATGAGCTAATTCATGGATCAAGGTAAACAGACGAGCTGCAGGTGCATCCTTCAAATTGATGAAAATAACAGGGGCTAATGGATCGCTGATGGCAAAACCACGGAACTCATTGATATCCAATGGCCTATGTGTATTGTTATCAACGATACCGCTTCTCATTACAAGAATTCCTGCATTTTCTGCAGAATTGACAATTGTGCGCTGGTATACTTCCCAGTTCATACCTGCGGGATCAATTTTATCTAAACCAAGGCGATTTTTAATCCTGACTGCGACATCAGCGGGGTCATTTTGCAACTCCAGAGAACCTACAAAATCCAGTGGGGAAGCTCCTTGCTCCTGTAAATAATCCCTATACCAATCCTGCCTTCTTAAAACAGTAAAAATAGTATCTTTGAGATTCACACTGATGTTATCACGCATACCTACATTTCTGATGGTGCGTAAATCAGGCAAAGGAATTAGCTCTTGAGGTGGCGCTGGTAAAAAAAGATAAGCAAATGGAATATAGAGACGACCTGCCACTTTCTGAGCCTGAGAAAAAGTTGGCTTATCAATACCTTGAATCCAACTTAGCACTTTTTCAATTTTGGCCCCTGTAGCGCGAGACAAATCCTCATCAGAAACGCGAGCTCTGCTCTGCGCCCAAGTGATGATGTCAGGATTGATATAAGCTAAATCAGCCATAATTCCGCGCTTCAGTTTTAACTGCCTCTATGTATGGATTCATACTATAAGAAAAGACGACTTTTTTCCAAGGGTGCAAAAAAGATTACTACTAAGTAAAGCCGTGTTCTTATCATTTTTTTTGCTCTAGCGACCTGAGCGCCGCCCGGTCAATGTTGCATTGTCCTAGAGCGCCATATAACTCAGCGTTGAGGCTCATGCTGTCACCGAACGTCATATCCTGTGATGGCGCTGACACGTCAATCTGGCTGGTCAGTTCAGCCGGAAGGTTTAGCTGTGGCTGTTTTACTTTCCGGTACTCCACCAGCGGCTTTTGCTGCGTCGCGCAGCCTGTCAGCAGCATCAAGGGGGACAGGAACAACAGCACACTTGTCCGCCGCAAGGTAACGCTTAATTTCATTCTGTAGTTTCCGATTCTGCTGGGCTGTTAAGGCACGCTGCTCTGTGACCTGACTCATCACATCGTTTTGCTGTTTAACTGCTGTTACCAGCTCAGTGACGCTTGATGCCAGGCCATCGTTCTTGGAGCACAGATCGTTAATCTGCTCGTCTTTGCTGTTTGACAGCTTCTCAAGCCTGTCGTTCGTTGCTTTCAGCTGTGAGTTACTGGCGTTCAATACCCACAGCGCCACGCAGATAAGGCCGATAACAATGAGGTGAAAATAGTTTTTCATGAATGCGGCCATGGAGCCTCCTGCCTTTTAACTGGCGAGTTCCAGCGCACGCACGAACACATCCAGCCCATATGGCTGACTGCCGTTCTCGTGACGAATGATTGCCTGCAGCAACGGAAATAGTTTGCGGCTGTCGTTTAGATCGATTGGACGATCTGGATTCGTGCCGGTAGCCTGCGCCACGCTGTCGATGTATACCTGGGTATCATTTTCGTTAGGCGGAGCCCATCGTTTAATCATGCCGGTAATAGTTCTCAGCCCATATTTGCTCTGATAATTACGCAGGATGACGATCATTGCCCGGATGCCGTATTCAGGTGATGTGAACTGACAGAACGATTTATCAGTGCGCTGGGATTTTGGTATCAACCCCTGCCACTCATCACCCCAGCGAATGTTTCCGGGGATATTGTTGCGGATGCCGCGTGATTTTTTATTACCTGTCATTTTTTACTATTTCCCTCCGTTGGATAAGAAGCAATGCGCGCAACATTTTCACGCGCCGCAAACACCGCGATGCATATCAGAGCGTTCGCCATAACCACCGGCCAGCCGCTAGCGTGATAATGACCGAATAACCAGAGCAGTCCAAAGTTGCCGTAAAACAGAATCAGGCCAGCAGCAATCCACAAGATGCCTGGTTTATGCGTTCGACCATTTTGTTGAAGAGCATCAGACGCAGAGCAATAGCTGCACAAATGGCGACATCAATTACCGTCAGGAGATCGTGGCTGATCATGATTTCTCCCCCAGCCATTTTTTGACGAACGGCAGTCTTGAAACACCGCCGTTTTTCAGCCAGAAATAGCCCTGCACCGCAGCAGCGGAAATGATTACAGTCGCCAGTGCGTCCAGCGGTTTTTCGCTGTAATCCAGATAGTCCTCTACTTTGTCCGCAACAAACCCGGCTCCAAATACGCCAGCTGCATAGCCAAAGAGGAGATAAGCAAATATCTGGCGGCGCGTCAGGTCACTGTCAGTGCGATAAAGCACATAGACCCGGCAAACGCACCGAATGCGATTGAGTAATCTACAGAGATGATGAATCCCACCAGCGCAGACGTGACAATGCCCCAGCCAGCTACCGTTCCCACAGTAGCGCTGATGCTCAATGGCTCAGCCATTATTTCTCACTCTGTTTTTAAAGTGCTTTAGATAAAAAAAAGCCCGCAGTAGCGAGCCCAAATCTGGTAAGTCGGTTAAATGTCAGTGATCCTGGTTCAGGGTTTTTAAAACATTTTTGATGCAAATTGGTGTCATTCTCTCCTTAAAGAAGCTTCTGGCTTCATTATAGGGAGTGGTCATCTCACCCACCATTTTTCTGAAGTTCTTAGCGCCCTCGGTGGAGACTTTCACAAAGTCAGCTTTATCTATCGAATAGTCAGATAGGGAATGCCCGGCTGCATTAAAAGCAGCCAATTCACCATATACGATTTCAAACACGTCAGTATCAGTTGAACCGGCCCTATCCGTTATACGCCATTCCATCTCACATAACTCTTCAGCTGATTGCTGCAGATTGTTTACTGCAGCATGGGATGATGCCGTTAGCATCATTAAAAGAGTACAAATGTATTTCATGCTTCCTCCGTGAAAAGAGAAATACTACCTATATGCTTTTTTAAGGAAAGGCCTGTAATGGCGCACAGGCTTTAGCTGGCAATATGAGGATGGCCTAATTTTAACAAAAAACCCGTTCGGAGGCGGGTCTCGAAGAGGGGTTTATAGACAGTTTTGGGGAAGAGTTTTGGGGAAAGAAGGCGTGAAATAAAAAAGCCAACACGATTTTTACATTCGTGTTGGCTATATGTTTCGTAAAACTGATTACATATTTTCGATGATTGCGTCACCAAACTCTGAACATTTCAGCAGTTTAGCGCCATCCATCAGGCGTTCGAAATCGTAAGTCACGGTCTTGTTAGCGATAGCGCCTTCAACACCTTTAACAATCAGGTCAGCCGCTTCGAACCACTCCAGGTGGCGCAGCATCATCTCTGCCGACAGGATTACGGAACCTGGGTTCACTTTATCCTGGCCTGCATACTTCGGCGCAGTGCCGTGCGTGGCTTCAAACAGCGCGCACTCGTCACCGATGTTGGCGCCAGGTGCGATACCGATACCACCGACCTGAGCCGCCAGGGCGTCAGAGATGTAGTCACCGTTCAGGTTCATACAGGCGATAACGTCATATTCAGCCGGACGCAGCAGGATCTGCTGCAGGAACGCATCCGCGATCACATCTTTAACGATGATCTCTTTGCCGGTGTTCGGGTTTTTGAACTTCATCCACGGGCCGCCGTCGATCAGCTCGCCGCCGAACTCTTCTTTCACTAACTGGTATCCCCAGTCTTTGAAAGAGCCTTCGGTGAACTTCATGATGTTGCCTTTGTGAACCAGGGTCAGTGAATCACGATCGTTGGTGATGGTGTATTCCACTGCCGCACGCACCAGACGCTTGGTTCCCTCTTCGGAGCATGGCTTAACGCCGATACCGCACTGCTCAGGGAAGCGGATTTTCTTCACGCCCATCTCTTCGCGCAGGAACTTGATCACTTTGTCCGCTTCGGCAGAGCCCGCTTTCCACTCGATACCCGCATAGATATCTTCGGAGTTTTCACGGAAGATCACCATGTCGGTCTCTTCAGGACGTTTAACCGGGCTTGGCGTGCCTTTGTAGTAACGAACCGGACGCAGGCAGACGTAGAGGTCAAGCTCCTGACGCAGGGCCACGTTCAGTGAACGAATACCGCCGCCGACCGGGGTGGTCAGTGGACCTTTGATCGCAACGCGATATTCTTTGATTAAATCGAGGGTTTCCTGAGGCAGCCAGACGTCCTGGCCGTAGAGTTCGACTGATTTCTCACCGGTGTAAATCTCCATCCAGGAGATTTTACGCTCGCCGTTGTAGGCTTTCTTCACCGCCGCGTCGACCACTTTCAGCATGACCGGGGAAACATCAACACCGATACCGTCACCCTCGATGTAAGGAATGATCGGATTGTTTGGCACTGTCAGCTTGCCCTGATTCAGGGTGATTTTTTGACCTTCCGCCGGAACAACTACTTTGCTTTCCATTAACCTCTCCTGGGCGTTTGTTAATGATTTGTAAGATGCGCGTCAATACTACTTGAATATTTCCGCCACGCCAATCACCGCAATTTCACGTTATAATGCGCCGAATGTTTCTGACTGCAAAGCCCATGCGAAAAACTTCTCAACGAATTCACCAGGATAAACGATTCAGCCGTCCGGCGCGTGATGCGCGACGTACGCCTGCCCGCCCTGCGGCCCCGCGCCGCGTGATTCTCTTTAACAAACCCTTCGACGTTCTGCCGCAGTTTACGGATGAAGCGGGCCGCCGCACCCTGAAGGATTTTGTTACTGTTGCCGGGGTCTATGCCGCAGGCCGCCTCGATCGTGACAGTGAAGGCCTGATGGTGCTGACCAACGACGGCGCCCTGCAGGCCGCGCTGACTCAGCCCGGCAAACGCACCGGCAAAATCTACTACGTGCAGGTCGAAGGCGCGCCACAGGAGGCGGATCTGCAGCCGCTGCGGGATGGGGTTAATCTGAAAGATGGCCCGACCCTGCCCGCTGGCGTGGAAAAAGTCGATGAACCCGAATGGCTCTGGCCACGCCAGCCGCCGATCCGCGAGCGTAAAAACATTCCGACGCAGTGGCTGAAGGTCACGCTGTATGAGGGGCGTAATCGTCAGGTTCGCCGCATGACCGCCCACATCGGCTTTCCTACCCTGCGCCTGATTCGCTATGCCATGGGTCACTACAGCCTCGACGATCTGGCCCCCGGAGCGTGGCGGGAGATCAGCACAGAGCCTGTCTGACAACCGAACTTTCATAACCTCAGGTTAACAATTGCGGAGAAGGGATGTTTAAACCTCATGTTACGGTCGCCTGTCTGGTTCAGGCAGAAGGTGAGCTGCTGGTGGTGGAAGAGACCATCAACGGACGCGCCACCTGGAACCAGCCAGCCGGCCATCTGGAAGCGGATGAAACGCTGCATGAAGCCGCGGCGCGTGAACTCTATGAAGAGACCGGCATCGTGGCGCAGATGGACTATTTCATTGCGATTAACCAGTGGATAGCCCCCGACACCACGCCTTTTGTGCGTTTTCTGTTTGGGGTCGATCTGCCGGAAAAAGTGGTGACGGAGCCGCAGGACAGCGACATCGACTGCTGCTGGTGGCTGCCGCCAGCGCAGATTCTCACGGCTTCTAACCTGCGTTCGCCGCTGGTGGCGGAGAGCGTCCGCCTGTGGCAACAGGGCACGCGCTACCCGCTTCATCTGGTCAGCCCGTTCCGGTGGCCGTTTCACGAGGGTGCGCGTCTGCCTTCTGCATGATAGAATGCGCCGCCTGTTTTTTTATCGTAATGCGAGCGTGTCATGTCTGACAACAGCCAGAAAAAAGTGATCGTCGGTATGTCCGGCGGCGTCGATTCTTCCGTTTCCGCCTGGTTACTGCAGCAGCAGGGTTACCAGGTTGAAGGCCTGTTCATGAAGAACTGGGAGGAGGACGATGGCGAGGAGTATTGTACCGCCGCGGACGATCTGGCGGATGCGCAAGCGGTGTGCGACAAGCTGGGTATGAAGCTGCACAAGGTTAACTTTGCCGCGGAATACTGGGATAACGTCTTCGAGCATTTCCTCGAAGAGTATAAAGCGGGCCGCACCCCTAACCCCGATATTCTCTGTAACAAAGAGATCAAATTCAAAGCGTTCCTGGAGTTCGCGGCTGAGGATCTCGGCGCTGACTTCATCGCTACCGGTCACTATGTGCGCCGTCAGGATGTCGCTGGCCAGAGCCAGCTGCTGCGCGGCCTGGATGGCAACAAAGATCAGAGCTACTTCCTCTACACCCTGAGCCACCAGCAGATTGCGCAGAGCCTGTTCCCCGTCGGCGAGCTGGAAAAGCCGGAAGTGCGCCGCATCGCTGAAGAGCTGGACCTGATTACTGCGAAGAAGAAAGATTCGACCGGCATCTGCTTTATCGGCGAGCGTAAATTCCGCGACTTCCTGGCACGCTATCTGCCGGCCCAGCCAGGCGAGATTGAAACCACTGACGGCCAGATCGTCGGTGAGCACCAGGGGCTGATGTACCACACCCTGGGACAGCGTAAAGGCCTGGGTATCGGTGGCCTGAAAGAGAGCAAAGATGATCCCTGGTATGTGGTCGACAAAGATGTGGCGCGAAACCGCCTGATTGTCGCTCAGGGCGGCGATCATCCGCGTCTGATGTCTGTGGGACTGATTGCGCAGCAGCTGCACTGGGTGGATCGTCAGCCGATCACCGCCCCGCTTCGCTGCACCGTGAAAACCCGTTATCGTCAGACCGATATTCCCTGTGAGATTATTCCTCACGGTGACGATCGGATTGAAGTGCGCTTTGATGAGCCGGTTGCTGCGGTGACGCCCGGCCAGTCTGCGGTCTTTTATCTTGGCGATGTCTGCCTCGGTGGCGGTATTATCGAACAGCGTCTGCCTTTCGTGACAGAGTAAGCGGGCGCAGCCCCTATTGATGACGCGTAAACAGGAGTAACCGTGGCGAAAAATTATCAGGAAATTACGCTGGCGCTGGCGGGCATCTGTCAGTCCGCGCATCTGGTGCAGCAGCTGGCTCAGCAGGGTCACTGCCAGCCAGAGGCGCTGACCGTTTCGCTGCGCAGCGTGCTGGATCTCAATCCTGACTCCACGCTGGCCGTGTTTGGCAACAATGAAGCCAACCTGCGTCTCGGACTGGAAACCCTGATGGCGGTGCTGAACAGCAGCAGTCGCCAGGGTGCCGGTGCCGAACTGACCCGTTACACCCTGAGCATGATGGTGCTGGAACGTAAACTCAGCGCCAGCAAATCTGCCATGGCGACCCTGGCGCAGCGCATCAGTCAGCTGGATCGCCAGCTGGCGCATTATGAGCTGGAATCCGATACCATTCTCAGCGCCATGGCGGGCATCTATGTCGATGTCATCAGCCCGCTTGGCCCGCGGATTCAGGTGACCGGTTCACCTGCCGTGCTGCAGAACAGCCAGGTTCAGAGTAAAGTGCGCGCCACCCTGCTGGCCGGTATCCGCGCGGCGGTACTCTGGCAGCAGGTCGGTGGTGGCCGACTGCAACTGATGTTCTCGCGTCAGCGTTTGCTGCGTGAAGCGAAAACCCTCTTATCCCGGCTGCCACTGACCTACTAAGTCGGTGTGGCCAAACACTGCTAAATGATTCAGGAGTTGCACTGATGGAATTATCCTCTCTGACCGCCGTCTCACCTGTCGATGGTCGTTACGGCGACAAAGTCAGCCCGCTGCGTGCGATTTTCAGCGAATTTGGTCTGCTGAAATTCCGCGTTGAGGTTGAAGTTCGCTGGTTACAAAAACTGGCCGCGACCGCAGAGATCAAGGAAGTTCCTGCATTTGACGCTGACGCAAACGCTTTCCTTGATGCAATTGTCGCCGGTTTTTCCGAAGAAGATGCCGCGCGCATCAAAACCATCGAACGCACCACCAACCACGATGTGAAAGCGGTCGAGTATTTCCTGAAAGAAAAAGTCGCCGACACGCCTGCGCTGCACGCCGTCTCAGAATTTATCCACTTCGCCTGCACCTCGGAAGATATCAACAACCTGTCGCACGCGCTGATGCTGGAAACAGCCCGCCGTGACGTGCTGCTGCCTTACTGGGAACAGCTGATCGGTGCGGTGAAGGGTCTGGCCAGCGAATACCGTGATATTCCGCTGCTCTCCCGCACCCACGGACAGCCGGCAACGCCGTCAACCATGGGTAAAGAGATGGCAAACGTGGCGTACCGCCTTGAGCGTCAGTTACGTCAGCTGAAGCAGATCGAAGTGCTGGGCAAAATCAACGGCGCAGTGGGCAACTACAACGCCCACATTGCTGCCTACCCGGAAGTGGACTGGCACGCGCTGAGCGAGGATTTTGTCACCTCGCTGGGGATCACCTGGAACCCCTACACCACGCAGATCGAGCCGCACGACTATATCGCCGAGATGTTCGACTGCATCGCCCGCTTTAACACCATCCTGATCGACTTTGATCGCGATATCTGGGGCTACGTGGCGCTGAACCATTTCAAACAGAAAACCATTGCGGGCGAGATTGGCTCGTCAACGATGCCGCATAAGGTCAACCCGATCGACTTCGAAAACTCCGAAGGCAACCTGGGTCTGGCGAATGCAGTCATGCAGCATCTGGCCAGCAAACTGCCGGTGTCGCGCTGGCAGCGTGACCTGACCGACTCTACCGTGCTGCGTAACCTTGGCGTCGGCGTCGGTTATGCGCTGATCGCCTATCAGGCGACGCTGAAAGGCATCTCTAAACTGGAAGTGAACCGCGAACGCCTGCTGGACGAACTGGATCACAACTGGGAAGTGCTGGCGGAGCCGATCCAGACGGTGATGCGCCGTTACGGCATCGAGAAACCTTATGAGAAGCTGAAAGAGCTGACGCGCGGCAAACGCGTGGATGCCGCCGGTATGCAGGCCTTTATCGACAGCCTGGCGCTGCCGGAAGAGGAAAAAGTGCGTCTGAAGCAGATGACGCCAGCAAACTATATCGGTCGCGCTGTCCGGATGGTTGACGATCTGAAATAATGCCCGCCGCAGACCGGCTCACTCCGGTCTGCGTTAACATCCTGTTTAATACATTTCGCGTATACTTTCTGCAGGTTGACTCAAACAGAGTGTAAGGACTTTCTATGCGTGTTCTGGTTGTTGAAGACAATGCCCTGCTGCGCCATCATCTCGCCGTCCAGTTACGTGACATGGGCCATCAGGTCGATGCCGCCGAAGACGCCAAAGAAGCCGACTATTTTCTTCGGGAACATCTGCCCGATATCGCGCTGGTGGACCTCGGCCTGCCGGATGAAGATGGCATGTCGCTGATCCGTCGCTGGCGCGGCGACGCCGTGCGCCAGCCCATTCTGGTGCTGACAGCCCGCGAAGGGTGGCAGGCCAAAGTCGAAGCGCTGGAAGCCGGTGCCGACGACTACGTGACCAAACCGTTTCATATCGAAGAGGTGGCCGCCCGGCTGCAGGCGCTGATGCGCCGCAACAGCGGTCACGCCTCGCAGATTATCGATATGGCCCCCTTTCAGGTCGATTTCTCCCGCCGTGAACTCACCGTCAATGAACAGCCGGTGAAGCTCACCGCCTTTGAGTACACCATCGTCGAGACGCTGATTCGTAACGCAGGCAAGGTGGTCAGCAAAGATTCGCTGATGCTCCAGCTCTACCCGGATGCGGAACTGCGTGAAAGCCACACCATCGACGTACTGATGGGCCGCCTGCGCAAAAAGATTTTAGCGCTGCACCCCACTGACGTGATCGCCACCGTGCGTGGCCAGGGTTACCGCTTTGATCTCTGACCATGTCCTGGTTTAATCGTTATCGCCCGATTTCGCTGCGTGCCCGCTTTCTGCTGGCCTCCGCAGCGATTGTTCTGTTTCTCTCCCTCTCTTACGGCATGGTCGCAGTCATTGGCTATGTGGTGAGCTTTGATAAAAACACCTATCGCGTTATGCGTGGTGAGAGCAACCTCTTCTTTACGCTGGCGCAATGGCATGACAACAAGCTCACCATCGCCCAGCCGGAGCGGATGACGCTCAACTTCCCGACGCTGGTGTTTATCTACGACGAGCGCGGCAAGCTGCTGTGGCAGCAGCGCGACGTTCCGGATATCCGCAAAAAGATCCGCCATGAATGGCTGCTGAAGCCCGATTTTTACGAGATTGACACCAGCAACCGCACCAGCATGCTGGCGATGGGGAACAACCTGAATGCGCAGCGACGCCTCAACGACTGGGATAACGACAGCAACGATACCTTTACTCACTCGGTGGCTGTCAACCGTTACGATGCCACCACCAATCTGCCTGCGCTCACCATCGTGGTGGTCGACTCGATCCCGCAGGAGCTTCAGCACTCGGACGTGGTCTGGTCGTGGTTCAGCTACGTGCTGGCCGCCAACCTGATCCTGATTGTTCCGTTGCTGTGGCTGGCCGCGCACTGGAGTCTGCGGCCCATCGGTGCGCTGACTCAGCAGGTGCGCGAACTGGAGACCAGTCAGCGCGAAAACCTGGACGACAACCCCCCACAGGAGCTGCGCAGCCTGGTGCGCAATCTCAATCTGCTGCTGACCAATGAGCGGCAGCGTTATACCCGCTATCGCACCACCCTCTCTGACCTGACCCACAGCCTGAAAACGCCGCTGGCCGTGTTGCAGAGTACGCTGCGCTCGCTGCGCAACGGCAAAGAGCTGACGGTGGAAGAGGCTGAACCGGTGATGCTGGAGCAGATCAGTCGTATCTCGCAGCAGGTCGGATATTACCTGCACCGTGCCAGTATGCAGGCCGATCACAATCCGCTGCAGCGCGATCTGCATTCGGTCTCTGGCCTGCTCGACAGCCTCTGTTCGGCCCTGAATAAAGTCTATCAGCGTAAGGGCGTGGCGATTACCCTGGATATCTCCCCGGAGCTGACCTTTGTGGGTGACCAGAATGACTTTATGGAAGTGCTGGGTAACGTGCTCGATAACGCCTGCAAATATTGCCTGGAATTTATCGAAGTAAGCGCGTTTCAGAGCGACAAGGCGCTGCATCTCTATATCGATGACGATGGCCCGGGCATCCCTGAAAGCAAGCGCGACCTGGTGTTTGTTCGCGGACAGCGGGCCGATACGCTGCGTCCCGGCCAGGGATTAGGTCTGGCCGTGGTGCGCGACATTCTTGAGCAGTATGAAGGTAACGTCATCGCCTCCGGCAGTGCACTCGGCGGAACCCGCATGGAAGTGATCTTTCAGCGGCAGGAAGTCGAACATCGCCGCGAGTAGAAAAGCCGCCGGGCTGTTATACTTGCTGGCATTTACAGCCCTAAGCGGAACTCTTTTATGGACTATCAGCTCGATCTTAACTGGCCCGATTTTATTCAGCGCTACTGGCAGAAACGCCCGGTGGTGCTGAAGCGTGGCTTTAAAGACTTTGTCGATCCGATTTCACCGGATGAACTGGCCGGACTGGCGATGGAAAACGAGGTGGATAGCCGCCTTGTCAGCCATCAGGATGGCAAATGGCAGGTCAGCCACGGCCCGTTTGAGAGCTACGATCACCTGGGCGAGAACAACTGGTCGCTGCTGGTACAGGCGGTCAATCACTGGCACGAACCCTCTGCTGCGCTGATGCGCCCTTTCCGTTTCCTGCCTGACTGGCGCATTGATGACCTGATGGTGTCGTTTGCTGTGCCTGGCGGCGGCGTCGGCCCCCATTTTGATCAGTACGATGTCTTTATTATTCAGGGAACCGGTCGCCGTCGCTGGCGCGTCGGTGAAAAAGTGCCGATGAAGCAGCACTGCCCGCATCCCGATCTGCTGCAGGTTGAGCCGTTCGACGCCATCATTGATGAAGAGCTGGAGCCGGGCGATATCCTCTACATTCCACCAGGATTCCCGCACGAAGGCTATTCGCTGGAGAACGCCCTGAACTACTCTGTTGGTTTCCGTGCCCCCAGTGGCCGCGAGCTCATCAGCGGCTTTGCGGATTATGCTCTGGCAAATGAGCTGGGCAGCCTGCGCTTCAGCGATCCGGATGTCCCGACGCGCGAGTGTCCGTCGCAGATCCTGCCACAGGAGATTGAAGGTGTGCGTCAGCTGATGCTGGATGTCGTTAACCAGCCGGAGCATTTCGCGCACTGGTTTGGCGAATTTATTTCGCAGTCGCGCCATGAGCTTGATGTG
>Ga0157365_10000704_pt1 | contig 14252 bp, 19 predicted proteins | sample AttsexASBM3_FD_111478 | JGI IMG/M metagenome (GOLD analysis project Ga0157365, IMG submission 111478) | Fungus gardens microbial communities from leaf cutter ant in Ribeirão Preto, State of São Paulo, Brazil - Atta sexdens ASBM3 | ecosystem: Host-associated > Fungi > Mycelium > Unclassified ... | reverse complement strand
TTTTTTTTGTGTTGTAGATTAACATATAAAATATATTAGCAATTAATAATATTTTAATAATTTATTTTATAACACCTAGGTTATATAAACCTAAAAAAGATTAAAAATTTAAATTAGTTTTAAGTTTAATTTAATGATATTAATAGGTCAGCTTTTTTCGACGGGAAAAAGAAATAAAAATATATTCTCTTTAGTAATATAGTTGCGCAAGCGAGAAAATTAGTTATATCACATTTTTGATTTGATTGTCTATTATTAATTTTTAATAGTGAATACTTTATTTTTATTTGGCAATACTAGTGAAAACGGTCAAAACTTGTCATTATTTAAGCAAGACCGTCGGTTTTTTAAGAGATCGCTACAGACTGGGTCACTAGTGGGTGCTTTAAATTTTTCTATTAAATAAAATTTTAATTTACAGAATAAAAGTGCTTAATGTACAGTCGATTCCTTGCCAATTGGCACAAGTTTATATAAAAAACCAAAGTTATTCAAAATTTAGATATACTTAGTTAATGTTTATATATGACATGAATCTTAAATAGGGTGAAATAATTTAAGATAAGAAGGAATGGGTTCTTCGGTCAAATGTGGCCCTTTAAATATAATTATAATTTAATGCAACATACTGTAAGCGAGAAATTCATGAATAATTTATTAGATACTTTGAGTGTCAGTTGCAATCTTTGTACCGTTGAAGTTAAAATTCTTTTAAATATGAATAATTCGCAAGTAACCAAAGCGTTAAGCTCGTTAGTAGGAACTTCAGAGGCCATACGTATGTTAAATTTAAACAAAGTCTTTACTTTCTCGCGAGGACGGCTTATTCATAGTAAGAATGAGGATACAAAATTAGAAGAATGGTTAGCAGGTCTAATCGATGGAGATGGAAGCTTTCTATTAAGTAAAAAGGGTTATGCTAGTTTAGAAATTACAATGGATATTAGAGATGAGCATGCTCTACAAATAGTTAAAAATATTTATGGTGGATCTATAAAAATAAGATCTGGTGCTAATGCACTAAGATATAGATTACATCATAAATCAGGTTTATTAAAATTAATTAATGATGTTAATGGACACATTAGAAATTCTAATAGATTAGTTCAATTAAATAAATTATGTCATAAATATGAAATAAGTTTAATTTATCCTAAAAAACTAACTTTTGATAGTGGCTGGCTTTCTGGATTTTTCGATGGTGATGGTAAAGTTACAATTAATAGCACTAACACACAATTATCTATTGCTCTTTCTCAAAAAACATCTGAATTGTTACAACCTTTACTAGAAACATATGGTGGAAATATATATATTGATAGAGGGAGCTCTCAATCTTTTAAATGGTATATAACAAAAAAAGAGGATATCTTAAATTTAATAAATTATTTTAAAAAATATCCTTCTAGATCTGCTAAAAAAAATAGACTTCATTTAATCCCTAAATACTATGAATTAAAGGATCTTAAAGCCCATAAAGCTTTACCTGGTACTTTATTAGAAAAAAGTTGGAAAAATTTTCACAATAAATGGTTCAAATATGAAGATCTTAATTAATGTTAAATTTAAAGATATGGTCCAAACATTTTATTTAAATGTAGCATCCAGAAGTTATTTTTATAAAAATAGGCTTCTTAACGTTGCTGTTTGCTGGAACAACTTCTTTCCTAAATAAGGTAAGTTTTAAGTACTCCATCTTAAATGATATAGTCATAAAATTAAAACAATGGAGTTTATCAGCAGGTAACAAATTTATTAAATTAAAACATGGAACCTCAGAGACTTTATGCAACGAAACTGTAGAAGTATTAGAAAATGTTAAAGAGATATCAGTTCATGTACCTAGACATTTAAAACCAAATACTCCAGAACAATTAGGTCATTATTTAGCAGGTCTAATAGAAGGTGGAGGTCATTTTACTAACAAACAAGAGTTAGTTATAGAGTTTCATCCTTTAGATGCTTCTTTAGCTTATTTTATAAAAAAAAGTATAGGTTATGGTAGAGTAAAAAAAATAAAAAGAGAAGGAAAAGAGTCAATATTCTTAGTTGTATCTTCAATAGAAGGTTTGATAAAAGTCATTAATCTAATAAATGGTAAAATAAGAATTGAAAATACACTTAACGAAATGACTAAAAATATTTTAAATGATAATAAATTTGCCTTCTCTGAATTTAATAATAAACTTCCTAAGGAATTAAAATTGAATTTAGATAAGAATTTAAAAAATCATTGGTTAGCTGGATTTTCTGATGCAACAGCTAGTTTTCAAATCAAATTTGTGAATAAAAGTCACCCTAAATTAGGACTACAATTAAATTTCCATATCGAACTTGCTCCCAAAGATAATATTTTATTTGCTTTACAATTAATTAAAGAGTTTTTAGGAGGAAATATAGCCTATAACAACAATAATGAAACTTATAATTATGATTCTACATCATTTGGATCCGCTAAAAATGTTATAGATTACTTAGATCATTATCATTTATTATCTAGTAAACAAGTTAATTTCTTAAAATGGAGAAAATCTTATATCATCATTCAAAATAAAGATTATTTAAACGAAAATGGAATTAACAAAATTATTAAATTTAAAAATACTTTGATTAATTATAATGATTAATTTTAATGTAATGAAACTGACTTTAAGTCAATTTTTTTTTTAATTATTTCTAGAACAATACAGTTTAAGATGAAGTCCTAACAAGAATGTTAAGTTCTTGAGTATTAATTTGAATAGCTAAACCCCCTATTAATTTTTCCCTATTCTATTAATCAAAACATTGTTATATTTTAATTATACCTGGATTCGGTATCGTTAGCCATGTTGTTTCAAGTTTCTCAGGTAAACCAATATTCGGTCAAAGTGGCCCTAAATATATTAAAAATATTTTGAAACATACTATGTGCAGGAAAGTAAGTAAATATAAGGAACAAAATACTATACTTGTAAGTCACCAATATATATTATTAAATTATTTATTAAATACTATATTAATTCTAAATATTACAATTATAATTAAGGAAAAATTAACAGGTGCCAGTATAACTACCTTTTCATTAAATGGTATAGTCTTCATTGTTATAATGATGGTAAAAATTTTTGTTTCGTCTTATAACCCGCAGATAACCAAAGCACGTGTAAATAATTTTAATTTATACAAATCCAATATTACATTGAATAGCGGATTAAGCATGCGAGTAGGAATTTCAGAGGCCATACGTATGTTATTTTTCTTTTCACTGAAGTTACTATTTATTTTATTTTTAATTTTACGGCTTCCGATGCAAAACAAAATACAATTATGCAGACAAAACAAGGCTTTAAATCTAATTAAAGTTTTATTGACTTATGCATATAATAACCTAAATAAAATGATGTTATTTTTATATATATATCAGATTAGTGCAGAGTCAGAGGATGTCAAATTTAAACCTGATTTAGATAATCTTAAACCTTTGATAGCTGATTATAACCAGATTAATAATATAAAAAAAGAAGATAAAAAATTTAATCAATGGTTAGCAGGATTAATAGATGGTGATGGATGTTTTCTATTATATATCCTAAAAAAGGTTATGCTAGCTTAGAAATAGTTGCACACATTAGAGACAAAAACTGTTTATACCAAATTAAACAAAAATTTGGAGGTTCAATAAAATTACGAACAAATTTAAATCATTTAAGATTTAGAATGCATCATAAAAAAGGTATGTTAGATATTATCCAAGCTGTTAATGGGGAAATTAGAAATCCTATTAGATTACTTCAGTTAAGTAAAATTTGTGAAAAATATAATATACCTTTGCTTGAACCTAAAATTTTAAATTATGATAATGGTTGGTTTTCTGGCTTTTTTGACTCAGATGGAAGTATCTATTTAAATTTAAAATCTTCTCAAATGTTAATAACTGCAGGTCAAAAAAATAAGTATCTATTAGATATTTTATCTGAACTTTATGGAGGTTCAGTATATGTTGAAAAAACAAGTTTTAAATGGGTTGTTTTTAAAAAACCGGAAATAATTAAACTACTTGAATATTTTAAAATTAATTCTTGTGGATCTGCTAAATTTAATAGAATTAATGCAATACCTAAATATTTTTAACTTAGAGATCTAAAAGCTCACTTAGCTGAAGATTCTACTATTTTAGGAAAAGCATGGAAGAAATTTATTTTAAAATGGGATAAATGGGAACAAAATAATAAATAAATATTAAATTCTAAGACTTATAGAGATAAAATAAAGAGATGGTCCACGTACAAGATTTTATATGCTAAATTTATTATTAGCCAGTAATCTAGCCTAAAATTAGGCAAAGCTATTAAATATTTTGTATTATGTACATTGGAATAAAATTTAAACAATGTTGTTTTAACTTATTTAATTATCCGATTTACAACCAAGTTATTAAGTATAAAGGGTTGATAAATTATCGAAACTTAGTACAAAATCATCACAATTTTATGATTTCTATTCTGCACACAAATACATAGATCCTAATTGGTTAACCTGGTTTATAGGGTTAACGGAAGGTGATGGTGGATTACATACTTATGGTAAAATTTTTATTTTTGGTATAACTCAGAAGGAAGAACCTATTTTACAGGAAATTCAATCGGTATTAGGTTTCGGTAGAGTATATTTTGATTCTTAAGCTAAAGCTTACAGATATAGAGTTACTGCAAAAAGTGATAATTTAAAATTAGCTATTTTATTTAACGGTAGACTTGCTACTATTCATAAAATAAATCAGCTAAAACTATGAATAGATGTACTAAATGAAGAAGCTACGCAAGTAAAACTTATCTTTAATCCTAATCCTTTTCTACCTACTTTAAATGATAGTTGGCTTTCTGGATTTTCTACTGCTGAAGGTTGTTTCCTTATAAGTATTATTAACCAGAAATTTAGGAAAGAAGTTATAGACAGTGAAGGATGGGAATATTGGTATAAGAGAGACTAATTTTCATGTAGTTCGTATAAAATTTGTTTTAGAGCAGAAGGATGAATCAATATTATTGCATATTAAAAATATTTTTGGTGTAGGTAATGTCAACAAAACCGGTGATATAGGAGTATTTAGATACAATCTTGGATCATTTAAATCTAATTCCGTAACTGTTAATTACTTCCTAGCTTATCCCCTTAAAGGTAAAAAAAACAAAAATATGCTTTCCTTAAGTGGAAATCTATTCGAGATATGTTATTAGAAAAAAAACACTTAAAACCGGGAGGTATTGAACTAATAAGATCAGCTTCTTCTGAGCTAAATCTATAAATAATGAATAGTATTATAATTACAGAATAGTCAAGTACTTTGACAAAACCCTGCTTGCTAGGGCAACTCCAAATTAATAGGAAAATTTACCAATGGTACGAGGCCGGTTCAAAACAAAAAAAAATAATTATATAAAGCATTGTTCTCTGTTATTGTTCCGTAGGTGAAAATCCTACCTAGTTATTTTACATTTTTCTTAACAACTTAGCGGAATTTAAGTGAACCGCTTCCTTTAGTAAATAAAAACAAAAAGCCCTCGGAGGGGGCATAAATATGATAAGTTGCAGGTTAAAAAAACAAAAAAAATAACCGGACAAGGTGAAAACGGTTAACAACCTCCTAGTTGAAGACCGTCGGTGGCTAAGTACATCGCTACAGACTGGATCACCTACGTAGAGCTGGAATGCTCGCGAATGTACAGTCGAAACTTAGAATAACTTTTAACTGGTTATTAGTGTGCAGGTCCTTTTTTAAGGTAAGTATGCAGAGTACGAAATAAAACACTTGTAGGTCAAGCCTACTTAAGATAACTAAGTTTGGGTTTATGCATTGTTCTCAATTGGAATCTTAGGATTCTTAGTATGGAGTTTCCAACTGAAGATAAGTTTTATTATTTGAAAACAAATATTTTAATATTACTTATCGGTGGCTCCGCTTTATTGTGAAATAAAGGTAATGAATATCGCTGTATGCTGGAAAAGTTTAGTGTTAATTAGTACCTTTCAGCCAAGGGCGGGTAAAAATCTAATTAATTATACTCAATCAGCAGGTAATCTGTATACTAAATGTTTAAAGAGTTCCTCAGAGATTACACGCGATACTTCTTTTGATTTTACTTTTTTTAAAAAATTTTATTCTAGTTTAAATTTACATCAAACAGGTTCAAACCTTGATTTTAATTGGTTAACTTGGTTTATTGGGTTTAGCGAAGGGGATGGTGCTATATTAACATATAAAGGTAGACCTACTTTTGTTATTACCCAAAAAGAAGTTTTATTACACATTCAAAAAGTTTTAGGTTTCGGTATTGTACGAGAATATAAAAACTTTTCACGTTACTACTATTAGATAGAAAATATATTTATATATTAACTTTATTATTTAATGGGAATTTAGTCTTACAACATAGAAAATCTCAACTAGTTTATTGAATTCAAGCTTTAAATCCTAAACCGCCAGTATGTTTTACTATAGAGGGTAAAGCAAAAAAGATAGAAAATAAATATTTTAAGTTAGAACTTATAGATAAGTTAATTGAACCTACTATACAAGATGGATGGTTATCTGGTTTACTGATGCTGAAGGATGTTTTAACGTTAAGATAGATAAAAGATCTAATACTGTTACAGGGTTCCGTGTAATGGTTAGATTTAATTTAGACCAAAAAAATTCAGAATACACATTATTGCACATAAATACAAATTTTGGGTATGGTACTGTAAGTTTACGAAGTGGTACAAATGGAGTATACCGATACCAAGTTACATCCGGATTGATGCCAATTCGAAATTACTTTTGACTTTTTCAATTAAACAAGTAAAAAAAGATTTTCGTTTGAAAAATGGAATGAAATTTATAAAATGGTGCTGAATAAAGAACATTTATCAGAAAAAGGATTAAAAATAATTAAAGAATTAGGTAAAAATATAAATATAAATATCAATAACAGTTTAAATAGAAAAACTGGTTCAGCAAATCCTAAATAAAATTTAATAAAATTAAAGATGAAGATATAATCCGATCCCGGACGTGAGTCCGGTGTGTAGGTTTTCAGATTAAACTTTTTTACTTAAAACCTATGCTACAAAGCACCACATGTTCTCAGTCGGTTTAGATGAATTTTGCAATTTAATTCTTTACTCACAACTTATAGCTGCTAATTTAAAAATGGCGAATAAACCTTTTATTTCTACTTCTAAAAATCAAAAAACTGCAGAAGATAAAGAAATTTTATTTGGCTCTCTATTAGGAGATGGTAGTTTAGAAATGCCTCCTAGAGGGTTAAATGCAAGATTTGGTTTTGTTCAGAGCTTAGATAAAAAAGATTATTTTTTAAATGTATTAAATTCTTTAGTTGAAATAAGCTCTGGAAAATATAGAGAATATTCTTATTTAGATAAAAGAACCGGTAAAACTTATACAAGTTTAAACTTTTGAAGTAAATCTTTACCTGATTTAAATGAGTTTTATTTTAAATTTTATAATGGTAAAGTTAAAACAGTTCCTTTAGACTTAACATTATTAACTCCTCTTGCCTTAGCGCATTGGATTATGCAAGACGGTTCAAAAGGAACCTGTAAAGGTTTATATCTATGTACAGATAGTTTTAGATTTAATGAGGTTCAAAGACTTAGTCAGTATCTAAATATTAAATATAATATTAAATGCTCTATCCATAAAGCTGGAAAATTTTATAGAATATATATATTAGCTAAGTCTGTAGAGACAGTAAAATTACTTATTATGCCTTTTATGCATTATAGTATGAACTATAAGTTGGGATTATAGCTAAATTCCTGACGTCTACCATATTTGAAAGAATATGGGTATTATTTCCCTATATGCAAGAAACTACTTAAAAGTTAGTGTACGATTCGATTTAGTAAAGCCAAGCCAAGCCAACAATTTATTCAAAATTAAATAGAAAAATTTAATAATTGTAGACTTTGTGTTAATTACAACAGTACGTGAAAATCACTAAACATTATACAACTTGCAGGAAACTTATAAATAATTTGATGGCCTTGGCCTTAAAATAAAGTTGTAGGAGTCCTCAGAGACTATACGGGAAAATCCTTAGTAAATTATTAATTGAATGGATAAGACATAGTCCAAATTAAGATTAAACTTTAACTCAAAAAATTAAAATAATCTTAATAGGTAGATACAAGAGCTTACTTTACATCCGCAACAATGGTAATTGCCGTACCCACAGGTATAAAAATATGGGCGACCGTTCGAGTGTATACAGAATTGTTGCTTTATAAAACAAAGACAAACAGTAAAGAAGAATTTACTGAAGGTCATAGTGCTTACTTCGACTCAGTGATGATAGAAGGACAAGAGCCTGCACTAAAAGGAATCATGAGGACTTTAGCTGACGTTCCTAATAAGAACAGATCCAAGATAGATTTCAAGACCATCGGATGTTCAAGGATGAGGTTGAATTACCAAAACTCAAGTAATTTCGGGAGTTATTACGCCTGTCTATGGCATCAGCTGCTACATAGATATCTCGGTCCCTTGGTGGTGAAGATTTACACTAAAGGCTATTCTATGACTGAGACGTTACTAAACGCATTTAGGACATGTTACAAAAGAGTCTCCTTATTCATCAAATCGAGAGCTGTATACGCTACCGGTGAAGTCTCAACTAGATTGAAAAGAGATGGCAGAGGGTTCGTAGTACCAATTTTACTAATTGGAAAGGGACCTAAATACTTTACGAAAACACCTTTCGTGAGGTCACACGTTACTAGAAGCAGAATGAGTAGTCTGGCGCCTGTAAGGCTTGTATCTCCCATACCTGCTGAATCTTGCTTAAACTCTTGATTTGTAACCGGTTTTACCGACGCTGAAGGATCATTCATAATAGGAATTACCAAAAATCCTGAGTATAGACACGGTATAAGAATTAGAGCCTCTTTCCAGATTCAACTTCATGAAAAAGATCATGATCTCTTAAAACTCATTCAAGAATATTTTCAAGGTATAGGATCAATAACTAAGGCAGGTAAAAACTGTTTGACTTTTAGAGTTTCATCTCGTGAGGACATTTTTAATATTGTAATACCTCATTTTGAGAAGTATCCTTTAATAACGCAGAAGAAAGAGGATTTCGAGTTATTTAAGTCTATACTAGCTAAAATGAATAATAGAGATCATTTAACGTCTGATGGAATACAAGAAATTATAAATATCCGGTCTTCAATGAATTTAGGGTTATCGGATAATTTAAGGGCAGCTTTCCCTAATACTGTACCGATCCCTCGTCGTGAAATTGATGAAGAAATTCCTGATCCACAATGAGTGTCAGGGTTTACATCTGGAGATGGTTCTTTTATTATTTCTGGAAATAAACCCACAAAAGCTGCGGTTACGTCCCCTTCTATACTTCGATTAAGATTTAAACTAACCCAACATTCTCGAGATAAAAAGCTTATGTGCAGTTTTAGAGAATACTTTGGATGTGGTAATTATTATTCGCAGAGAAAAAGAAAGTTGGGCGATTTTATAGTAGATAAATTTTCGGATATTAATGAAAAAATTATACCGTTTTTTAAAAAACATAAGATTTTTGGTGTTAAATCACTAAATTTTGAAAATTGATCAAAGACTGCTGTGGAATTGTCGATAAAGAAGAAACAAAGGAGAGATAAAGATAAGACACCAGGTAGTAGGAATAAGCTAAAGGAGCAAAATGAAACACCTAAAGGACTACAAATTCTAGCCAAACACTGGCAAACTTGCTATAAAAATCCTAACAGGATTTTCTATGATTTAAGAGGAATTCTTAAACAAGATTCAATATGGTTTGCTGCCTACCTAAAGCTGAAAAGCAATAAGGGATCATTTACACAGGGACCGGACGAAGACGACATAGATTCACTTACGAAGAACAGAATTCTTGAACTTAGAGAGGCAGTACTAAAGAATAAATTCTCATGAATCGGAGTACGAGAAATCATGATACCTAAACCAGGTAAACCCGGTAAATTTAGACCTCTAGGAATACCTTCCATTAATGATAGACTTGTACAAGAAGTTATTCGAACAATCATAGAACCTATATATGAAATTCACTTTAGCAATCTTTCACATGGATTTAGACCAAACAGAGGCTGCCACACAGCCTTAAAATGGATTAATACCAACATGAAAGATTCAATATGGTTCATCGAAGGGGACATTAAAAGCTACTTCCCCTCAATAGATCACAAAATCCTTATGAATATTCTTGAAAGAAAGATTCAAGACCCAACTATTCTAAGATTAATCCGATCTGGACTTAAAGCTAAAGTCTTTCAAAAAGACAAACAAACTTACGTTCCAGAAGTAGGAACTCCCCAAGGAGGTATACTTAGTCCCTTATTATCTAATATCTACTTGAATGAACTAGATCAATATATGGAAAGGTTATGCACGGAATACCAAGGAAACGTTTTACCAACTAACAGGAAGAAAAATCCTGTAGCAAACAAACTACTTAGATCCAAAGCTGAATACTATAGATTAAGAATACCTAGTAGAATACCGAACGAAATTGGATACAGAAACTGCAAATACATTCGATACGCAGACGATTTCGTTATAGGAATACTAGGCCCCAGATCAACGGCTATAGAAATAAGAGACAAAGTGAAAGACTTCCTTAAAAACGAACTAAATGTCGAACTTAGCCTAGAGAAAACCAAAGTTACTCATATAACTCAAGGTATAGAATTCCTAGGCTACATTTTTAGCAGACGACAACTGTTCACAAAACAATCTTATGGCGGAACTGTTGTTACAAGAAAAATGACAATACCAACATTAGATGTTAACATGAAGCGAGTGATTGCGCGACTTACTGAAGCAAACTTCTGCGATGGAAGCGGTAAACCTTTACCCACATTCAGATTCCTTAGATTACCGCAATCTGAAACCAACACAAAGGTAAATTCTATCTTAAAAGGCTTAAGTGAATGGTGGTCAATAGCAGGCAACAGAAGAAGCGCAATAGCACGAGTGGCATATATCATAAGATATTCCATCGCTAAAGTATACGCTGCTAAATTTAAACTTCGAACTGTTGCTTCCGTTTTTAAAGCAGGAGGAAATGATCTAGGCAAACCTATTGGAGCTAGAGCTAAATCAGTAGTAGGTGCGGACGAATCAAACACACCAAAGGCAAAAACTAAACCGCTAACAGGAATACTCTTCGCTCGATATCATAAAATTCCCAAACCGAAAGGAAATAAGATAAAGCCAAACTGGACACCTGAGTATTTAAAGGCATTACAGAATCAAACTGATCTACAAAATTTCCTGAAAGAAATATGGAATTAAAAGAAAAAGAATGCAAAGAACCCATTAGCAGCTATGGCCTGGAGACTGGAAACAGCCTTATCTAGACAAGGCGCCACTTGCGCCATTTGTGGTTCTCCTGAAGATGTACAGATGCATCACGTAAGGGCTCTTAAAGATATCGCAAAATCGAAAAACGCTGTACATAAACATATGATAGCGATAGAACGAAGACAGGTTCCGGTGTAACACCACCTAGAATTACATAGAGGGAACTGGTTAAATAAACCAAGCAAAAATCCACTGAAACCAGGTAACGTTGGAGAGCCGTGTGATGGGTAACTATCTCGCACGGTTCGGTGGGAGCTCGAGCTCGTTTATCGAGACTAATAATAAGAAATTAGTGATAATCGAAGTTTCGTTCGACCCAATTTAGTTGGATGGCGACATTATACGGTGGTAGTTTAAGATACAATACACCATTATTATTTGTTTTAGGTTTCATTGCTCTATTCACTATAGGTGGGTGACTTACTCCGGTTAGCTCACTTTAAAGGCGTACTATATGCTGGGAACCTCTGACTACTAAGATACTTTCTAAATATAGAATATGAGTAACAAAGCTTAGTTTTGAGCAATCAGCAGGAAACCAAAAGACTTAAGTTTAAGTAGGTTCCTCAGAGACTATACGTAGCCATTAATTACAATAATTAATTAAAAGTTGTCATTGATATGATATAGTCCAAAATGAATATAAAAATATGCCTGCAGCATATAATAATACAATAATATATTATTTAGTATTAATGAGTTATTACATCTTTGAAAAATTAGATTATTTTAATCAAAACTGTTCTTTATTAGAATTAGATTATGTATCCACTTGTTTTTTAACTAAAATCATAGAACAAATAAAACCAATTAAAGTTTACAATAAACTTAAAGAGGATAGATTACAATTGTATAAAGAACAAAGAAATAAAACGGGTGTTTACTGTTTAGTTAATTTAATTAATGGTCATACCTACATAGGTAGTTCTACTAATATAGAAGGTAGAATGAAAAGTTATTTAAATAATAGTTATATAAAAAGCAAACAAAATTGTAACATGCCTATTACACTAGCGTTGTATAAATATGGACAAGAGCATTTTGCTGTTTTAATTGTAGAATATATAGATATTAAAAATTTAACTATTTTAGAAACTAACTATATAACAAAACTATTACCTTATTATAATGTATTAAAACAAGGTTATTCTTCTTTAGGTTATAAACACACAGAAGAGACTAAATTGTTATTATCTAAATTAGCTAAAAATAGAATACATTCAGATAAAACAAAAGCTTTAATTTCTAGAGCATAATCCTTTTTACAATAAAAATCATTCAGTAGAGACTAAGTTAAGAATTATAGAATCAAAATCAGCTTATCCTGTTTATATTTATAATTCATTTAATGAACTTTTAGTCATTTTTCCGTCAGTTAAAACTTTATCTAATTTAATTAATTCTAATCATTCAACTATTGTAAGTTTTATTAAAAAAAAAACAAAAAAAAAAACACTTTTTAGAGGTGAATGGTATTTAACTAATTTACCATTAAATATAACTGACACACCCTTAAATATTAATTGGAAGGATTCTAATAATTTAATTATAGAAATGAAAAATAATTCTAAGATTAAAAAGGCTGTATTTGTTTATAACAAAAATAAAGAGTTTTTATGTAAATTCGAAGGTGTAACTCAAGCTGGAAAAAATTTAAATATTAGCCATTGTGTTATTAAAAAATATGCAATAATAAATTTAGCCTACAAAGGTTATATTTTTAGTTATGAAAGACTAAGAGATTAATTAATTTATTGTTAGCTTTAGGCACGCATATATGTTGACAGCTTGTTAATATCCCATGCGCTTTTTAAATTATATTAATCTAAATTTTGACAGCTCTATTTTGTAACAGGAGTAGTGTTATCTAATGCGTCATTAGACGTAGCATTCCATGATAAATTTATTAACAAGGATTTTATTTTTGATATTTATCTTAACCTATTTAGAGGGTTAGGTATATTTGATGATACTTTTTTTATTTTTAAAGGATTAGGTTTTTCTGTTGCAGTCCCCCTTGTGGTTGATACAGGCAAATGGACCATAGAGGAAAATAGTAAAGAAGATAAAAATTATATTGAACAATTTTTTGTAGGTTTACTTGAAGGAGATGGAACTATAACAACAAACTTGAGCAATAATAAAAAAAGAATTAATGTAAGATTTGCAATAGCGTTAAAAAATGAGGAGAATAATCAGATAATGTTAAATAAAATACAAAAAGTTATTGGAGGTAGAGTTATTATTGAAAGAAAAGATAAATATGTAACTTGAATTGCTAATTCCAAGGCTGATATTAATAAAATATTATTAATTTTATCTAGATATCCTCTACTAACAATTAGAAAAAAATGTCAATTAGAATTTGTTAAGAATTGTTTACTTTATAAAGACATTAATAATTTTATGTCGAATAGAAATAAGATGTATAATAATAAGATTGAACTTTTACAAGCAAAGTTAAAGATTCAAACTAAATATATTGAATTACCTGATTACTTTAAAGCTTGGCTTTCTGGATTTATAGAAGCTGAAGGATGTTTTTCTTTAGTTTTTAATAAAGAAGGAAAACTTCGAAAGTCAGAATTCGCTATCGGTCAAATCGAAGAATTACATATAATGAACATGATAAAATTCTATTTTCAAAGTAAGAATAAAATTAATACAGAAAAAATAAGAATTAGTTTCAAAGGTAATCCTACAGAAGCTATTCATTATAGATTTTATTTGTATAATGCCTTATCCAGAAAACTTTTATTTGAACACTTTACAAAATATCCTTTAATTGGAAAAAAAAAATTATCTTATATAAAATTTTTTGAATATCATAATAAATAAAAAACTATTC
>Ga0157365_10000703_pt1 | contig 14252 bp, 12 predicted proteins | sample AttsexASBM3_FD_111478 | JGI IMG/M metagenome (GOLD analysis project Ga0157365, IMG submission 111478) | Fungus gardens microbial communities from leaf cutter ant in Ribeirão Preto, State of São Paulo, Brazil - Atta sexdens ASBM3 | ecosystem: Host-associated > Fungi > Mycelium > Unclassified ... | reverse complement strand
CGAAAACAGCAGGTATTTGCGCCGGTCAACGATATCGGCCATCACCCCGGAGGGCAGCGCGAAGAGGAACATCGGCAGGCTACTTGCCGCCTGCACCAGCGCCACGGCGAGCGGATCGGCGCTGAGCGTCAGCATCGTCCAGTTGATCCCGACATCGTTCATCCAGGAGCCGATATTGGATACCACCGTGGCAATCCATAGCATACGGAACACCGGCTGGCGCAGCGGCGACCAGGAAGAGACTGTCGCGGGCGCGGCGGCAGTCTGCGCCGTCGCGGTGTGTACGTCGTTAACCTGCGCCATGCCGGAACGCCTCCCTGCGCGGGATCGTGACCCGCCATCTGCCGGGCCCGGTCAGCGCGAGCGTGGTAAAGATAATCAGCAGCAGCCAGCCGAACTGCCCTTCGGCAAGGCTCCAGCCGGGATGTACCGCCAGCATCGCCACCAGCAGCACGCCGATAACCGGCAGGCAGGCGAGCCGCGTTCCGATACCGAGGATAATAAACAGCGGGCAGACCACTTCCGCTGCGATCGCGGGCAGCAGGCTCATCCATGGCCCCATCCCGAACGGATCCTCGATACGCCCTAACTCCGCGCTGAAGTGCAGCACCTTCGGGAGCCCATGCACATACAGCAGAAGCAGGCTGCCGGTGAGGCGCAGGAAAAACAGCCCCGCGTCAGGACGGGGCGTGGCTTGAGAAAACGAGGCGCTTTTCATAGGCTCAGAACGCAAAGCAGCTGCAGCCGAGAGCGCCCCAGAAGGCGTTATCGTCAGCGGCAGGGACGGAAGAAAGGCGCGCCACGTCATGCTGATGGCGGTGTACGCCGCACGGGCCGCTGCACTGGTGCACGGCAGGACGCAGCCCGACACGGGCGGCCTGCGGCGGCGCGCTGCGGTAGTGGCCGGGCACATTCACCACCGGCGACCAGTCCGGCAATACCGGGATAGCGGGCGGCGAGAGCGGGCCGAAACGGCCTGCGGCATACACAATCTCGCCATCGACGACCGTCAACACCGACTCTATACCCTTGATTTCCTCTTCCGGCACGCGGAAATAGTCTTTGCTCAGCACGGCGAGATCCGCCAGCTGGCCGGCTTTAATCTGCCCTTTTTTGCCCTGTTCGCTGGAAAACCAGGCGCTGCCCTGGGTCCAGAGCATCAGCGCGGTATCACGATCGAGCCGCGCGCTGTGATCGTACATCTGCATGCCGCCCACGGTGCGCCCCGACACCAGCCAGTAAAGCGCCGTCCAGGGGTTATAGCTCGCGACGCGCGTGGCGTCGGTGCCAAGCCCCACCGGCACGCCGGTTTCCAGCATCTTCGCCACCGGCGGCGTGTGGCGTGTCGCCTCCATGCCGTAGCGTTCGGCGAAATATTCGCCCTGAAAGGCCATACGGTGCTGCACCGCGATGCCGCCGCCGAGCGCCTTAATGCGGTCGATATTGTGCTGGGTTACCGTTTCGGCGTGATCGAAGAACCAGTGCAGGCCGTTGAACGGAATATCACGGTCGACCCGTTCGAACACGTCCAGCATCCGGCTTATCGATTCGTTATAGGTGGCGTGCAGGCGGAACGGCCAGCGATGCTCGACTAAGTGGCGCACCACGCGCTCCAGCTCATCCTCCATGCCTGGCGCAAGATCGGGCCGCGGCTCAAGGAAGTCTTCGAAGTCGGCGGCGGAGAAGACCAGCATTTCACCCGCGCCGTTATGGCGGAAGAAATCATTGCCCTGCCCCGGCGTCAGCATGTCGGTCCATTTTTCGAAATCCTCCAGCTCGTGACCGGGGCGCTGGGTGAACAGGTTATAGGCGATACGCACCGTCATCTGCTGGTTCTGATTCAGCTCTTTGATGACCTCGTAATCTTCCGGGTAGTTCTGGAAACCGCCGCCCGCGTCAATGGCGCTGGTCAGCCCCAGGCGGTTGAGCTCGCGCATAAACTGGCGGGTGGAGTTGACCTGCAATTCCAGCGGCAGCTTCGGCCCTTTGGCGAGCGTGGCGTAGAGGATCATGGCGTTCGGCCGCGCAATCAGCATCCCGGTCGGGTTGCCGTTGGCATCGCGCTGAATTTCGCCGCCTGGCGGATTGGGCGTGTCTTTCGTATACCCCACCACGTTCAGCGCCGCGCGGTTGAGCAGCGCGCGATCGTAGAGGTGGAGAATAAATACCGGCGTGTCCGGGGCCGCCTCGTTGATTTCATCAAGCGTCGGCATCCGGCGCTCGGCAAACTGAAACTCCGTCCAGCCCCCCACCACGCGCACCCACTGCGGCGACGGCGTGCGCAGCGCCTGATCTTTTAACATCCGCAGCGCGTCGGCCAGCGACGGCACGCCTTCCCAGCGCAGCTCAAGGTTGTAATTCAGCCCGCCGCGAATCAGGTGCAGGTGCGAGTCGTTGAGGCCGGGAATGGCGGTGTGGCCGTTGAGGTCGACCACTTTTGTCTCGTCGCAGTGATGCTGCATCACCTCGGCGAGCGTGCCCACTGCCAGGAATTTACCGTCGCGAATAGCCACGGCGTCCGCGAGCGGGTTTTCACGATCGACCGTATGAAACTGGCCGTTCACCAGGATCAACTCCGCCTTACCAAGGGAAACCATACATCCTCCTGTCTGCATGCCCGTTCAGCGCGCCAGCAGCGCGGGGCTTTATCGGCGTCGCCCGGAGGACGACGTCAGGTATTTGCCAGGATTATGGGAACCGTGCGGAGAAAAAAACCAGTTATACGAAGGGATAGGTATACCTGAGTATAGGTATACGAAAGGATAGTTATACGAAGAGATAATTACGTGCGCCGGGGGGGCGGGCCAGTATAGGGCCCGACTGACAGCGGCCTCGCCGCCGGTGTCGGTGACGTCGCGAACGGTCGCGGCGGGCCTGTTACCTTAACCTCACGGAATAATTTTATGACAACCTCTAAGCTCGAAGTGCTCACGCCCTCCAACTGTCAGATGATTTTTATCGATCAGCAGCCGCAGATGGCGTTCGGCGTACAGTCCATTGACCGCCAGGTGCTGAAAAACAACACCGTGGCGCTGGCGAAAGCGGCGAAAGTCTTCAACATTCCGACCATCATCACCACGGTGGAAACCGAAAGTTTCTCCGGCCATACCTACCCGGAGCTGCTGGATGTCTTCCCCGGTCAGGACATTTTAGAGCGCACCTCCATGAACTCCTGGGATGACCAGAAAGTCCGCGACGCGCTTGCCGCTAACGGCAAACGCAAAGTGGTCGTCTCCGGCCTGTGGACGGAAGTTTGCAACAACAGCTTTGCGCTCTGCGCCATGCTGGAAGGCGACTATGAGATTTATATGGTGGCGGACGCCTCCGGCGGCACGTCCAAAGAGGCCCATGATTTCGCCATGCAGCGCATGATCCAGGCAGGCGTCGTGCCGGTGACCTGGCAGCAGGTGATGCTGGAGTGGCAGCGCGACTGGGCGCGCAAAGAGACCTACAACGCCGTGATGGATATTGTGAAAGAACACTCGGGCGCCTATGGTATGGGCGTCGATTATGCCTACACCATGGTGCATAAGGCGCCGTCCCGTCAGAAGAGCGAGCACCGCACGCTGGCACCGGTAGCGGCCCGCTAAATGGCGAACGCAGGTGGGCCGCGGCCTGCCTGTCGCCCTGACTGGAGAACGTCATGAGCACCGGACTGATATCCTTCGCCGCAGGCGTCCTGATCGGGCTGATTTACGCCCTGTTGAAAGTGAAATCGCCCGCGCCGCCCGCCATTGCGCTGGTGGGTCTGCTGGGCATGCTGGCGGGCGATGCCCTTACCCGCCAGGCGCTGGAAAGCCACGAGGACGCCGCGCGCCCGGTCGCGCAGGCGCACACCGCTACGCCCGCGCCACTACGCGCGCCGAAAAAGGAAATATCATGAAAGCCTGGCTGGTTTCTCTCGCCGTCGGCGGTCTTGCCGGCGTTATCTACGCGACGCTTAATGTTCACTCGCCCGCCCCGCCGTTAGTCGCCCTGCTCGGGCTGCTCGGCATGCTGGTGGGCGAACAGGTGATCCCGGTGTGTCGTCGCCTCTGGCGGGGTGAGCCGGTCACACTCCACTGGTTTCGCCAGGAGTGCGTGCCGAAAATCAGCGGCGCGCCGCCTGCGAGCGGATCCGGCAAACCGCCCCGCCCCGGCGACGCGTGTTGAGAACGCACGACATGGGGCAGGCACCGCGTGTCGCCGTCGTTGATGATGAACGCGCGGTTCGCAACGGGCTGTGTAACCTGCTGCAATCCGATGGCTATCTGACCGACGCCTTCGACTGCGCCGAGGCGCTGCTGCGCGATGAAACCGTGCTGAATTGTGCCTGCGCCATCATTATTGATATCAGACTCTCGGGGATGAGCGGCCTCGCGCTGTTTGCGGAACTAAAATTACGCCCCATGCCGCCTCCGCCCGTGATTTTTATCTCAGGCCATGGCGATGAACAGATGCAGCGGTACGCCGAATCTCTCGGCGCCGTTGTTTTTTTGCGTAAACCCATTAACGTCGATGTGCTTCTCGGCCACTTACAGCGCGTGCTTGCCGACGCGGGCAGGGGTCGTCTGATTGGGGATAAGGATGAGTGAAGCGTCACCGCCAGCGTTCTGGCCGCTTCAGGGTAGCCTGAGCGAAAACCGGGCCTTCGTGCTCAAAGAAGATGTCATTTTTACGCTGCTGGCGCAGGACGGCGCTATTTCCTGGCTGAAAGGCCGACATCATCACTCCGGCGGCGCGTTTTTTATCGCCACGGCGGTGAATGACGAAGAGGAAGCGAACGCCACGCGGCGGCTGCGCAACGAGTTCGCGCTGCGCGACGCGCTCAGCAGCGCCTGGGCGGTAAAACCCGCCGCCAGCACGCAATTTCGCGGCCGCTTCGCGCTGGTTTACGCCCCGTTCTCCTTTAAGTTACTGACCGGCATCACCGGCAAAGCGATGGCAAGCCTTGCCGGTTTTCTGGAGCTTGCCCTGCGCATCTGCGCGCCGCTTCAGCAGATGCACCTGCATAACCTGATCCACGGCGATATTAAACCCGGCAATATTTTTCTCTGTGACGACGCCTCCTGCCGCCTCGCCGGTTTTGGGCTCTCGACGCTGATTTCCGACGAGCACCGCGAGGCGCGGCTGCCCGCGGCGGGCGGCACGCCCGCGTATATGTCGCCGGAGCATACCGCGCACACCCGGCGCGCCGTCGACAGCCGCAGCGATCTCTACAGCCTCGGCGTGGTACTTTACGAGCTGCTGACCGGCTGCCTGCCGTTCACACTCAATGGCAACAGCCCGGCGGAGTGGGCGCATCATCATGTCGCGTCCGAGCCGCGCCCGCCCCATGAGGCGCGCCCCGGCCTGCCGCCAGTGCTCTCAGAGATCCTGCTGCGACTGCTCGCGAAAACGCCCGAAGGGCGCTACCAGACCGTCGACGGACTGATTGCCGACCTGCGCCGCTGTCAGGCCACGCTCGCCGGAGACGAGTCCATCGCCCCCTTCACGCCGGGTTTACAGGATCGTGCCTTCGCGTTTCATCTGGCCGATGCCCTCAGCACCACGCATCCGCAGGTGCGCGAAGTGTTAAATGATTTCGATGAAGTCAGCCGCAGCGGGCTGTCGCGGCTGGTGACCGTCAGCGGGCCGTCGGGCATCGGTAAATCGTCGCTGCTCGCCTCGGCGCTGAAAGCGCTGCACCAGCGCAATGCGCTGCTGGCCGTCGGCAAGGTCGATCAGTTCGCGCCTGCCCTGCCCTGGGCGGTGCTTACCGCCGCGTTTCGCTCGCTGACGCTGCATCTGCTGGGGCTTCCCTCAGATGAGGTCGCGCAGTGGCGATCGCGGCTCTCCCGCGCGCTTGACGGTTACGAAGAGCTGGCGGTCAGCCTGGTCCCGGAACTGCGTTCGCTGCTGGAAATCCGGGCCGGCTTTTCACCGGACACCTTCGCCATCGACGCCCGGGCGCGCTTTAACCATATGGTGCTGGCGCTGGTGAAAACCTTCGCGACGCACAACCGCCCGCTGGTGTTATTGCTGGACGACCTGCAGTGGGCGGATGCCGCAAGCCTGCATATTCTGGAATATCTGCTGCAAAACTGCGCCGCCGTGCCGCTGCTGATGGTCGTCGCCTGTCGCCACGATCCTACGCAGGAGGAGCCGCTCGCCGGGCTTACGCTTGCGGCGGCGCACACCACCACGCTGCGCCCGACGCCGCTTTCGGTCAAAGCCGTGGCGCGCTGGCTGGCGAATTTGCTTCAGACGACGCCCGCCTGCGCCGCCGACCTGGCGGCGCTGATCCACGAGAAAACCGGCGGCAATCCGCTGTTCGTGCAGGAGTTCTTCCGGCGCATTGTCGATGACGGGCTGGTGACGTATCACACCCATCAGACGCGATGGAGCTGGTCGCTTCAGGCTATCCGCACGCGCCATTACACAGAAAACGTGGTGACGCTGGTGCTGCAACAGCTCGAAGAACTGCCGCCGGAAACCCAGAAACTGCTCGGCAGCCTCGCGTGTCTTGGGTGCAGCGGCGAGCTGGCGATGGTCAGCGGCGTGGTGGGGTTGTCGCCTGCCGAAATCCTCTACCAGTTGCATCCGGCCGTGGTGGCGCAGCTGATTACGATTACGCAGGACGATTACGCCTTTACGCACGATCGCGTTCAGGAGGCGGCGTTCGCGCTGCTCACACCCGACGAAAAGCGCCGTATTCATCTGACGACCGCCAGCGTGCTCGCCCAGGCGGCGCGTCACGCGGCGGGCAACGACCTGCTGTTTCGCGTCGTGCATCACGTCACGGCGGCGCTGGAGAGCATCGAACCTGCCCCGCAGCGCCAGATGTTCCGTGAACTCAGCCTTCTGGCCGCGCGGCGCGCCCGGTTTACCGGCGACTATCGCTCCGCCCTGACTTACATTCATACCGCCCGCGCGCTCGGCCACGACGCCGCCACGCCGGATTTCACGCTCGATACCGAAGAAGCGGAGTGCCAGCTGGCGACAGGCCAGCTGGATAAAACCCGCCAGCTCTGCGAAGGGCTGCTGATTTCGCCCGGCGGGCTGGCGGATAAGGCGCTGGCGGCGCTGCTGCTGGCGGAGGTCTGTATGCGTCAGTCCGATCCGCACCTGGCGCTGGAAACCGCGCTGCGCTGGCTTGGCGTGTTCGGTATTCACATCAACCGTGAACCCACCTCTGATGAGTGCGCGCAGGCGTGGGCGCATATCTGCCAACGCGCCGGTGAGTCGCCCGCCGCGACGTTCGGCAGGCTGAAGCCGCTCGATAACCGCGACGTGGAAGCGGTGATGAATCTGTTAAACAGCGCAAGCCTGTTTGCGAGCTTCCGCTGTCCGCGTCTGCACTTTCTGCTGCTGTGCCGCATGATGCACCTGACGCTCGACCACGGCGTGACGGGAGCATCCACCACGGCGATGGCCTGGTTCGGCGTACTGGCGGGCCACCGCTACGGCGAATACCGCCTGGGCTTTGAATACGGCACGCTCGCCCGTGAGCTGGTCACGCGCTACGGTTACAGCGCCTTCGAGGCGAAAACCCTGCTGGCGCTCGATCAACTGAGCGTCTGGACGCAGCCGCTCAGCTTTACCGTCGAGTGCGCGCGGGCCTGCTTTACTACCGCCGTGACCCACGGCGACATGACGGTCGCCTGCTTCGCGACCTGCCATCAGATTATCAATTTCTTAAGCCGCGGCGATCACCTCGACGGCGTGCTGACCAGCATTGAGCGCGGCCTCGCCTTCGTGCGCAAAACGCGCTTTCAGGATGTGGAGAGCATTTTGCTCATCCAGCGCCACTACGTTGAGCATCTGCGCACGCCCGCCGACACGCCGTGGCGCGCCGATGATGTCTTCCCGGACGACCTGCTGCCGCCGGTATCGCCGCGGGCCCCGGAACGGCTCTCGACGCTGGGATTCTGGTTCGGGCTCTATCGTGCGATGGCGCATTTCGCCTGCGGCGACTATGCGCAGGCGACACAGGCCCTGACGCAGGCCGGGACGCTGGCCTGGTCGGCGCCGGGGCATATCCATCTGCTGGATTTCCATTTCTACAGCGCGCTGTCGTTGTCGCTACAGCTGACGCCAGAAACGTTCTCCGCCGAATACCGACGCCGCATTCATCAGCATTACGACAAAATCGCGCTCTGGGCGCGCGTTAACCCCGGCACCTTCGCGGATAAAGAGGCGCTGGTGTATGCCGAGATCGTGCGGCTCGACGGCATGAACAGCATCGCGCTGGAGCAGTACGAGCGCGCGATCACGCTGTCGCGTGATGCCGGTTTTACGCCGTATCACGCGCTGGCCCATGAGCTCGCCGGGCGTTTCGCGCGCTCCTGCGGCTACACCACCACGGCGGACGCGCACTATCGCGGCGCTATCGCCGCCTGGGGACGCGCCGGAGCCCAGGCGAAGGTGCGACAGCTGGAGCAGGCGTTTCCGCACCTGCTGACGCCCACCCAGGCGAGCGCGTATGACACGGTCGCCTTCGCGCAGAACGAAGAGATCCGCGATTTACAGAGCGTTATCAAAGCCTCGCGGGCGCTGTCGGAAGAGATCAATCTTGAACGGCTGATTGAAATCCTGATGACTATCGTGCTGGAGCACGCGGGCGCGCAGCGCGGGCTGTTGATCCACGTGTCGGAAAACCACGTACCGGAGATGGAAGCCAGCGCCACCACCTGCGCAGACGGCGTGCGCGTGCGCATCCTGCGCGACGTGCCGCTGGCGGACGATCTGCCGCTCTCGGTGCTGTCTGCGGTGATCCGCACAGGTCAGGAGATCCGCACCGGCAATCCGGAGACCTTTCATCCGTTCAGTCAGGACCCGTATCTGGTCGCCTCCGGCGCCGCCGTGATGTGCGTGCCGATGTTCAAACAGGCGCGGCTCGTGGGCGTGCTGTATCTGGAAAATCGCCTGGTGCCGGATGTGTTTACCGCCGGGCATTCGCGCGTGGTCAGTCTGCTGGGCGCCCAGGCGGCGGTGTCGCTCGAAACGGCGCGGCTGTATGCGGAGCTGCTTGAAGAGAACATCCAGCGTCGCCGGGTGGAGAAGGAGCTGCGCGCCAGCCAGACCTCGCTGATGCTCGGCGAGCAGATCAGCAACACCGGCAGCTGGCGCTGGGAATTACAGCAGGATCTGATGTTTATGTCAGAAGAATATGCGCGCATTCTCGGCCTGCCGGAGAAACAGAAGATGATTTCGATGGCGGAGTTTCTGACGTTTGTGCACCCGGATGACTACCCGCGCATCAGCACGCTGGTGACCGAAAGCGTGCGCGACGGGCTGACCATGCGCGCCGAATTTCGCATTATCCGCGCTGACGGCGTGGTGCGTTATCTGCTGGGCATCGGCGACCCGGTCGGCGTGGGAAGCGAGGTGAATGAGTATTACGGCATCATCACCGATATCACCACACAGCGCCTCGCCGAAGACGCGATGCGCGTGGCGCAGGCCGACCTGGCGCGCGTCTCCCGCGCCACCACCGTTGGCCAGCTGACCTCCTCCATCGCCCATGAAATCAACCAGCCGCTGATGTCGATTGTCTCCAACGCGGGCGCGAGCCTGCGCTGGCTGGATCGCGACCCCGCGCGGCTGGAAAAAGTGCGCGAAGGGCTGCATGAGATTGTCTCGGAAGGCGAGCGCGCCGGTGAGATTATCCGCAGCCTCCAGTCGCTGACCCGCAAACAGGACCCGGTGTTCGCCGCCATCGATCTCCACGCCCAAATTCGCCATATCATGCTGCTCTCGCGCAGCGAGCTTGAGCAGCGCAATATCCAGGTAGAGTACGCGCTGGCGGCGGCCGACAGCGTGATTTACGGCGACAGCGTGCAGATCCAGCAGGTGTTGCTGAACCTGGTGATGAACGCCGTGGAGGCGATGGATGAAGTCCAGGGGCGCGCGCGCCTGCTGACGCTTGCCACCTGCACGCCGTCACCCGGCGTGGTGCGCTGCGAGATTGCGGATACCGGTACAGGGATTGATGCGGCGCTGACCGGGCGTATTTTTGAGTCGTTCTGGTCCACAAAGCCGCAGGGAATGGGCATGGGGCTGACCATTTGCCACAACATCATTGACTATCATCACGGCAAACTGACGGTAGCGCCCCGCGCGCCGTTCGGCAGCGCTTTCGCGTTTACGCTGCCGCTCGCCGCCGCGTCTGACGCCACGCGTCAGGGGTGGGAGGACTGAATCGCCAGGCGTTCCGCTGCGCGGACTAAATCCGCCAGCGAGCGCGCCTGCATTTTTTCCATCACGCGCTTGCGGTGCACTTTTACCGTAATCTCACTGACGCCCAGCGCATGGGCTATCTGTTTATTCAGCAACCCGCTGATGGCGAGCTGTAATACTTCCTGCTCGCGCGGCGTTAGCGATAAATGCCGCTGTTTGAGATCGTACTGCTGGCGTGAATGCTGCGCGTTTTCTTCAGCAAAACGCAGCGCCGCTTCCACCGCGGCGATTAAGGCGTCCGGCACAACCGGTTTGGTGAGAAATTCGTAGGCCCCGCTTTTCATCGCCTGGACCGACATCGGAATGGTGCCGTAGCCGGTGAGAAATATCACGGGCAGGTCGCGCCCGGCGGCTTTCAGCGCCTGCGCAACCTCAAAGCCGGAAATAACCGGCATCTGCATATCCAGAATGACGCAGGCGGGAAGCGTTTCAAAATCGTGGCTTAAAAAGGACTCAGCGGTGGAAAACCCCCGCACGTCAAGCCCGGCGGAGCCCAGCAGTGAAACGATGGCCTGCCTGACGGCATTGTCATCATCCACAACATAGACAATATGTTCCATAAAAGCCTCGGCGATGGTCGGTATTACTGTTGTACGCAGGTGATATTTATTTAGCGTTATTATCACGGCTTTCTGTATACCACAGAATGATTGCAGTTTAAGGATAAGAGTAATACTACCCTGACCGCCACACTTATTCGCTTATATCAGTAATGCGCGCCATATCAAATTTCAATTTTAAAAGCATCAGCAATTATAAGGTTATCGATTATGCAATAGCCAAATTGGTTATAAGAAAAATCGCAGGTGGAATAATAAGCGAGGCGGCGCGCGACGATACGCCGCCGCTGATACTCTCAAAACCTGACGCCATGATTATCGATTAAATCATCTATGTATTTTTGCAGCTCCCGGTAGCGCTCGTACAGGCAGTTCAACGCCTGCGCCACCTCGTCTTGATAGATGAAGTCATGATCATCTGAGCGAAAACCCCCTAATTTTAATACCGTTTTATAGCGAGCCATCCCTTCGATCTCAACCGCGAGCGTCTGTATTTCTCTGATTTTCGTGCGAAGAAGGGATGAAAAAATAAACGTTGAAGCTGCCATCACCGCAGGGCCAAGGCTGTCCAGTACGCGCAGGATGGCGGTGTCAAACCGCTGATGGCCTGCGAGGTTTTGCTCCAGCACCAGCTCAAGGGAGTAATTCGACACTGAATCATTGGCTGCTTTATTTAAAAAACGGCGAATCTCCTCCATCTGGTCACGCTTGGCCTCGAGAAACCTCCTGCCCTGTTGACAATCCTGCATGACAGTCAGTCCGTCACCCGGCATCGTCAACGCGGTAATCCCTTGTGGGTTGTTATTCGAGCGAGCCCAATATTTCCACGCTCTCACGACCTGCGCGGTATAGAGCTGCGGGCAGCGGTCGATCTCGGTATGACACGTTGGGCACAGTAATATTGCATTATCAGCGTGACCCGTCTCTTCCGCGGTCATATTGGGATCAAATCGTGGCCCGCCTGGCGAGGCGGCATGAATGTGCGCCACTTCATACAAGCGGGCATCGTTATTATCCGGCTCGCTATAGATCTGCAAATACTGACGGCAAGACGGACGAGAGCAAAAAGGCCCTGATTCCGCTTTGATTATTTTTCTTACTGCTGTGGAAAATTCCTGACGGTTCATGATCGTCTCTTATGATAGTTATATTCAGGCATGCCGAAGCGGTGATGATATCAGAGGCACCCTCTGATATTACCGCAGCGGCAGTTTACAACCAATGCTTCGCCCGCGAGCGAAATATGCCTGTCGCATAAACAGGGAGTCAGGAATGGCATTTCGAATAAGAAAGACCGCAGCGGAAGATATTGCGTGGCTTGAAGACGTTGAACGCTCGGCGGACAGCGCCTTTGCGGCGATCCCGGCACTCGCCTGGGTGGCGACGGACGGCGTGCAGCCTCAGGCGTTACATTATCATCTGCTCGCGACGGGCTATTGCGCCGTGGCAGTGGACGATGCCGACACGCCCGTGGGGTTTATTAACGGAGAATATATTGCCGATGAGCTGCATATTCTGGGTGTCGCGGTGGCCCGCGATTATCAGGGGAACGGACTTGGGAAAATGCTGATGGTCGGGGCCATTCGTGATGCCCGCGACAGGCATCTTGCCGCACTGACGCTGACCACGTTTCGCGACGTGCCCTGGAATCGACCGTTTTATGAGCGTTTGGGATTTCGGGTGATTGCCGACGACGCGCTGTCGGTGCGTCTGGCCCGTCTGCTGGAGGAAGAAGCGGCGCACGGCTTTTGCCGCGCTGACCGCTGCGCGATGCGCCTGACGCTCTCACTGCCCGGCGGCGCGTAAACGCGCCGCGCGGAGGCAAGCGTGAAAAGCAGCGTTATTTATGCGACGCAGGGAGACGGGCTAAGATCGCGTCAGGCGGCAGGCTTCCTAATAACACCTGCGGCGGGTTATCCATCACCACCAGCGTGGGCGTCACCTGAACGCCATTTTTAACCGCGAATGCCGATTGCGCTTTGATCAGGTTTTCACATTCCGGCGTGGCGTCATTATCAGGGAGAAAACCGGCCATCGCGTTCTTCAGGCTTTTCTGTTGATCCGTTGAACACCAGACCCGCGCCATATCCTCAATCACCGAATCGCGGATGGAGCCGGGCGCCACGGTTAAAAATGACATCGTCAGGCCAGCGTCGGTATATTTATTGACGTTTTTCACCACGTCGCTGCAATAACCGCACTGGTTATCGATAAATACCAGCACCTGATGCGTTTCGTGCGCCGCTTTAAAGGTCACAGGGTGCAGTTCCGCCACGGTTTTTATTATTTCCTGATACCCTGCTTCTGACGCCGTGCCGGTCGCTGATAACGCACTGCCGCTGTGCAGATACAACACGGCGAGCGCCAGTAATGCCACAGACTTCATATTACCCCCTGAGATCCCTGAGATAACGGGATTAAATTATTGTTATTGCGCGCAAAAATGCGCAGAAGCAGTGTAGCCTTCTGCGCGGCCTGAAGCATGATCTTTATCAGGATTTACTGATATTAGTGAGATTGCCTGGCGAAGCCGTTGTGTCGTAAAACGTATTACCACGCCTGGTTTTGCACCACCACCCGATAACCGTCATGGTCCATCCAGGTACGCCCATTGATATCCCAGTACGGGTTAAAGGAAGGCGTCTCAATAAAGCCAGCGGCGTCGAGCGTCGCGCAAACGCGCTGCCATTCGGCCTTATCAGGGTAATAGAGCACCAGTAAATCCTCATTACCGGGCGACGGCGCGACCGGGTGTTCGTGACAGACCGTAAATTCAAGATGCCAGGGCACGTCTTTACGCCCGAGCATAATGCCGCTGAACCCGGCGTGATCGGTAAACGCCGCCAGTTTTACAAGCCCCAGCCCCTGCGACCAGCGCCGGAAAGATTTTTCGAGATCGGTCACCGGCCTCGCGATACGCATATGAGTAAACGCCATTTTCACCTCGTTGTCTGATGAGCGAACCGGGCATCAGTCTACCCGCAAGTTTCGCCTTTATTTGTCGGCAAAAGCTTTTTACGCCACGGCGTACACCGGGGATGTTGGCGTAACGCTTAACGCCGGTGAATTAGCACGCTAATAAAAAAACCGGGAATATATTCTTACCAGGCTCATGTTTGTACCGCGCAAATTAATTAACAGCCTAACCATCCTGCCTTTGTTAATACGATCACACATAGTGAAAAAAATTAAATACGCAACTCAATGATTTAACAGCGGAGCGCAATTTAATGCTGATTTTCCCTGAATAAAATTTTCACTCCTGCCGATAACCCTAATGGAGTAACTCAACGATAACAGCCCTGACGCCTTAAATGCGCGCATATTATTGCGCCATAAATAAACGCGACGGCGCCTGTATGAAGACAGCATGGTCAGCAGCCGAGGAATCAACAATGACAGGTAAACCGGGTATTTTTAAGAACCTTTCTGTAGCAGCAAAGTTATTTGGCGGTTTTTCGGTATTAGTCGGTATCATTATCGCCTCGTCGG
>Ga0157365_10000702_pt1 | contig 14272 bp, 14 predicted proteins | sample AttsexASBM3_FD_111478 | JGI IMG/M metagenome (GOLD analysis project Ga0157365, IMG submission 111478) | Fungus gardens microbial communities from leaf cutter ant in Ribeirão Preto, State of São Paulo, Brazil - Atta sexdens ASBM3 | ecosystem: Host-associated > Fungi > Mycelium > Unclassified ... | reverse complement strand
CTGTTTGACTGCTTCAGTTTTAAACTCTTCGGGATAACGCTTACCGCTCATGGGCACCTCTCTTTAAGCCATCTTAAATGACTCTCAGGTGTCTGTTAAACCCGTGGCGATTCAATGAACACGATCAACAACCTGTCTGACTGCTTCAATTTTCAACTCTTCAGGATAACGCCTACCGCTCATGGGCACCTCTCTTTAAGCCAACTTAAATTACTCTGAGGTGTTTGGTAAATCCCTGACGATTCAGTTGTGCGCCACCTAATTTTTAATTAAAAATGACTTTATCAACTGAATTACATAAAGTAAAATGCATGTTTATATCAAACATCATCAATAGAAATAGAGATTATGAAAACATTCATTATAAATCTAGCTTCAGACATCCAAAAGAAAGATGAAATAGAAAGATGCTGCATAAAAAATAAAATAGAAGATTACACTATAATAGATGCAGTTAATGGTAAAAATTTGAAAGAGGATTTTTTGAAGGACAATGTAAAACAACACCACCTAGGCTATCTTACCAAAGGTGAAATTGGTTGCTCTCTAAGTCACTTGAAAGTCTATTCTTATATAATTGAAAAAAATATACCAATATCATTAATTTTAGAGGATGATGTGGATATAGCTGGGGACATACATGCTATATACAATAAATTAATATCTACTTATAAAGTTAGAAAAAAAAATGTATATTTACTGTATAAGGCAAAGAAAGTTTTCACCAATAGAGTTATTGGCATTGATGGCAATTATTTTTTCCAAGAATCTCATGGGCCAAGGTGTACGCATGGTTATTTCATTACTTTTGCAGCTGCAAAATCCATTTTAGATATCAACAGACCGGTTAGCATGACATCAGATGCTTGGCTTTTCTTTTATTATAAAAAGATGGTCAAGACATACTCTCTAAATAAAAATGTAGTCATTTGCCGCGATGAAAAAAAGGAAAGATCAAATATTGAAAAAGAAAGAATCCTATTGACACCTAACCAAAGGAAGCATAGAGAGTCAATCAGGAGTGGCAGCTTTACCTCTATTTTATTCAAAGTTTACCATAAAGTATTTAGAAGGCCTTTTTTGAAAACAGAAAAAAGAGCATGAACTAAAAGCTATCAATATCATTCTGGGTTGCATTAGTATATTTGCATTTTCTATTTTTTGATACCTAAAACCCTAAAGTAGCATTAACTAATGTTTTCCCTGAGCAAGCTTCATACCGCCAAAGGCTAAGTTCGTGATGCAAACCATTTGATTAATATAAAAACTTAACCCCTTATTAACAATGAAATTTAGTTTAAGAAAAATACAATATAAGACAAGAATTCATGCAGATAATAGAGCGCTTTGACTTTCACTCCTGCCAAGCAAACTCATTAAAGAAAGAAGATAGTCAAATTAATACTCATTCTTAACATACTATGCCAATCTTTTAGAGCAGAAAAAGTGACAAGCGTAAATTTTTTAACCATAATTTCAAAAATAAATTGTAAATACCGATTGTTTTTTTGAACCATATAGATTTATAGTAAATATTATTCATACACCTCACCTTAATGGTGATGCATAGAGAAAAAGCATGAACAAGACCAAGACCCATGAATATCTTAGCTGTATGTTTAGTATTGTTGTGGTAGTTTTATTTATCGTAGTTTGGTTATCAGAATCGACGCTATAATAAATTGTACAAGATTTATAATGATCCTTTCTATGTTTTAGGTGATTAAATCTTTTCTTTGCTAACAAGCATATATTAATTGAGGGGCTGTTTGCTACCATAACATTGCATTAAATTCCCTAGCAATTTTGATATTGAAGGGGTTTATCAAAATTAATCACAAAACCACCAGCACCCATGAGGTCGGGATGGCCTTCTCAAGAAGACATATGAAATTTTTTTAAACCTCCCCGTCATCAGTGGATACGCGAATAAGTGAGTACACTCTCATTTAAGGGATGACTCACATGACAAAAACAGAATTAACTAAAAAAAACCGCAAGCAGCTAAACCAACGCTTGCTCTTTAAAAATTGAGGTGAGTTTTCGCTATATATGAACTAACCTACTCTCTGAGCCCACACTATTCAATGAGGCCATATGGGCTTGCTGTCTACTGATCCGTTTTTTCAGCTTAAGCTGTATGACTTGGCAGGTTATTAACCCATGTTGGCACGAGTAAATTTATCATTAGCCTTAATGTCTTTTTGAGGACGTATATAGGGTTTTACTTTTAAGGAATAGACGCTATTAGATGGCACATCTTTTAGAACGACAGAAGCAGCGCCTATTAGAACATCATCTCCGATTGTTAATGCGTTGCCGATTATATGGGCGCCCGCACCTATACTAACGTTATCGCCAATATATATAAACCCCTCTTGATACTTATGCCGTTTCCCGATGGTTGCATTTTGCAAAATAGTCAGATTTTCTCCGGCGATTAATGTATCGCTAATAACGATTCCATTTAAGTGAGGAATATGTAAGCCGGGTCCAATTTGCGCACCTAACATAATCTCAACCCCAAACCTATCCTTTAATCTAGCATTAATCCTTTTGGCATTCTTCCTTGCGCTTTGGTTGCCAAATATATACATTTCATTTGCCAGTCGCCACCAGAAGAGAAAATACCGACGTCTGTTATGAATTCTTTTTGGAATGTCTTTCCAGCTAAAGGATTTCTTTCGTGTAACTTCGCGCAGCCATTTTTTTTTCAAAGCATCATTGTTATGATGACGCAAAAACTTAAAAGCAGAAAAGTAAATTTTGAAATCCATTATTGTATTAACCTACGACTAAAGTTGCAATGGTTAACACTGTAATTATTAGAGTTCGGAAATGCAATTTATTTTTTTATGACCGCGTTTTACTCCTTCATACATATCAGTGAGCAATGAATTGAGCCTGAGATTCACTTAATTTTCATACAACTATGATTGAAACGACAATACTAAGTGAAGTGAGCCTACGCTACCTAGTGTGGACAGGTCCCTAAGCGAGGTTTTGATTTTCAAATTGCTCAGGGTTGAGACGACCACATGCACCAACACCAACACCAACACCAACACCAACACCAACACCAACACCAACACCAACACCAACACCAACACCAACACCAACACCAACACCAACACCAACACCAACACCAACACCAACACCAACGATTGTAATTGCACTTATTAGAGTTAGATACCACTGAACGCATCATTGCCCTACTTATATGTGGTTCGCCGTGGAGAAATTCTATTCTCAGTGTGTAGAAGAAGCTTTGCGCGCAGGCATTATCGTAAGAGCTATCTTTTGCGCTCATATTGCTAAGCAGCGCATGTCGATTCAGTAATGCCTGATAAACAATTTTTCTTGCCACACTCTATGAACGATTACATTCTGTAGACGTTTAAGTCTTCAACGTGCCATATGTAATGCATCATAAGCCAGTTGTGCTGTCATTTGTGATAACCTCGACCAGCCGATAACCGCTCGTGACGACAGGTCAATCACAGCGCCTAGATAGTGTCAGTCTTCGTCCATATAAAGATAGGTAAAGTTGCCTGCCCACTTCTTGTTCGGATCGTTGGCGTTGAAATTCTGTTTCAGCAAGTTTTCCGATGCCGGCAGGCCATGTTCACGATAGCTGACTGGCCTGAATTTATGACTGGCTATTGCCTGTGTCCCCTGCATACACTTTGATCAGAGTCGCCTCTATTTCCCTTGGGACGGGTGACCTCATCCGAATTCGCCGATTAATTTGCCAGTTGCGATAATCATCAACCGTCATCAAGTCGGTTATTCCTAATTATACCTGAGTACATCCAGGGCAGGCACACAAACCAATTTTACTAATTAATCATGATAATTTGCGTTGAGGATAGATCAGCTCAATTGCCTTGTTCCTTGAGCGGTTAAAAAACAACCTCAGGCTTCAATATTGTCGGATATGCATATAATTTTCATATGATTTTCACATTTCTTGACGTAGGACTTCAACAAGACGCTTTGTAGCCAAAGCTTAAAATAACCTTAATTTTTAAGAAAACCTGCATCGCATTGACAAAAAAGAGCATAAAATGACAATTTCCTTACAAAAATTTAGCCCATGCTAATTGAGGTTCTGTTTAAGTTTTAGCACTATTCGATTACACGGCGATACCTATGGAAAATAAGAGAATAAAAATTTTAGTAATTAAGTTTAAATTTTATGGTGACATGTTGCTTATTACACCCGTAATAAGCAGCCTCAAAGCCAATTATTCGAATTCAATTATTGATGTGCTAGGCTATGAAAGCAGCGTTGAGGTTTTACGCGGGAATCACGATGTAGATAAAATCTTTACCGTAAAAAACAAGCAAGCCAGCATACGTGATAAAATCATGGATTACAGCAAGGTCGTATGGACTCTCCGTTGCGAAAAATATGATTTCGTCGTGAATCTAAGCGAACAGTGGCTTACCGGCCCTATGACTGGACTCATTTCGCCTGAACAGTCGCTAGCCTTTAAATTAAAAAAACGGAGCCACTTTTTATGGACTTTTTTTTTTAGCGAGTTGGTAAAACCGAAAGGAGAGCATGTGGTTGAACGCAACTTATCCATTCTCCAAGGTTTTAACCTTCCTGTAATTATTAAAGATACTAAAATGGGTTACGACACCTATACTTGGGAATGGGTCAAACTTCATCTTGAAGAGCAGTTGAATCATCTCAAGTATGTGGTTGTACAGCCAACTGCACGGCAGAAATTTAAATACTGGGATGATGAGAAATTTGCCGAGGTTATAGATTACATTCAGACATCTACCGATCTTAAAGTCATAATGACCTGTGGGCCTTCTGAAGATGACATACGTTGTGTTGAACGTATAGCCGGTTTATGCAAATCAAAACCTGTATTGACGCTGGCAGGTAAAATTAATTTGGGTGAGCTTGCAGCATTAATTGATCATGCACAATTTTTTATTGGCGTTGACTCAGCACCTATGCACATTGCAGCTGCGGTAAACACGCCCATAATTTGCCTTTTCGGTGCCACGAATCATCGTGTATGGCATCCCTGGAGCGAAAATTTTTGGTTGATCTGGGCGGGTAAATATCACCCCATGCCGAAACGCAGCGAGATGGATCGTTCTTTCCGCTATCTCTCTTATATTCCTGCTGAAAAAGTCATCGATGCGGTTAACAGCGTCATGGTTGCTGGGAAAGCAGGATGAAAATAGCATTTTGCCTGCATAACTATTTTCCTTATGGGGGCATGCAGCGTGATTTTATCCGTATTTCCCGCGCCAGTCAGGAAAAGGGCAATGATATTCGTGTTTATACCTTTTCATGGGAAGGCGAACCCGTGCCCGGTTTTGAGATCGTTATCGTTCCGCGTAAAGGTTTATCTAACCACAGCCGCAACATTAACTTCAGCAAATGGGTAAGCAAACATCGGGCCAAACATCCTGTTGATGTCGTGGTGGGATTTAATAAGATGCCCGGCCTTGATTATTATTTTGCCGCCGACGTTTGCTATGCCGAGAAAACCCGCCGGGAAAAAGGTTTTTTTTATAAGCTGACGCCGCGCTATCGCAGCTATATGCGAGCCGAAAAATCGGTAATGGCGCCGACGGCTAAAACGCATCTGCTGGTGCTGACTGAAAAGCAAAAAGCCGATTTTCAATGTCATTATCACACGCAAAATTCGCGAATCCATATGATGCCGCCCGGCATTGATGCCGATCGGTTCCGTGAATTACCGAAACGCTCTTCGCAAAAAATTCAACAGCTGCGTAGGAAGCTCGGCGTCAGCACGGAAAATTTCTTGTTGTTGCAGGTCGGGTCAGATTTCAGACGCAAGGGCGTTGATCGAAGCCTGAAAGCGATCGCGGTATTGCCGGAAGCGATTAAATCCAGATGTACATTTGTTGTGGTAGGTGAGGATAATCCGCAATCCTGCAAACGTCTGGCTTCCCAGCTCGGCCTGCAGGATCGCATCCGCTTTTTCTACGGCCGGGAAGATATTAACGATTTGATGATTGCGGCTGACCTGCTGCTTCATCCTGCCTATCAGGAAGCGGGCGGCATAGTCATTATCGAGGCTATCGCCTGCGGCTTGCCTGCCATGGTAAGCGGCACTTGCGGCTATGCGCCTTACGTCACGAACTCGGGTTGTGGCGAAGTGCTGGCGGAACCTGTCACGCAGGATGCCTTAAACGAAGCGTTGGCAGAAGCGCTGTTTAACGATACGCTGAGAAAACAGTGGCGAGACAGTGCCAAATCGTATCTGCAACAGAACAATCTTTACCAGCTTGCGGAGCGTGCATCGGCCATCATTATAAAAGGGGGCGTACGTGCAAATCCTTAAAGAGCCCTTTAAGTCCCGGTGGCGCAACAAAGATGTTTTTGATCAGGTAAAACAGCTTGAGGGTAAAACCTATCGCCAGATCGGAACGCGGCGCACCATCCAGTTCAATTTCGATAATGAAAGTTATTTTCTGAAATATCATGACGGCACCACTGTCGGGGAGATATTGAAGAATATCGTTACGTTAAAAATGCCGGTACTGGGCGCTGACAATGAATGGCGCGCAATCAATCGTCTGAAACGTAATGGTATCGCTACGATGGAAGGTTCGGCTTACGGTAAAAAAAACTGGAATCCGCTGAACCGCGAATCTTTTATCATTACGGAAGATTTGAATCCGGCTATCAGTCTGGAAGATTTCTGTCAGGACTGGAATGTTGACCGGCCTTCTCCCCGGCTGAAATACAAGCTTATCCGAAGCCTGGCCTCCACGGTAAAGCGTATGCATCGGGCGGGCATCAACCATCGGGATTGCTATATCTGTCATTTCCTGCTGAAACTGCCTTTCACCGGAAATGAAGACGAAATCGAACTTTCCATCATTGACCTGCATCGGGCTCAGGCACGCCATCGCGTACCGCGCCGCTGGCGGGATAAAGATCTTATAGGCCTCTATTACTCCACGCTTGAGCTAGGCTTGAATAAGCGCGATTATTTATATTTTTTAATGAATTATACCGGTTTGGATTATGCCGACGCGCTCAAAAAAGAGTCTCGCCTGATCAAAGCCGCACTCAAAAAATCAGAAAAAATTCGGCAGCGAACGATACGTAAATCATTGTAACTGTGAGAAAAATAAATAATTAGCTTATGAAAAGTAGCGATATACATACATTAAGCCTGCAAGTGGCGTCAGAGAAGATCATAAATCCGCTCGGCTTCAATTCTGAAAGCGTTGCGCTTCATGTAGCTTACGGTACAGATGACTTTTTTTTAGCCGGCTGTCTGGCTTCAATGGCGTCTGTTGCGCGTTTCAATGAAGCAAGGGTGATCCATTTTTTTATCTTCATTAGCGGTAAATGCCGGATTGATGATAATGAAATGGATAGGTTTGCTCGTCAGTATGGCTGTCTTGTCAGCATATTAAGTGTAAACGAAGATGCCCAAAAATCCCTTCCTACGAATAAATTATGGTCAACGGCGATCTGGTACCGTTTTTTGATGGCTGACTATCTTGCCGGGAAAATAGACAGACTGCTCTATCTTGATTCCGATATTATCTGTAACGGAAGCCTTGATGCTTTTATCGACCTGGATTTACAGGGAAACATTGCCGCCGCCGCGCATGAGCGGGCCAGTGAATGGTGGCGGGAGCGAGCGGAGACGCTAAACTATTCAGGGATCGCTTCAGGGTATTTCAATACAGGCGTAATCTATTTCGATTTGCGAAAGTGGACCGGCTTAAACGTGACCAGTCAGATATTAAGCCTGCTGCAAAATGATGATGTGGTTAAAAAACTGACTTTCTACGATCAGGATCTTTTTAACCTTGTGCTGTGCAAAAAGGTTTTGCCTCTGGATGGTAAATACAACGTCCAGTTCAGCATTAATCGCGTGCTGAAAAATACGCAGCAGCCGGATATTGCTGGCGCAGCGCTGATTCATTATATTGGCCCGACGAAACCCTGGTTTTCATGGGCAACCTGCTACGAAGCATGTAAACCTTTCTGGAATGCGCTGACGGGATCACCCTGGCAAAATATGCCTGCAATGCAGCCGGCAACACCAATGCACTATCGTTATGCTTATCTTCATATGAAAAAACAAAATAAAACAGCCAAAATGATGAGATATTTCGGTATGTATCTACTGAAAAAAGTTATACATACTGCTAAACGAGTCGGAGTTTAACATGTTGGTTAAAACCAGATGTGATGATTATGTGGTTTACACAAAGGGAAACAGTGAAACCTACAGAAATATTTTCACAGATTTTATACATAACCGCCTGACGATCGAGCGGGTCTTTCGCAATATTGAAGACACTAAAGTCATGCTGGTTAATTATGAGTCAAAGCTGTATGTCCTGAAAGTTTTTAAACCCAGAGAGAAACGACTGGAGCGGTTTTTTAAATCGTTTATTAAAGGGGACTACTACCTCAACCTGATGAAAAAAACCAACGAGCTGTGGTCGAAAGGCGTCCAGTTCCCGAACGATTTTTATCTTCTCGCTGAGAAAAAAATATTCAATTACGCCAGCCTGTTTATTATGGTTATCGAGTATATCCCTGGTGAAGAGCTGAGCAATTGGAAAACCGTGCCTGACGCCCTGAAAAAAGAGATCGTCTCCAGCATTTCCAGCCTTCATGCGCATGGCATGGTTTCTGGCGATCCGCATAAAGGAAACTTTATCGTCTCTGAAAGCGGTCTGCGCCTGATCGACCTGTCAGGAAAAAAGATCAACAAGTTGCGAATTGCCAAAGACTACATCGATTTAGAGCGACACATTGGCATCAGCGAGTTTAATAAAAACTTTTTTTATCATTGGGTAAAAAGACGCTCCCAGTTCCGTAAGCGTTTCAAAGCGTTTAAGATGGCGCTGAAAGGCAAATAAACAGGTCAGGTGGCGACAGTGATTTTTGATAAACAAGCGCTCAATGAGGTATGTGAGCGCGTACGCGCTAAAAATGCGATCATTTTTCTTTCCGGGCCAAGCGCAGTCAAAACGCCGCTGGCGTTGTTGGCCTGTAATGACGTCATCGCGGTTAACGGTTCTGCCTGTTGGCTCATCGATAATAATATATATCCTTTTATCTATATGGTGACGGATATCCGCTTTATTACATCGCGGGAAAGCGACTTTGAACGTAGCGTCGAGCTGAGCAAATATTGTGTCATCAATGAAGATGTTTATGCGAAGGCGTCGGCGGAAAGGAAAAAATGGCTTGAAGAACGCTGCTATATCATACATGAGATTTACAAGCGAGAAAAAGCAGGACCGCTCAAAAAGTTGAAGTTTTGGTTATATTGCCGACGGCACCCGGAAGTGATCATGCATGTTCCGGCATCGCGCAAGAAACGCATTCTTGGATTTTCTAAGGATATTTCGCTCGGATACTGCAATTGTAAAACCGTCGCGTATGCCTGCATGCAGATGGCCTATTCGTTACGCTATGAAAAGATCATTTGCGCAGGACTTGACCTCTCCGGTTCCTTTAAGCGTTTTTACGACAAATCTAGCGCATCTACGCTTGTTACTGAGTTGCAGCAGGATTTGGATAAAATTTTACCGCTGTTTAATTTCATGCGGAAACAGATTAATCCTCCTGTCTATACTCTGTCGTTAGAAACATCAGTTCCTTATGACGATATCCCACTTATCAATTTAAAGCAGTTGGGCTATAGATGATCAATGATGCTATGCTGATGCCTGCGGTTACCTATTTTTAAGGGGTTTTTATGGAAGGTGCATTGTCTGTGTTGTCACGGAGGGAAAGCCTGGCTGACAATTGGCAGAGACTGCTGTTTATTTTATACAATGTAACCTACTTTTTCAACGGGATTACACGTTATAAGCATGCAATTCATATTGCAATTTTTATTACTGCCGTAACGATTGTCTGGAAAGAGAAATCATCACTCAGAACTTTTTTCTCTCCAGGCAGACTCTTTCTGCTGTTGTTGATCCTGGTTTACGGCATCTACTCCACATTGATTTCTGTCGATACGCACTTAAGTTTTAAATATTTAAACCAGCATGTACTTTTTACAAATTTCCTGTTGCCGATAGCGGCTTCGATTTTGTTAGTCACCTTGTCTACGGAGCAGGTTGCCCGCACATGGTTACAAAGCTTACTTGTACTTTTCGTTGTCTTAACGATATCTGAAACCTATACCTATATAGATGAATACCGTAATGGCATAATGCTTTTTACTAACTTTGATCATCGCTTTATTACTGATGCGCTGATTTTTTCGCTTCCGGCTTTATTATGGCTGTCGCAAAATAAAAGCCTGGCATCGCTTATCTGTCTGGTTATTGCCGCTGCTATCTATACTTTCCTGACGCTGGGCACAATACAACGCGGAACCTGGGTTTCCGTTTTTGCCTTATTTATGCTGTGGTGCATTTTCATGCGCCGCTGGAAGTTTTGTGCGTTCCTGCTTAGCTCAGGAGTAGCTTTGTTGCTCGTTCTATCGTTGCTTAATAGCAAGCATACCGAACTGGTGGTGCATAAAATTTATCAAACCGACAGCAGCCAGCGTTTCGGTTCAGGCACGCAGGGCGCGGGTTTAGATATGATTCTGGAAAATCCGGTTGTCGGCTATGGCTTAGGCGACAAAGTCTATTTGAAGGAGTATGCTCGAAATCTGCCTTCGCATCCTGAATGGTTCTTCCGTGAACCTATCAGCCCGCATAACTTGTATCTTTCTTTCTGGTTTTCTGCCGGTATTCCAGGTCTGATCGCGCTCGCTATGTTCTTCACCGCGCTGTTTCGGATTTCATTTAAGCATTGGAACAATACGGATCATGAGATTCGCTATGCTTGGTTAAGTATCATGCTGATCGCAAGTTCAGCTTATCTAGTACGCGGCGTGGTGGAATTAACGGATTTCGACAGTACGTCGCTTCTGATAGCGCTGATGATCGGTCTTTCCGCGCCACGAGCGCAATCCTCATCCGCTTAACAACGAAAAGGGCAGTGACTATCGGTCACTGCCCTTTTTTTATCTGCCGCATTAAAGCTTAGTCAGACATCATCTTGCCAGTTTTCGCACTTTGAAGCTGCTTTTCACCGCTTTGGCCCAGGATTTTAAATTCTTCTGCGTCATGAATAATTTATAAGAAATATCGGACTGGTCCCGTTTAATCCCCAGACGGTGCTCAAGATCGTACCAGTCATTGTTTCTGCGAAAGCGCGTCGCTTTTCGGCCGGAGATATCGATAAACCGAATGCCTTTACTGGTAATCAGAATATTTTCACGACTAATATCAGAGGATATCGCCTTTAGCTTGTGTAGCGTTGAGACACTTTCAATGATTTCATCGCGGTGGGCGGTGATTTCAATATCAGGCGAGCGTAAATTCACTCCATCTATATGCTCCATTACGATAACGGCATAGTCGTTGCGCTCCCCGCCGCGCGCTACCGCGTAATGGTGGCAGGCGATATCGCAACCGAACTCACGCATTTTATAGGTAATGTTAACCAGATTGAAAAAGGGATCGCGCTTAACCCTGGCCAGAACACGATGAAATAAACTTTTTCTTTTTTTCACGATGACTTTTACAACGTATTTTTGTTTCTCTTCCTGGATAGTAAAGACCTTGGTATCTTTATCGCTGCGGAAGACTTCGACGGCTTCAAGCTGCCCTTTAAAAAATTTGTTGAGGATAGCCAAGTATAACTGACTGCCATCGATTATTTGGAAGCTTCTTTTAACACGCACGTTTCTTGTCCTTTTACCTCTACAGGCTTCTTATCTGCTTTCATGAAATGCCGGGTGGTCAAAAACAATGCAAGCATAAACGGGATTTCATAAAGCTCTTCGGTAATATCTTGGTAATGTTTGTTACTGACGAAAATAAAATAGAGCGCGCGCTTGTGCTCAACGGTGTCTGAAATAAGAAAACAGATAAGCGACAGCACAAAATAAGGCAGGGGGAAACTTGCCGTGGTAAGCTTCTGCCTGAGTTCTGTTCTCAAATTTTTTGAGAACAGCATCAGTACTAAAGGCGCAATCCAGATGACGGAAAGCAGCCGGAAGAATCCATGGGGTAAATCAGGAAAGATTTCGCGTCCCCAGCTTGTGCTTCGGCCAAACAACACCAGCCACCATTGCGCGGCCCATAGCCAAAACATCCGTTTCGAGTCGTTGAGCTGCCAGGGTTTCATATAAACCAACGTAAACAGGCCGCAAAAGAGCAACCACACCGCCTGAGCAAACTCAACGGAACTGACCAGTAAATCGCCGAAAAGCGGATAAGAGAAAAATCGCATCACAAAAAAAACGATGGGCAACAGCAAGACAATAAAGAAGTCTTGACGGCAGGTGGTATCAAATTTCATAAAGATGCTTTGTTAATTAAAGATTGGAGAAATTATTATAAGTATAATGTAAATTTTTGTATTGCTTTTATGTGCTTATTGATATTTTTACACCTCAACCGGCACATGAAGCTCGTTAAGTTAACCTTATGTTTTTGCCGCCTCGTAGACCGATGCCGGGTTTGAGACTTTTCAGCAACTCCATGAATGCACGCATGCATTAACGAAGCGGCGGTTTAGCATCTTATATAAAATGTTTCACTTTCAAATATTTTGAATTAAATATTGTTATTCGTAAAAAGCCAAAGCTATACACATTCTGCTTTACGTTAATTTTATTAGCATCCAACAAAACCCAACAGTCAGCAAATTAAAGCGATGTTATCTTCTCTGGCTGCCGCACTTTTTCCGTTGAACTTCTGTTTAATTCATAAAAGTATTATCCTGAAAAGGAGAGCCGCTATGATAAGGTTGAAAAAGGAAATTGGCAGTGGCCGACATTTTTATTGTCATCCCCAAGGTGACAGTAAATGCATAAAGATATTTTATAATTCGGCGGATGGCGATCTTAAAGAAGTCAAAAGAGAAACGGGTCATTACCGAAAGCGGGCTAGGCAAATCACACGATGCCGTTTCGTACCAGATTTTTATGGCACGGTAAAGACCGATCGGAGAAAAGGCTACGCCTTTGATATAATCAAAGACTATGCCGGGAACATTTCAAAAACGCTGGAACATTATCTTCAGAATAATTCGCTTTCTCAGGTTTGGCTTGAAAACAAGCGATACGATTTGCGTAACGACCTGATTGCCCATAATATCGCGACGATGAACCTTAAAGATTACAATATCCTGTATCGCCGCATAGGTTATAAAGAAGGTTATCTCTTCGTGATCGATAAAATTGGCGATTCGGAATTTATTCCTGTCGCTTCTTTATTTAACTTCCTGCATCGTCGTAAAATCGACCGAATTTTTTCGCTTTTTTTACAGGCTAAACCTTCGGGAAATGTAATTCCTGCTGCGGCAAGCTCAAATTGTTGTCTGTGTCGAGAGAAATGCAGACGACTTATTAAGATTTGACGCAGATACGCTGTTGGGTTTTCAGAGGTAAGTGAGACGGGAGCAACGTAATTTGTTGGAAAAAAGATTCAGACAAACAGCAGGTCTGACAACGCCATTCCTTTAACATAAATAGCATTATTAGTTAATATTCATCCGCTAAATGGGGAGCATTCGTTCACACCTTTTCAGCACATGCGCCTGGTTCATTAATGAGAATACCTAATAACAATTTGTAGTAATCGCCCTCTAATCACCCCTGGAAAGGCATGGTAGATTGTAAGGCTGTTTCGGTTTTTCGCTTTTATTTGTCGCTTTTCAATATGTTGGCTAAGAACAGGCCTGAAGTGTAAAAAGCATGTGCCCTTAATCTTCCCTTTCTGCTTATGGTGTTTGTCGCAGTGCCAGCCAGACAACCTGCAATCAGACTAAAAGTTTCAATAATGCTCACTCAATGAAAAATATCTATTCCGTAATGGCTGTTGTGTTTATCGCCTTTTTTATTATCGGTATGGCCCTGCCGGTTTTACCTCTTCACGTCCATAACACATTGGAATTTGGTTCTACAGTCATCGGCATTGTCTCTGGCAGCCAGTTTCTGGCTTCCGTCTTTTCCAGACTCAAAGCAGGACAGCTAGCCGACGCGCGAGGGCCCCGAATGGCGGTGTCTCTGGGGTTGAAGTGCGCTATCGCTGGCGGCGTTTTGTACCTGATCTCCTGCACGCTGATTCAGGATCCCGACTGGAGCGTGGCGGTGATCATTATTGGCCGTGCGTTGATAGGCGGCGCGGAAAGCCTGATTATCACCGGTGCGATGGCCTGGTCGCTGATATTGAGTCCGGCAGGCCAGTCTGGACGCGTTATCGCTTTGACCGGGTT
>Ga0157365_10000701_pt1 | contig 14280 bp, 19 predicted proteins | sample AttsexASBM3_FD_111478 | JGI IMG/M metagenome (GOLD analysis project Ga0157365, IMG submission 111478) | Fungus gardens microbial communities from leaf cutter ant in Ribeirão Preto, State of São Paulo, Brazil - Atta sexdens ASBM3 | ecosystem: Host-associated > Fungi > Mycelium > Unclassified ... | reverse complement strand
TAACTCACTAGCAATGTCGATCTCCTTGTCGAAATTGCACGCCGGCACTCAAGATGATTGCATCAAGCTACACAAAAATGTAGATCGGATTAGCGTGTCACATGGTTTTACAATGAAGAAGAGCACCTTGGGGTATTTATCGAGGATAGAATCAACCGAGTTCTGGAGTGAAGCCTTATTAGTGTCAAGTTTCGAGTTGGAAAACTTCAAGCCCGGCAGTTTTCAATTCATTGAGTCTATCCTGTCTGCGACCCATAGCAATTACTTGAGGTTTAGAAGATAATCTGGCGAGAGCAAGAGCCAAAACGCGACCAATCTCTGCAGTAGCACCAGTGACAAGTATACATTTGCTTTCTTCAACACTGGGCATTTTAGGGGAGCGTGTTGAGTCCAGGATGTCGTCATCAATCAGCCGGCCAAGTACTAGATTAGGCAATTGAGTAAAGATAGGATGCTTGTCTAGACAGCAAGGTCTTTGTTGCCCCACCATGGCCGAAGAATCAACAATACGCATACCACTTGCTGTGGAGTCACTGACGACAGAAGTAAGTCGTTAACTGTGTTTGAAAGGTCTCACTGATATCTCAGGTTACTTCAGGAGAGAATCCGGGAGGCTAATGTACGAAAGGCCGAAGGTAACACTTGCTTCCGCAAAGGAGATTGGCAAGAAGCCTTATCCGCTTACGAATCTGCCGTTATGTATGTGCCGCAAAGACAGATTTCTCTACAAGATGGGCGATCAAGTCCTTTAAAAGAGGCTGAGGGGGGAGAAGGTGAAGATGAACAGCCTCGGGACCCTCAGGTTGCGAGTGTAGATATAGTTGAGACATTGCAACGTGGTCTCGATTCAGAGACTGAGAAAGCATGTTCGACATTGAGGGCAATTCTTAATGCAAATATTGGAGCGTGCTACGTCAAATTGGTGAGTCGACCTTGACCAGGTGGGGCTGTGTCATGCTAATTAAATTTCGGGGAGGGAGAGCACAAACTAGTTGTTGAAGCATGTACTAAAGGTTCGTGCCTCAATCAACGCGATCCAGGCGATCTAATCAATTGACGTAGCTCTGAAGGACGATCCAAATTACGTGAAGGCTTTACAAAGACGAGCGGCGTCAAATGAGATTTTGGACACCTGGTCATCGCTGTCATCTGCACAAGAAGGTCTATGTTCAAATTAAATGATGCTTATCCTGCTCACTGATTCTATTGCGATCTCAGATTACAACACCTTGTTAAAGTTACCACTGGCTGGCAAAGAATCAAAAGAAATCCAGAATGTGCTCCAGAAACTCAAACCGCGTCTAGAAGCTGCACAAAAGCGGGAAACAACCGAAATGTTGGACAAACTAAAAACTCTTGGTAACAGCTTCCTTGGTAGAGATATTTTTTCAAGTCACGTTCGACAACTGATGAGCTGACATTACTGCGTCAGGAAATTTTGGTCTGTCGACAGATAATTTCAGGTTTGTGCCGAATGGACAAGGTGGCTACTCGATGAACTTTGAGAAATCTTGACTTGTCTTCTGGTAAAATTAATCAATAAATGTTAAAGAATTACGAAAGACTTGAAACTTCGATGGTGGCCAGACCTAGAATGAATATCAGAATGCTAGTATTGTGCTTAGAGGATTATTACCCTCATGATGAATTTTCCCTCGAGCAATGACATCGAAACTGGCCCAAAAGTCCTTGAGTCCCGTGATAAGGGTGCATTGTCACCAACGATCCAAATGTGGCCTTTCGGAATAACAATGTGTTCGGTGGATGGTGCTGTTTCTCCTGTGGGGTCGACGCAAACAATATCACCAGGTAGCCCCAGGACGCGTTTGCCTATGATGCTCTCCGGCATAATGGGGCTTTTGAGTACGACAAGGTCTCCTCGTGCGATACGGTTCGGAAAGAGTCTTAAAGTAAGGCGGTCTTCAATGATAACTTCACCTGTTTCTGCTAGTGTTGGAAACATGGAAGGGCCCTCCATCTGTAATGTAGCACCCTCAGTGGCTCGGCTGGAGGGATGGCAAAGGATGCCTTACGAAAGACACTCGCACTAGGTATTTCGTGCACAGGTGTATGCCACATCCAAAGTTGACTACCTGAAATAGTGATAGAATGAATGGAGAGGTTACAATCAGTAGAATGCACTTGCATGGAGACAAAGCATGCCAATTCGTCGTGGTCTAGACACGAAATATCGGAGAGCATTCTTGCAAATTGCAGTGATCCTTTTGATCATGATGAATTTTCGGTTTTCACGATGGCATGAGTCCGAGGTCGCGATGCATAGGGATTAGCCGGAAAAAGGCAAACACAACCATCCAACTCAAGTTTATCTAATCTGGCTCTTACAAACAGACGTTTGCACTCTCATATGAACCATGTCTTCTTTTAAGAGAAAAGGCTCAACGAAAACACCGACTCCATTTTCATATCCAGGCACTCGGCCTTCTCCTGCGTCTTCGTCTACTATCATCATATCGACAGGCATACCTTCTCTAGACGACATTTTAGGAGGAGGATTACCTCTATCGTGTAGCATGCTTGTTCTAGCTCCGGATTTTCATTCGTCGTATGGTTCCCTCGTGCAGAAGTACTTCATTGCTGAGGGACTTGCCTGTGGACATCGCGTGGTAATTGTCGACAGTGATCCTGAAGACTTCGTTCGTGATGTCATGTGGTATCCTAAAGGTTACATGACACCAGTATCGAGGGATGGTTGTAGTAGGGTTCCAGATAGCGATGAAGAAGAGACTCGAACACAAGACCAAAAAATCAAAATTGCATGGCGTTATGAGCAGATGAAACAATTCCAGACATCCGTCAAATCAGCATTGTATGTAAGTCGTAAATCGCGAGTTTGAAAAAGAGTAGCTGAACGAATGGAACTCAGGTTATCTGATGATTATTGCCATGCATTTGATCTGTCCTCACGCATTCCGGACTCCGTTGTACAAACTGCACTGCAGAAGGGTCAACTTCGCTTTCTGAAAGTCACATGCGGTCCAGAACAGTTGCAGCTGTCGATCACCGAGGTCCTTCGCAGCATTTCAACAGATTTGACATCCCAAGAAGGCGGGAACGCTCCTATCAGATTTTGTATACCCTCATTGGGTTCCCCGTTCTGGGGCAATCTCTCAAGCCAGGTGATTAAAATGACTCCTATTTGTTATACTCTATACGAGGCCTGATGGAGGTCTTCGAAGAACCTGGCATACTTCTTGTATTCTCTCCGGTCAAAGTTACGGAAGCATTCAATGGCTTGTGCATCTATAGGCATGCCGCCGCACGTCTGCAAAGAGACATGGGGTGATGCAGGTTGGCGGCAGAAGCTAGGGTGGCTGAGTGATGCGTCTGTCTTCCTGGAAGCGTTTTCAGGTTAGTGGATTGCTTCTTAGGCGCTTCGATATCATGCTCCCGAATGTTACGAAAAGTTGATATTTCTTTTTACACAGGAGATCCATCGCTTACTGACTCGTTCCCATCTCATCATGGAACGGTGCACGTTGATATGCTCCCTGTTCCTCACATGTTGATGCCGCCGAGTGACCGCTTTTCAGTCCTTCGTGGACTTTCTACGTCGTCATCTGCGTCGGGCGGTGGCGGAGAAAATAATCTTGCATTCAAGTGTACGAGAAAGCGGCTTCTATTTGAAACACTGCATCTGGATGTGGAAGGGGGTCTGTCTGAAAGACGGACGATGCCTACTGTTGTAATGCAGTCGGTGGTCGGCGCTGAGAGCGCAGCCACCAGTGAGCGGGGTACGCTGGGACCAACTCGTCACAAAATAGCACAGGTGGCGAAAGTAGAAGTGTGCCTCGAGGTTCATGATCATGTGCATCATACGCCACCTCCAGATGCAGATTTGGGTATGGAGTCGAAGGCAAAAAAGAAAAAGAAATCAGTGGCTTTTCTGTCAGATAGACCAGATTTGTATGATTTTTAGACACGACAGTGGCAGTAAAATATTTGGTTCTTTTGCATTACGATTCCACATGGATTGCGGTCCAATACAAGAGGAAGACTGAGGCTGTGATGATTCCATATGAACTCAAATATCGAACCCTTGACTGATATGCTTCAGAAAATTCCAATCTGATTTTTGTACAAGATTAAACAAAGCTTGTAAGAATCAATAATAAATCTGAAAACAAAGACAGAGATCACGAATGCACAAGACCGCCTAGGTTCCAACACAAATTGTTTCAGCGCCGTACGACCCTGAACCTATCAACTGGTTAGGGAAAAATACATTGCTATAGACACTTGATTATCCAATTGACGTGGGATCCTTGGTTATCGTAAAACCCCTAGTACGTGCGCGCAGTTTGCGCAGTTTACACGGGCCTCCATCAATAACCCTGTGGACAACAAATAACATTTTCGCTCGCTCACTCGCTATAAAAGAGTCGGGGCTGATGAGCGGACGATAAGCTATCATTAAGATATGAAACGACAATGGTGTGGACAGCCTACAACTAACTACTTCGTTCTTGTTTTACACATCATCTCGTATACTTTCTCTGTGTGACTCGCCACTTGTTGTTTGAGCACCAGGGCACTTGCCAAGACTTACCATTCAAATTTAGACCAGTGTTCTTCTAGTTCACTGTAAATGATGGTTTTGCTCCATACTCTGGGTACTCTGAAAAGGAACACAACATGCATGAGTATAGACGTCGAGATCTACTTACTATAAGGGAGGTCCGGTGACTGATACGAGGATAGCCTGCTTATATCCGGGAGTGAGTCCAGACCTCAATTTTTATCCGGAAAGGCATGAGGCATTTTTGGAAATCTGATCAGGCTTCAAAGTCCTGATACATAGCACCAATGATCAGGTGGACCCGGGATAGCAACCATCAGGGGTCCGCGTTGAGGTCGGAAATATAGAATATGAAATTCTAGAAAATTATATCCTTAGGAGGTGCCTCGGAAACGGAAGTTCTGAATTCCCTACACGGATTGAAATTGGCAGAATTGTCAGTGCCGGTGGGGGCTGACAATGAGAATTTGTGATCAGTCACGTTCTGGAGTATAGAAAGAGTCGTTTTGGGCTAGCTTGAGATGCTTGCGACCTTGTGCACAAGCCTTGTCCTCCACGAAGATTTTTGTGAAAATGGATTTGTGAGTGGCATGTGGAGACATTTGATGGCAACAAATTCAAATATTCCCAGCTTCCTCCCTCAACTGGATCCCCCACGCACCCCGCCAACCCGCGATTCGCTCCACCCAGAACTGGCCGGTCTGCAGTACAAGCCACTGCCACTACCGCCTGCGATGTTCGACGGTCAGTGTGACAGGGCGCGACAGCCATACATTGAGTGATCGAGTGAGTCTGAGGACGGAAACGGTGAGTGTATTTGTGGATGGCTAGATTGAGCGAGAAGCGAGAGGCTTTGCCATCTTTGTATCTTTGTATTGCTGTCGGCATCCATCCTCACTTCCTTTCCCAGACGCCCGTATCATCCGCCCAAACCCTCCCCCCGTCGCTTCAGTTCACTCCAATCCAGCTCCTCCCTTCCTCGTCTCGCCCCCAGCTCTCTCTTCCGCAGGCTCATCCTCAACCCGTTCCTCTGCCTACACAAGCTCAGGCAGTGCCATGGTCTCTGGCGACTACAGCCACGTCCACGTCGCCTCTGGCGATGACCAAGTCCCGCTCCAGATGGACTATATCCTATTCAAAGGCGGCCACCCACCACTAGCACGTCGCGTGTCCCAAAGGAGGGTGCATCCAGATCAGAACAGGTGGTCAGAGTCGCATTCTTCTGGTATTCGTTCGCGCTCTTCTTCCCTCGGCAACAATAGTTCCTATGAAGCTAGTTCGCCCAATCTCAAAGAAAAGCCTAGTTACGATATGGGATGGATTGCTGATGAAAAGGACGAGACTGGTCTAACTGAGGATGAAACCGATGATGATCAGCCCCTTGCAGATGATCATGATCCTTCTCTCGATGAGGAGCGTACATCTGCAGCCCTAATAGCCGACGAGGGTCGGGGACTCATTGTTCAGGCAGACAGCATTCCAATCGTCCACCTTCAAGTCCAACCTGGTGAGTTCATTCTTATTTTTTTCTTACCCTTCGCTTCGGGGACCTGACACAGTTCGCCAGGTACGACCCATCTTCTCATGGGTTCCTCAACTACCCCAAATGCCGTCCCCGTCTTCCTCAGCAATACGCTACCCCAAATTTGTCACAGTCTCCTTGCATTAGATATCTCGGCCAACTTTTTAGGTTTTCTTCCTCCTGTCCTTGCCATTTGTACAAATTTGGAAGAACTTAATGTCGCTTCGAATCCTCTCCGGGTTCTGCCTGTTTTCCTCGCTGATCTCATAAACCTCCGTGTTTTCATAGCCGACTCCACTGGCATTGTCACGCTCCCTGATGCTATGGCTGACCTCGACAAGCTTCATACCATCAGTATCCGACGGAACAAACTCCATACCCTCCCTAGCTGGCTCTGCATGCTGCCGGCTCTGCAAACTCTGTGCGTCGACAATAACCCCTTCCACGGTCCCTGGAAGGCTTTGGTGGAGCCCCTTCTTGCCAAAACTTCTACGACTACAATGGATCCTCCTTCTATCCGTGTTCTCCCACTGCCTGCCGCTCGGAGTCCTAACTGCGATACCGACGACGCATCCGACTCTGGACTAGTCTCCACTCCCCAAGAGCTACTTGTTCAGACCCCTGAAGATGAAGACCAGACTATCACGCCCGACCGTGCTCCGCATCTTGGTCAAGCAGTAACTTCCTCACTTCCCGTTAGCCCTCAACCGCCACGAACTCTGTCGCGCACGAGAACGACTCCGAACCGTACCTATTTTGAACAGACCCGCGCAAACTCCGGCTCCACGAAGTATCAATTACAGAATCCTCCACCAATAACTCTTCAACAAAACGAACATCTCACTCGCCCTGAACTGCGTAAAATGAAAAGCGCAGGGGATTTGCGGAAAGGAAAATTAATGACGGCTCACAACGAGGAAGCTGAGATGCCTCCTTTGTCTGCCAAGACTTCAATCGCAACTTCTCAATCAAGCACTAATCTTGCAATGAACAGTGTATCCTCTCCCGCTTTATCACCAAATACTAAGCGATATGGAAGCCTTGGCCCAGCCTCTTCTCTAGGCAGCCCAATCCCACGACCTAATGCAAACGTCTTGCGATCTCAGCTCAGCCAATCACTATGGGAAAAACCCAGCGAGTCAGCAATTGACACATCGAGTGCATATTCCCGGACTTCTCTTGTATCATCGTCCACGACTTCCCCTCAGCCACCCTCGGTGTCAACTCGCGTTGTCAGTGATAGCAAAGCCTCACATCGATCAAGACCTTCAAAAGACAGCAAAGAAAAGAACAGTCGCTGGGGCTTCCTCAAGAAGATGTCAATGGGAAAAATGAAAGCTGAACCGGTCCCACCCCTTCCGCCCAACTCTCAGCCTAATGTCCGACCAACGATACTTGCCGGCGCAAGCCCGATACCCGACCGTTTTAGCAGGACACCTCAACTTGATGTGCGTCTCTCTACGTCTGGGTCTCTAGATGCCATTTTGCCACCGTCCACACTACCCCAGCCACTTCAACTGCCGTCTCTCGTGCGACGACAACTGTCAACAGATTTGCTCAGAGGCATGCCCTCCATCACATCAACTAACACGTTAGTCTCCGCCAGTACTTTTGGTTCTTCCATCCCTGCTTTGGTGTCCCTCGCGCCGCCTGCAACTTCAGCTCCAACCAGTCGAACGGGCAAACGCCGAAGCTTCTTACCGATTGATGCGCCCACAAGTGGTGGATTGAACATCCCTATCCCCGACAACTTAAAGCTCATGCCTGATATTACAGCGATGGGCGAAGCTTCTGAAGATGCTACATTAACGGTTGATGTACGTGTCTCTACCCCAAGCCCTATTATGGATCCAGAGCAATATCAACGCAAAGAAGAGGAGCGTGCCAGGGAAGCTTATACGAGGGCTTTACGTTCCGTCATGGCTTACCTGAAGGACATGAATGACTTGAGCCTGGGCTCATCACAACAACAACTTAACCCTTTGAGCATGTATGGACAGGCTCCAGATGAGATCATGACCCGTTCTAGGAGAATGACAACAACATCCGTTGCCGACAACCTCCGGGAGGTATCAATTGCGCTTTCTGGGACGACTATTGCGCCTTCGACTACGACCAAAGATGGAACGGGTCAACTCCATGCTGTTGAGACTATTGTCGGCTTACGGAGTGGATCATCGTCGCAAACGATGAGTGTCGTTACTACAGATAGCAATTCTTCACAAGAACGCAAATACAAAGACGACAAGGGTAAGCGTGCAATGATCATTAAGGAGATTCTCCTGTGAGCTTTCCCACTTTTGTTGTTGTTAACACCTGATAAAATGTTTGTCAGAACTGAACGCACATATGTCAAGAGTCTCCAAGAACTTGTAGATATTTACATAAAGCCAGGATCAGTGCCAGTAAATATCCTTAGTGGCGTCAGTTCGAGCAAGGAGACAGTTGTCCCGATCAGTGAGCGCAAGATTGTGTTCGGGGGACTCGAGGCGCTGTTCTCGTTCCACAGCGAGAGTTTCTTGCCTGCACTGGAGAAAGCATGCGCGCCGATGATGAAGTTGCCGGAACAGCTTGAGCAAGCTGATGCAGATGGACAATTATCAATGAATGTAGCTAGGGCAGTTGGTGAAATATTCTTGAAGCATGCTGCCTTCATGAAGATGTACTCCGGTTACATCAAGTGAGTATCCAGTCCACGAAAGCTTTCTTCTTCTCAATTTTTTGTAGTAACTTTGACAACTCTGTTCAACGTGTGAAGTATTGGACATCAGTCAAGCAGGTACCATCAATTCCACCTTCCGCGTTCGGTTCTCCCTCATCAAGTACTACTCAACTCGTCGCACTTGGTCTCAGCAGGGTTATCGTCCCTGTTTCTGGTGTTGTTCCTGATGCTCCAGGAACAGCCGGTCTACCCAATCTGTCAACCAGTCAACGAAAGAGGCTCAAATCTTACCTGAAACGATGCCGTTTGAGTCCTCGTCACAAACAACTGAACCTTGAAGGTTACCTCCTACTTCCGGTTCAACGAATACCCCGTTACCGACTTCTGGTAAGTTTCAGGACCATATTATGACACTCCAAATTACTCATCAATGCATCAGTTGGAAGAACTATTGCGAACTATCCCTCCTTACGTTGAAGATCCTCTCGAACGAGCGCTCACGGAGATTTCGTCTCTTGCCACCAACATGAACGAAGGCAAACGGGAATCGGAATCTAGGCATAAACTAGTCCAATGGCAAGCAAGGATTCGAGGGAAATTCCCAAGTCCGCTTGTCCAGCCACATCGGTGGGTTTCTTTTCTACCTAAGAACGATAATGTTCATTTTGACAATGACGTTACCTTTGATAGTCGTCTAATAATGTGCGGGGTACTTATCCTGACTCGTGTCGTACGAAAAGCAGTTATTTCATTTGACACAATTAATGCACATGGAGATGCGGCAGCTGTTCAGGTGGATTGTTTAGCTCCGGAGCTAACACCTCGACCGCTTATCGGTATCCTTTGCAATGACCTGCTGGTCTTGTGCCGTGATCCTTCCTATGGACAAGATCCAACCTCCCAAGTGGACTTATGGGCAGTGCTGCGCATGCAAACTCTACCCCAGCCTGCAAGCATAGTGCATGGGAATGGTGAGTGCTCAGGCGACATACTTGATTAGGGTTGATTCACTGGGCGCCTTAGTATTACGTCTCGTCGATAACAAAGCCATATTATACTTTGATGTCCCTTCGCCTTCAGACGCATTAAGTTGGTATCGAGGTGAGCTGGTCCACTTCAAGATTCATACAGATACTCATCTATATATAGCTATTAATCTCCATATCCCAGCCTCCAAAACCTAGGTCCACTCATTTCATCCCGCATGAGTCTGTTCTCGTGTTCACACTCTTTTGTGATATCTAAATTTCACATTGTCTCTTTCCATATGATCAGAACCTCCATAGATCACCTATCTTTAATTCATTTGTGTGAAGCTGCTGACATTGTACTAAGGGCCATTCGTTGACATTTCCGCTCGCTCTCTCATTTTCGAAATTCTAATTATTTGTATCACATTCAGTATTACTGCAAAACCCTTGATAAATGAAACTTTTGAATCAAACTCATAGAAATCTCGCTGAGTGATGTAGTTGCATGGTAGTGTAGTGCATGGCACTCAGATTACATTGCAAAGATTACAAAATAGATATCATAAATTCTTTCTACATCTGAGAGAAGAATGAGGAGTGAAACAATAGATGCAAACACTGACTCCACTCACCAGCCACTGCCAGAAGGCTTCGAGTTTGTTCTTTGGAGGGGGGTCGTCGACACTAGCGCTATAAGTCAATAAATTCGATGGATGAACAGGACAAGACTCACGATTCGGCTTCAATCTCAGCTATATTGGAGACGAAATCCATATCTTCAGCTTTGACGGGCCCTTGTTTGAAGTAGATTCTTGCGCCAATGTACAATATAGGGAAAAGCACGAGAGGAATGTAGTTGGTGACAAAGACATCTACAGCCCAACGGCCACGTAGGAATACTTCCCAGCCACTGGTCTGAAGGAAATGGGTTCAAAACCTGTCCGTTGGGAAGAGGACACAGACGTACAATGCAGATGATCAATATCATGCTCGCTGCATACCATGCAGCGTATGGTTGCAGAACAGACTTGAACGGCAGTTTCGTACGATCGATGCCTTGTGCCTTCAACCCAGCATAAAATCGGATATATGTAACCGAGATACCAAACCATGTGATGAGGCCAGCTACAGAAGTCATGTTCGCAAACCAACCAAAGACTCTTCCAGCACCTCCAGAAACGCTCATGTAGGACAACAAGGAGAAGAGGCAACCCAATGAGATGGCAACCCAAGGCAGACCAGTTTTCGTTGTTCTCAGGAAAATCTTTGGGGCATTTCCTGATATGGCCAGACCGTCTATCTGTGGTGTAAGTGGACTTCTAATACATTTGGAAAAGATATGGCGCACATATTGCACGAGAGCTCGTGTAGAGATCACTTGAAGCGGCGGACCAGGCAGCGGTCAACAGACAGGCATTGATGATCTGAATATCGAAGGATTTATCAAACCAATGAAACGGATCCTTTGAGGTCGGTGGCTTACATGAGGAAGAACTTTGATTCCAGCATTTTCAATAGCAATCACAAAAGGAGAAGAAGCAGCGGTTCCGTCGGCCAAGTCCAAGCCTTCAGAATTAGATGGGACAAGCCAGCCGATGACGATAACACCGCAAACATAGAAGAGAAGGATTCCTTTCGAATACGATGAGCGTCGGCTGATCTGGACGAAGATTTGGACATACGAATTGCTACCCGCTTTATTGCACGGGGAATGTTTCGCCTGGGATTCTTTGTCTCTCCAGCAGCAATCTGAAGCAGAGATTAAGCTAATTCCAGACAGACAGAGAAGATATAACATCCTACATACAGCGACAATTTCAGTACCGATGAAGGAGAAAGCGGCCTGGGTCATGACCGCCCACCAGGCAAGAAACCTTCCTTTGTTCCCAGGAATATCAGCAAACTGTGTGAAGGGGCCAGGATTTTTCCAATATCTAAACCCGATACGGTCGTGATTGGGCCCACCTATTTGGATTAATTCACGGTTAGTGTCCTCAAAAACAATCTTACTCACCACCTAGATCCAAAACAATGCCAAGAATTATCAAGCCAACAATGCAGACAATCTTGATGGATGCGAAAATAAACTCAGCCTCGCCATATGCACCTGATTTATTTTAAGTAGGTATGTCAACTGGCTAGTGTCAAACTCACCTGCTCCAAGGAAATTGATGCCCACGGCAACGACAAGTGTGACTGTGATCCAGGCAGCAGAACTTATAGTCCTATTCCAAAATCCGATGAGAACGGCAGCAGCTGACAGTTCAGCAGGAAGAACGATCGTCCAGTTGTACCTTGAATGATTAAGTCATGGAAGACTCCTAATTCAATTGCGATACCAGTAATTCCAACCCATGGCAAAAGATAGCCCAGGATCAACAAAACGGCCTGCCAATTTGATATGGCCTCCAGGAACAGGTAGGAAAGAGACCATTTCGCCAAGAGATATCTGAAGGGCTTTGAGCATGACATTCAGATGTGTAGAGTGCCTTACCATCGTGGTATAACAAATGGAACCAACGACCATGTAACCAAGTAGTAAACCTGCGCCACACACCGCTTGAGTCATACAAAGAAACACCGATAGGACATCACACACACCAACAGGACCGCCATTGCGCAAAGATGTAGCTGACCCAAGGAATAACCCTAAAAAAAACCATGTGAAAAACCACCTCATCCAAGACCTGACCAACAACTTACCAGTGCCAATGACACCACCGATACTGAAAAGTATCAACATGGGCAGGGGAGAACGTAGCCACCAGTGACGTACCTTATCATTGCAACGTGCCGATTCTTGAGTTGACGGGAGAGCTTTCCTTCACCAGGTTTAGCACCAACTTGAACCTGACTAGATTCAAGGTCAGAGTCATTGGAGTTGTACGTTGCGACCGCAGCATCTTTCTTCTCGTCCATGGTAAGTAGTGGCAGCGAGGAGACAAGAGGGCAGGAAGAAACACAAAAGGTCTGTAGAGATCTTTAAAAGGCCAAACTGGTTTGCCTAGTTCGGTTCCCGATTTAGCCATCACGCTACACGAATCGACGGCAGCTCCATCTATGTGTGTTAGTATGTATAGCGGTGTGAGGCCAGACCCCTTCTTGATAGAAGCCAGCCGGATGAGAGAGCAATACTGACATCCACGAGGTAAGGCACCCGGGTCGAGCCATTCATAGCCTAATGGAGAATTACTTCTATCCTGAGATGATCATGAATTATATACAAAGGTCACGAGGACCCAGGCAACGTCTGGACAAATTAAATTGAGGGTTTTCCGGGGAAAGATTCGAAATGAGAGTGACTGCGAGAAAAGCTTGGTACAATCTATGGTACGTGCTCCTGTGCACGAGTGCGCTCGATCTACGCTCGACCCATTATAGAATTCACACGAGATGCAATGTTGCTCCATCCCCACAAGAGCATCGGATCGACATGAGAAAACTCACGTGCTGCGGGGCGCTCTGAGCTGAGCCAAGGTTATCGTTGTATCGGTCAAGGGGGTAGATGTAGTCGCCTGGTAAATATATTTCTACAATGTAAGTTTCTTGTTTCATCTTATGTACCTTCTTCCTATTGTATAGCTGTTGACTGAGGGAGTAGAAAGATATATAATTATATACCAAGAATGGGCAGCTATCTGGGAGATGGAAGGTGCTAGCACTCAAAAGGAAATGTTAAAGGAGGTGCCCAGCATAGTGTAGTGGCTTTATGTACACTAGTTACTCACATATTTGATATAGGCACAGAGTATTCAACCTAGAGGGCAATGCGATGATTCTAGTAGAAGACTAAGGAATATTATTGTAGGCATATACAAGAAAATAAATAATAATTATATATTTTACAGGAAACTCAGTGGAGTGTGTGCATTCTTCATCATATAAGACTGCATGCCATGATAAGTAACTATAATGATACAGAACAGGAACCAAGACTCACCTTAGTTGTCACCCAATATGGCTAAGGGACAAAATGTCTGAGTAAACTGTTTTGGATGTATAATGTAGAGTAATAAAGGTTATATCATCAACTTGTTGGTTCACTTTAATACTCTCCCTGGACTGTCATAGTCAATGTTTGTTGTTAAGATAAGTTGTTAAGACTCTAGACCACAAGGATAAACATATGTTTCAACCTATGTCAACACTTGATATCTCTTTGCCTCTCTACAAAGGGTCTGGTTAAGGTTTTCAGAAGAGTTATATTGAAAGCAAGAGTATTGAGACTTTTAGCCATACTCCATAGGGTTGTCCAAAGACAGTAGAGAGCATGGGGTTCAAAAAGAAGTAGATTTCAGATAAACTACAAGAAGAAAGAACTTGTCATTTTCTTTTCTTTCTGGACTATATTTATTCTTGTTAGATTACAAATTGGCACACTAGTGTAAGGGCACACTCAGTGAGGCACCAGTCACACTGCAATATAGTAGAGCAGGCGTCTTAAGAAGAAGCGATGGATAGCCCAGGAGCTTCAATTATTGTTGAGGTAAGGTATTCTACTGTACATCACTAGCTATATATACTAGACTAGCTGGTCTGTGCACTAGTCGCAGTAGTCACATGCACCAGACAATAATAACTACAC
>Ga0157365_10000700_pt1 | contig 14284 bp, 13 predicted proteins | sample AttsexASBM3_FD_111478 | JGI IMG/M metagenome (GOLD analysis project Ga0157365, IMG submission 111478) | Fungus gardens microbial communities from leaf cutter ant in Ribeirão Preto, State of São Paulo, Brazil - Atta sexdens ASBM3 | ecosystem: Host-associated > Fungi > Mycelium > Unclassified ... | reverse complement strand
GAGATGCTTCCCGAGGCCCTGCGTGGCGAGTCCGGTTTTGCCCTGACCCCGCTGCGTGACGGGACGGATGGCTTTTTTGCAGCCGTCCTTCAGCGCAAGGCCGGATAAGGCTTTCAACGCGATCTAATCCACGACCGGTCAGGGGTGAAGACGTTACCATGGCGCTAGCAATGTTTATCGGGCTGCTGCTCACGCTGGGGGCCGGGATCGGGGCGCAATGGGTGGCCTGGAAGTTCCGTCTTCCGGCCATCGTGCTGCTCTTCGCACTCGGACTGATCTTTGGGCCGGGGCTTGGCATTCTGCATCCCTCTGCTGCGCTGGGCTGGATCTTCCGTCCGCTCGTGTCGCTGCTTGTCGCCATCATCGTCTTCGAAGGCGGACTGCTCCTCGATTTTCGCCAGCTTCGCGAGGCAGGAGAGGGCGTCACGCGTCTGACCATGCTGGCCCTCCCCATTTCATGGGGGCTGGGCTGGGCTGCGGCGCATTACATTGCCCATATGGAATGGGGGGTAGCCGCCCTTTTCGGCGCGATCATCACCGTCACGGGCCCGACCGTGGTGTTGCCTCTGCTGCGCCATAACAAACTCCAGCCGCGTGTCGCCGCCTTCCTGCGGTGGGAAGCTATCATTAATGATCCGATCGGGGCCATTCTGGCCGCCGTTGTGCTTCAGGTGGTCGCCACGCGCGTGCCAATCGGTACGGATGTCTTCCTGACCACCGTTCTGCCCGATCTTTTGGCCTCAACAGCGGAATCGCTGGCCGTGGGCATTCTGCCTGCCTATCTGGTGCGGTACCTGTTCGTCCGAGACCTGATGCCGGAGCCGCTCAAGACCCCGTTGCTGCTCACCCTTGCCTTGCTGATCTTCAGCATCTGCAACATGAGCATGGAAGGGGCGGGTCTGGTGGGCGCGACCGTGTTCGGTATGGCGCTGACCAATCTGCATGTGCCCGGCCTTTCCGAATTGCGCCGCATGAAGGAATCTCTGGTCGTCCTCGTGGTGGCGGTGCTCTTCATCATGCTGACCGCCGATCTGCATCGTGACGTGCTGGCGCATCTCTCCCTGCCCATCTGCCTGCTGACCGCCGCCGTGATGTTCGGCGTGCGACCGCTGGCCATTTTCCTGTCCACCATCGGCACGGGGCTGAAATGGCAGGAGCGGTTGTTCGTGGCATGGATCGCACCGCGCGGTATCGTGGCCGCTGCCGTGGCCGGTGCTGCCGGATATCGTATGACCGATGCAGGCTATCACAGTGCCGACCTGATCATGCCGGCCGTTTTCGCCATCATCGGCGGAACGATGATCTTTCACGGTTTCTCGCTGCGCCCGATTGCCCGTTACCTGAAGCTGACACTCTCCAATGAACCCGCTCTGGCCATTGTCGGGGCGTCACCCTGGTCGATCGATCTGGCAAAATGCCTGAGCGGCAACGGCATTCCCATTTTGCTCGTTGATAACCGCTCAAGTGCGCTGATTCCGGCCATGCGTAAGGGCGTGCCCGTGCTGCGCGCTGAATTGCTGTCCCAGTATGGGGAGGAGGCGCTCGAGGAGCGCCCAGCGGATTACCTGATCTCGACCACGGCAGATGCGATCTATAACGGGCTCGTATGCGCTCATATGGCTCCGCATATGGGGCGTCAGCGCGTTTTTCAAATCAGCCCCGGCGTGGCGCGCCTCGATTTCTATCATGGGTTGTCACGTGATGCGCGTGGCAAACTGCTGGGCGATCCCTCCTGGAACTTCACCCTGATCGACATGCTGTTCGAGAAGGGATGGCGATTCATGACGGCTATGGCGGATGAGGCGAGCGCGGCGGGATTCGGATCGGTACAGAACCGCCTCGATTTCCTGTCCATTCGTCGGGGGCAGTCGATCACCATCCGCTCTGCCGAAGACGAGTTTCCGGTCAGCCCGGCAATCGGGGATATGCTGGTCTATATGGCGCCCCCTGCACCGCCGCCGCCGGTTGTTTCGACCGAGGAGTTGCAGGCTCAGGCCTCCGCCGAGGCCGGTGCAAGAGAGACTGCGGGCGCGACATCAGCGCCTTCGCAAGGGGGCTGACCCGAGGCTGCGCGGCGCAGGGCATGGGCGATCTGCGCTTTCGACCCGCGTTCACCTCTCTGCACCAGCGACGGAAGACTTATCTGGTGCGGGAGGCACCGTTTTCGGTGCCTTGGCAATGCAGCGGGGCGGGAGGAGACAGGTCCCGCGGGCCCCGAAGGATTTCAGTCCGCGCGTATTTCGATACCTGGCTCGCCTGTCTGAATCAGAGCGCGCAGCAATGGCTCGGTCAGGGCAATGCACCCTTCGGTCGCGCCGCTTGCCGGGGGGAGGTGAAGAAAGATCGCCGAGCCCCGCCCGGCAATCACCGGATCATCGTTCCAGCCGAGAATGACGCACAGGTCATAGCAATGATCGTCACGCCACAGCCGTTCATGGCGTCCCTCATGGGGCAGGGTGATCTGGCGGTTGTAGTCCCGGTGTGAGGGGTCATCACACCAGCCGTCATCGGGAGCGAGCGCCTCTACACGCAGTCGGGTGAGGGGGCGTGAAACCCGGTCGGCGCGATAAAAGACGTGTCTGAAAGGAAGGAAGCCGACAGGGGTCGCCTGGTCTCCCTCGCTCTTGTCCGAGCGTAAACCGCCACGTCCGATCAGCGCCGGAATGGCCTCTCCATTGATGAAAAGCATCGCTGAAGCACCTGAATTATGTCGCAAGATGACACTCATGTCACAAACCTCACGTCTGAACATTAATTTATGGGTAAATGGCGTCTAAAGACCGGTATCGCGCGGTCTGGGTGTTCCGATCGGATTGGCGTTGTCACGATATCCGTGTAAGGCTCACGGTCAAAACAGGGATCTACCTTCCCACGGAAGTCGGGTCCTGGCTCTGGGGCGTCGCCCCAGCTGGTGAGAGAAGAATATACATGCCTGGTCCGCGTCCTGTCCTTATTGTTGACGATGACGATACGCTTCGCCAACTCCTTGTCGAACAGCTCAAGCTTGAAGGCGAGTTCGACCCCATCCAGGCCGTTTCCGTTGCCGACGCCAAGGAGAAGCTCGCTGTTCCCGACGTCCGCGTCGATGCGATCCTTCTTGACGTGACGCTCCCCGATGGTGACGGGCGTGATTTCTGCGCCGAGTTGCGCCGTCAGGGCATTCGTATGCCGATCATTATCCTGACCGGCTCGGATGATGAGGCCGATGTGGTGCGCGGGCTCGATGCAGGGGCCAATGATTACGTCGCCAAGCCCTTCCGCATCGCCGAGCTTCTGGCCCGTCTGCGCGCCCAGCTGCGTCTGTTTGAAAACAGCGAAGATGCAGTCTTCCCGATTGGACCGTATCTTTTCCGTCCGTCGTCCAAGATCCTGCAGGAGCCGGCGAAGAACCGCCGTATCCGTCTGACGGAGAAGGAAGCAGCTATTCTGAAGTATCTGTATCGTGCGGGGCATCGCCCGATCGCGCGTCAGGTCCTTCTGAATGAGGTCTGGGGCTATAACGCTGCTGTCACGACGCATACGCTCGAGACGCATATCTACCGCCTGCGCCAGAAGATCGAGCCCGATCCGGCCAATGCTTCCCTGTTGCTCACTGAAGGGGGCGGTTATCGCCTTAACCCGGAAGGTAGCGACGCCCTGATGGGCTAAAGACAGGTCATCGACCTCGTCGCCGCCGTCACGGAATGTGCGATGAGGCGGGGTCGTATGCGTTTTGCCCGAACTGGGGGGCGCACGGCTTTTTCGTGCCAGCTGAAGGCTCATGCCTTCGGTGCATTCTAGACGGCCCGAGGGCAGTGCGTTTTCCCCGGCATCGCGCCGTCTCCCTCTGACGGGGACAGGCGACATCCCGCGCTTTCAGTTGAGATCGAGATCGAGATCGACGACGACGGGAACATGGTCCGAAGGGCTGTCCCAGTCACGAACATCCCTGAGAACCTGGATGCCGCGCAGCGCAGGCTGAAGGTCCGGGGTCAGCCAGACATGATCGAGGCGGCGGCCGCGATTGGACAGCTTCCAGTCACGGTTGCGATAGGACCACCAAGTGTAGAGCTTCTCCCGGGGAGGGACAATCAGACGCATGGCGTCGATGAATCCTGTCTCCTGCCATGCAACGAGCCGTTCGATTTCCGGTGGTGTGTGGCTGACCACCGTCGCAAGCTGCTTGTGGCTCCACACATCATGTTCGAGCGGCGCAATATTCAGATCGCCCACCACGATCGAGCGCAACGGCGGCTCCTTGCGGAACCACGACGTTACCTCGTCGAGGAAGTCCAGCTTATGGGCGAACTTATCATTCACCGCCGGGTCCGCGATATCTCCGCCGGCAGGGACGTAGAAGTCATGGACAATGACGGGCCCCGTGCTGGTCTGCATCACGACGCCTGCATGACGTGTGTCGCTCTTACCGCACCAATCCGGTGTCGCCTCGAGGGGCCTGACTGGATGCTTCGAGAGAATGGCGACCCCGTTATAGCCCTTCATGCCCAGAAAATGCTGATGGGCGTAGCCCAGCGCCCGCAGGGCATCGGCCGGGAACAGCGCGTCAGGCACCTTCGTCTCCTGCAGACAGATGACATCCGGGTGATGCGCCTCACTTAGGCGCGCCAGGAGAGGCAGCCTGAGGCGCAAAGAGTTGATATTCCACGTTATCAGCCGCATGGGCGCCACCCTTCAGACATTGCGCGAAAGGCAGGAATGCCTCTTGCCCCGGCGCTGCATTAAACCATTTAAAGCAGTATGACATCCGACATTCACACCGAGCTCCTCACTCTCGACTCCCATATCGATATCCCCTGGCCCGATCGGGGCGATTTCGCCACCGGCTCCACCCTGCGCCAGGTGGATCTGCCCAAGCTGCGTGAAGGGGGGCTCAAGACCGTTTGCCTAGCCGCATATATTCCCCAGACGCGCCGTGACGATGCCTCACGGGAGGCGGCCTGGGAGCGCGTCCAGGCGATGCTTGGCGTGATCAACGGGCTTCAGGATGACCGGGTCGCTGTCTGCCGCCGCGTTGAGGCTGTGCGTGGTGCCGTCGCCGAAGGGAAGGTGGCCGTCATACCGGCGGTCGAGAACGCTCACGCACTTGGCGGCGATCTCACCCGTGTCGACCGGCTTGCCGCTCTGGGCGTGCGTTACATGACGCTGACTCATAACGGTCACAACGACCTCGCTGATGCGGCCATTCCTCTCGCGGCTCTCGGTGACGAAACGACGCTCCATGGGGGCCTTTCGGCACTCGGGCGACAGGTAGTCGCCCGCATGAGCGCGCACGGAATACTCGTTGATGTCTCTCACGCGGCGAAGTCGACCATGATGCAGGCGGCGGAGCTTTCGACGCATCCGATCGTGGCCAGCCACTCCTGCGCGCGGGCTCTCTGCGATCATCCCAGGAATCTCGACGACGAGCAGCTTCTGCGTCTGCGCGACAGCGGGGGGGTCATCCAGATCACCGCCATGTCTTCCTTTCTCAAGCCAAGCGCGGAAGGGCGGGCCTCAGTACGCGACCTCGCGCGACATGTGCGCTATGTGGCAGAGCGCATTGGCATCGTGCATGTCGGGGTTTCGTCCGATTTCGACGGAGGGGGCCAGATCGAGGGCTGGGCGAACGCGGCCGAGAGTATGCGTGTCACCGAGGCACTTCTGGCAGTAGGCTTCAGCGAGACCGAGCTGCGCGCCATCTGGGGAGGCAATTTTCTGCGCGTTTTGCAGCAGGCCGAGCCTAGGTGAAAGAAACTTCGAACAAAACGAGATCGTTCTCACCGCTGTGACATGAAATTTGTCCACTTTTCTGCCTGATCCGGGATTGACTCGCTGCAATTCCAAGGTCTTGGCGATGTTTCTTCCCAGTGGATTGGCAAAATTGTTTGAAATCAACATGTTATCTGTGAGTGCACAAAATTTAGGCAAAGCGTCGCAAAGCGCGCCAAACCGCGCCCGTCATCAATTTGTCACGCGATCCCCCACAGACTTATCCACATGTTCCGTGGATGAAGTTCGGGAGAGACACACGACCCGGGGGCGGATGTGAACACGGTGGTACAGCACGGAAAGGAGCAGTCAGGATCAGACGCTTCCCCCTCCATCAAGGAAGGGCCGGAGGCGATCCGCGAGGCGCTCAAGACCATCCCGTTTTCTCCCGGTGTCTATCGGATGCTGGGTGCCAAGGGGGAGGTGCTCTATGTCGGCAAGGCCCTGAGCCTGAAGAAGCGCGTCTCTTCCTATCTGCGTCTAAACCAGTTGCCCGAGCGGTTGCGGCGGATGGTAGGGCTGACCCACTCGATGGAGATCGTCACGACGCGAACGGAGGCGGAAGCGCTTCTGCTCGAGGCGAACTACATCAAGAAGATGAAGCCGCGCTTCAATATCCTGTTGCGTGATGACAAATCCTATCCCTGGATCATGCTCACAGAGGGTCATGATTTCCCTCAGATCACCAAACAGCGTGGTCGTCCGATCAAGGATGCCACCTATTGGGGCCCATTCGCCTCGGCCTGGGCGGTCAACCAGACGCTCAATCTGATTCAGCGCAGCTTCCTGCTGCGCTCATGCAGCGATTCCGTTCTGAACACGCGCACACGGCCCTGCCTGTTGTTCCAGATCCGGCGTTGCTCGGCGCCTTGCGTGGATCGCGTAACGCCCGCGCAATATGCCGAGCTCGTTGACGAGACCAAGCAATTCCTCTCGGGCAAGAGCCAGGATGTGCACAAGACCCTTGTCGAGGAGATGGAAAAAGCGTCTGAGGCGCTCGAATTCGAGCGTGCTGCGGCGATACGCGACCGTATACGCGGCTTTTCCAGTATGCAGGAATCAGGGATCATCAACCCGGCATCGATTGGGGACGCCGATGTCATCGCGCTCTGGCAGCAAGCCGGGAAGACCTGCATCCAGGTCTTCTTCATTCGCAACAGCCGCAATAACGGCAATCGCGCCTTTTTCCCGGAGCATGCCGAGGATGACGGTGCAGGCGATATCCTCGCGGCTTTCCTGCTACAATTTTACGACGACAAGCCGCCGCCGCCCCAGATCCTGCTCAATAGCGATCCGGCCGAGCTCGATCTCGTCTCTGAGGCCTTGAGCCTCAAGCGTGGCAGGAAAGTGGAGCTGCTCCAGCCGCAGAGAGGTGAACGCAAGGATGTGGTGCGCCATGCCGAGACGAACGCGCGCGAGGCTCTGGAGCGGCGTCTGGCGGAGAGCGCCGGGGTGAGTAAGTTGCTGGATGGCGTCTGCTCGGTCTTTGGACTTGATACGCCGCCGCAGCGCATCGAGACCTACGACAACTCGCACATCATGGGACAACACGCCTATGGCGTAATGGTGGTGGCCGGGCCGGAGGGCTTTACCAAGCGGGCCTATCGCAAATTCGCCATCAAGGGGCCGGTCACACCGGGCGATGATTTCGGCATGATGCGTGAGGTCATGGAGCGTCGCTTCGGCAAACGTGATCCGGAGGCACCAGATGAACGCCCGCAGGATTGGCCCGACCTGTTGCTGATCGATGGCGGGTTGGGGCAGTTCAACGCTGTGCGTGCGGTCCTTGAAGAGCTCAACGTGCGGGATATTCCGATCGTCGCGATCGCGAAGGGGCCGGACCGTGACGCGGGGCGCGAGTGGTTCTTCCAGGAGGGCAAGACGCCCTTTCAGCTTCCGCCCAATGACCCTGTCCTCTATTACCTGCAGAGATTGCGGGACGAGTCGCATCGCTTTGCGATCACGACCCATCGTGCGGGGCGCAGCAAGGCGATCAAGACGTCTGAGCTCGACAGCGTCCCGGGTATCGGGGCAGTGCGTAAGCGTGCGCTGCTGACTCGTTTCGGTTCGGTCAGGGGCGTTCGCGGGGCCAGTATCGAGGAGCTCGCTTCTGTGTCGGGGATCAATTCCGAAATCGCCCGCACGATTCATGCATTTTTTCATCCGCAATGAGGTCACAGAAGCTATGAAGGAGGGGCGACACCGTCCTATCATGACGCATGCCTCCTTTCCGTGCATCGGCGCCTCCACCGGCGGCTTCAGGAACGATTCATGCTGACAGATCTGCCCAATATCCTGACCCTGCTCCGCATTGCGTCGATTCCTGTGCTGATCGCGCTGATCGCCTTTGCAAGCCCGCTGACGGATGGCATCGCCTGTCTGCTTTATATCGCGGCCTGCATCACCGACTATCTGGATGGCATGCTGGCGCGGCGCTGGAAGCAGGGATCCGAGCTCGGACGCATGATGGACCCGATCGCCGACAAGCTGCTAGTCGGGGCTTTGCTGCTCGCGCTGGCCGGTTATGGACGTCTGGTCGACGGAGCACTCTTCGCTGCCATCGTCATTCTCGTGCGCGAGATCATGGTCAGCGGTCTACGTGAATTCATGGCGAGCCAGCGGGCTACGCTGCCATCCACGCGTCTCGCGAAGTGGAAGACCGGTATTCAGATGGTGGCAATCGGTTTCCTGCTCGCCGGAGATTCCATGCCCCGCCTGATCGGGCTTGGAGATTTTTCCTGCACCACGCTTGGCGCGTTCCTTCTCTGGTTCTCGGTCATTCCAACGGTGCTGAGCGGTTGGGGCTATCTGGTAACCGGGCTGTCGCGCATGATGAGCGCGCATAGAAATGGGTCGTCTGCAAAGGTGAGCCACTAGTATTACGCGCGATACATGTTCTGTATCTGGCGCTGAGTGCGGCTAGCGACTAAGAGAGTCCATCAGACATCCCTTGGAGTAGATGATGAGAAAGGCCGCTCTTTTAGCGATTCCGGTTTTCTTGAGCGGTTGTTCAGGCCTTGGTAAGTCGATCTCGGACACGGCTACCCTTCCTGGGGCCGATCCGAACCTGCCCGAAGGGTCTTCCGAAAACATGGAAAAGGTAAAGGGGCACGCCTATCTGGCAATGCCGCTCCTGCCTGAATCCGGCAATATCTGGCCCGGTGCCCCTCAGCCTCTGCCCACATTGCGCGATGTCGAGGCATCTCCGAACGGGCTGCGCGACGCACTTTCAGATACCCACAGCTATTTCGGCTCGATGGTCAAGGATCACGGGGTGGATGCAACGCTGAGCCCCCAGCTCGATGACGGCAAGTCGCTTGCGATCGGCGAACATGACGCCGTGCTCCATGGCGTGCACACCGGCGAGCGTCCGTCTCTCTCGTCATCTGTTGAAGATAATGCCCATAAATATATCTCGCCGTCGCGCAGCGGGACGATCGTCATTCCAAATGGTGACGGTACCAGCACCTTGATCGCGCCGGATGGTACGGTGCGTGTGACCAAGGACAAACCTGCCGGGGACAAACCTGCCGGACACTGAGCGGTCGGGAGAGCAGGTTCCCCCTGGTGGTTGAAGCCGTCTTCGGGGGGCGGCCCCTTCAACGACCCCGCTTTTGTTCCTGCCGCGTGGGCAGGGCGATGAGCGTGGCACCGCAATATCCTCACGCTGTGCGTCGAGCACCAAAGACACATCCCAGAACGATCAGACTGACCCCAACGAGGAGGGGAGGAATACGCTCCCCAAGAATGAGCGCCGAGAGGGCCAGCCCACCGAAAGGCTGCAGTAATTGCAACTGGCCGATCCGGGCAATCCCGCCTTGTGCTAGTCCATGATACCAGAACACGAAGCCCAGCATCATGCTGAACAGGGCAACATAGGCCAGCGCCCCCCACGCGGAATGAGGAATCTCTCCCCAGGCACGGGGATGGGTACAGAGTGCGAGAATGCCCATGGGCACGAGGGCCAGAAGGAGCGCCCAGGAAATGACCTGCCAGCCCCCAAGGCTGCGTGAGAGCGCCGCTCCCTCCGCATAGCCCAGCCCGCAGACAAGGACCGCGGCGAGCATCAGGCCATCGCCGAGTAGAGAGCCGCCATGGGTCTGTGTCAGCGCATAGCCTGTCACAGCCCCGGCCCCGGCAAGCGAGAGGAGCCAGAACGCCAGTGAAGGCCGCTCCCCTTTGCGCAGCACGGCAAACAAGGCCGTACTCAAGGGAAGAAGACCGGTCCACATTGCGGAACGCACGGCATCGATATGCTGAAGGGCGCAGGCCGAAAGCAGCGGATAGCCGACGACGACCCCGAGAGCGACGCTGAGCAGTGGTATGACCGCATCCCTACCGGGGCGAGGCTGCCTCAGGGCGAGTAAAAGCGCGAGCCCGAGCAGAGCCGCAATGACCGCACGCGCTGCTGTCAGGAACAGGGGAGGGAAGCCAGCCTCCGCGAGCGTCGTAGCGGGCAGAGAGCCGCTGAATATCGCGATACCGATCAACCCACTCACCGTGCCGCTACCCTGTTTCATGAAACCTCCAGATCATTGCGAAGATCATGGACAGGTGGCCGCATGCAGACCATGGACAGTTCCGTACGGTTTGACCAAACTGCTTGGCAGGCAGAGTCATACAGTTGCGAAATCGATATGAGAAAATCAGGGGTTACGGCGCATATCGTGGATACCCTGCGCCGCCGCATTACAACGGGCACTCTGACGCGTGGAGAGAAACTTCCTTCGATCCGAGGTCTCGCCGCGCGGAACAGCGTTTCACCGTCCACCATCGTCGAGGTTTATGAGCGTTTGGGCGCTGAGGGGCTGATCACCGCCCGCCCGGGTTCCGGCTATTATGTACGGGAAACGGCATTGCGGGACAGGCCGTGCAGCCCTCGCCGTGATCATGCCATGGACCCATTCTGGGTGTCGCGGCAGGCTTTGGAGGCCGATCCGGCGATCATGCAACCAGGCTGCGGCTGGTTGCCCGAAGCCTGGATGCCCAATGCAGCCCTGAGTCAGGCGCTGAGAAGCATTGCGAAGGAAGCTGGTCCTGTAATGACCGGTTACGGACCCGCCATGGGGGACCAGGCTCTGCGCGAGGTATTATCGCGGCGCTGGGCCGAGATGCAGTTCTTCGTGCCATCAGAACAGATCCTGCTGACCGGCTCCGGCACACAGGCGGTCGATCTCGTATGCAGGGTGATGCTCAAGCCCGGCGATTGCGTGATCGTCGATGATCCCTGTTACTTCAACTTTCGGGCTCTTCTGGATGTCCATCGTGTCAGGGTCATTGGTGTGCCCTATGGGGCGGAGGGGCCGGATATCGTTGTCCTCGGTCGGATCCTGGAGCAGCATAGCCCGAGGCTCTATCTGACCAACTCGGCCATACAGAACCCTACCGGGGGGAGCCTGAGCCTGAACGCCGCTCACCGGATCCTGACGCTGGCTCAAAATCATCCTCTGACCATCGTGGAAGACGATATCTTCAGCGACTTCGCGCCTCAGGGGACGGCCAGTCTAGCCTCACTTGATGGCCTGTCCCGGGTGATCCGTGTCGGGTCGTTTTCAAAGACACTTTCTGCCTCATTGCGCTGCGGCTATATCGCCGCAAAGCCGGAAATCATTGAGGCGCTCGGGGATTTGCAGATTGCGACCGGTTTTTCCGGGGTAAGTCCCGTCGCTGCCAGCGTGGTGCGCCACGTTCTGACCGGGGGGGCCTATCGCCGCCATCTGGACACCCTTTTCGGACGCTTGGCCAGGGCGAGGCGAGAATGTGCCAATCGCCTGGCAGCGATCGGTATTGCGCCCGAAATCTTGCCGCGCGGGGGCTTCACACTCTGGTGTCGTTTGCCAGAAGGGAGAGATGCGTCTGCTCTGGCCCGGCTTGCGCTGGAGGAGGGCATCGTTCTCGCCCCAGGAGCCGTATTCAGTGTCTCCGGTTCAGCGACGACGTATATGCGTTTCAATGTCACGCAGATGGCTGATCCCGAGATATTCCTGAGGCTGGGAGCCCTTGTGGCCTGTCTGTCACCGGGCTCTTCCGGAGCCTCCGTGGCGGAGAGAGGGAGCCCGGAGTGATGGCAGGCGCGACGAGACGTCAGGTATACTGACGGTAGAGTCCGATCAGGACACCCTGAATGCTGACCCGGTTTTGCGGAAAGATCTGCGTTTCATAAGCCGGGTTGGCCGGTTCAAGCGCAATCGACTTGCCCTTCTGGCGCAAGCGTTTGAGCGTTACCTCCTGCCCATCAACGAGGGCCACGACGATCTGGCCGTTCTCTGCCGTTTCAGCCTGTCGGATGATCACCGTATCCCCGTCGAGAATACCTGCCTCGATCATCGAATCACCGGAAACGTGAAGCGCATAATGGCGGCCATTACCAAGCTGGGCTGCCGGGATGTCGATCTGTTCCCCCTGGTCCCTGAAAGCTTCGATGGGCAGGCCCGCAGCGATGCGACCGAAAAGCGGCACGCCCACGACGGAAGTGGCCGTGGTCTCGACTGAGGCGGGAAAGGCGCGGTCGCGACTATGGGCGAGGCGCGGAAAGCTACCCGTGGCTCCGGATTGGGGCTCAGTCAGCGCCTGGGGCGGGGGGACAACAGTATCCATGACCGGAAGGCGCACGATTTCGAGCGCCCTCGCACGATGATGGTGCCGCCGCAGAAAACCGCGCTCTTCGAGAGCAGAGATGAGGCGATGGATGCCGGATTTGGAGCGGAGTTCAAGCGCTTCCTTCATTTCGTCGAAAGAGGGGGAAAAACCAGTCCGCTTGAGATAGCCATCTATATAAAGCAGGAGTTGGTGTTGCTTGCGTGTGAGCATGGGTCCCTCTCTCCTGAGCGTATGCCGTAGGGTACGTCACCCGCCCGGAATTTATATGTTCTTCTTAAGTTCTTGCTTCGATCCCTTCAAGATTTTTTCCCCGGAACATCAAAATTAATCCACTGTTCTGGCGGAAACACTTGACCTGCGCGCGTAATCCACGCATTTAGGCCCCAGCTTGAAAACGCTGCCGTTCATGTCGCGCGCAGCGACAGATCAGTTTGCGAGGACCCCATGGCCAAGACTAACGTCATCCAGATCCGTCTCGTTTCGACCGCGGATACCGGATATTTCTACGTCACCAAGAAGAACGCCCGCTCTGCGACCGGCAAGATGGAAGTGCGCAAGTACGACCCCGTCGTTCGCAAGCATGTCGCGTTCCGCGAAGCCAAGATCAAGTAAGATCCGCTTTCGCTGACGGTGCATTTGAGGCGGCTCTTCGGAGCCGCCTTTTTTGTGCCTGGACGGCTCGGAAGGACGCTCCCAGCGCTCGGTGTAAAGTCGTTCAGTTCAGGCTAGAGCCCGAGTGTGCGGTGAAATTTGGTGCAAGTGCCGAGTTGGTATTCACCTCAGGCCTCATGCGCGTGTTGTGACGGATGATCAGGCGAGCTGGATCATTCGCAGGGGGAAGCGGCGGACGAGGGGCGACCGCGTAACCTTGCGGTACTCAGTGAGCCGAAGCGCTCAGTCCCGGATGGCTCGGGGGCGGTATTGTCAACGGTGAACTGAAGCTCAGTAGAGCTTCTCGTGCGGGCCGTAAGGGATGACCGTATCGCCATTTCGCGCGAGGTTAAGCATGGCGCGCGAGCGTTCGTCCAGCATATCAGCGTCGAGCGCACGCTCATTCAGGCTGCCGATACGACGCTTCCAGACCGCTTGCTCGTCATCAGCGTCTTTCTGGGCCTGAAGGGCCTGATCCATAAGCTTCAGCTGCTGGTGATACGCCTTGAGTCCGTGATCACCCTGAAGGGCATTCCACCCGAAATAGGCCGTCAGCCCGAGAAACAGGGCAGGGGGAACGACGGCACGCACGACGCGTCGGATAGCACGAACGATCTGCACGGGAACTCCAGGATGGCAAGCGGGCCGGTGGAACTGATCCTAGCCCCAGCCAGGCACCGCTTACAATCGCGCATTTGAGAAAGGGAGCGAAAAACGCCCCCTTGCGTCAAATCAGGCGCGCGGCAAGATGGAGCGGCCTGCGTAACGTGCTGCGGTAGCCAGCTCGTTTTCGATCCGGATGAGCTGGTTGTACTTCGCTGTACGATCGGAGCGCGAGAGCGAGCCGGTCTTGATCTGACCGCAATTCGTGGCCACTGCCAGATCGGCAATGATCGAATCTTCCGTCTCACCCGAACGGTGGCTCATGACGCATTTGTACCCGGCGCGATGCGCGGTTTCCATGGCGCGGAGCGTTTCGGTCAGCGTGCCAATCTGGTTGACCTTCACCAGAAGTGCGTTCGCGGTGTTGCTCTCGATGCCACGCACAAGACGCTCGGTATTGGTCACGAACAGATCGTCACCGACGAGCTGCAGCTTGTGGCCCAGCTTGGCAGTCAGTTCGGCCCAGCCTTCCCAGTCGTCTTCTGCCAGACCGTCTTCGATCGACACGATCGGATAACGTGCGGCGAGATCGGCCAGATAGTCGATCATGCCTGAGGAATCGAGATCGCGGCCTTCGCCATCCATCTTGTAGCGGCCATCGCGGTAGAATTCGGTGGCGGCG
>Ga0157365_10000698_pt1 | contig 14285 bp, 10 predicted proteins | sample AttsexASBM3_FD_111478 | JGI IMG/M metagenome (GOLD analysis project Ga0157365, IMG submission 111478) | Fungus gardens microbial communities from leaf cutter ant in Ribeirão Preto, State of São Paulo, Brazil - Atta sexdens ASBM3 | ecosystem: Host-associated > Fungi > Mycelium > Unclassified ... | reverse complement strand
TTCGATGACGCGCAGAACCTGTGCTTCGACCTTTACCTGTCTGCCAGCCGGATCAAGGGACGCTCCGATGGTGAAAGACGCTGTTATCCCCGTGCCAGCAATAAATGCAGCATCACACGCTGGCTTGTCAGTAATGGCCGCCACGATCACGCACTGAACATCATGCCCTCCCCTGGCGTATTCGAGCAGCATTGCCAGAACATCCGCCCGGTCTCCCACGCCTCCGCCGGTTGGATTATCTCCTGAATCGGCAAGGACAACGGGATAGCTTTCCGACTGCAATGCGCGGGACACACACTCCTCTACTGACCCTGTCTTCACGCCAAACTGAAACTTTTCGCGTGCGTCCCACCAGGATTGGGCAATGTCGGTAGCAGTCTGTTCCAGAGCGTCCAGATCCGTCCCTGTTACAATGGCGGATGCTGTGGCCCGCGGCTCATCAGCCCAAACATAGCCGACCATGAGCGCTGCATCCCAGACGCCAGGGCGCCTGTCATGGTCAGGGAGCCGGGCATAGAGGGAACGGGCGGGCTCATCTTCTGTGCTTGTGCGCTCTCCCGGAAGCAGAACCGGGATCGGCACCCATGCAATCTGTGGACGAATGTTGCATGTCAAAGCGTCATGAAGCATCTCCACGGCCCGGGCCATCGTGCGTTCCACGTCGATATGAGGTGCTGTGCGATAGGCAGAGAAAATATCCAGCGCGTCAATGATGGGCTGGCTGACATTGCCGTGCAGATCGTAACTGGCAGCCACAATGCAGTCTGGGCCGACAATGGAGCGTGCGGCAGAAATCCAGTCGGCCTCGGCATTATCCATTCCTTCGACGGCCATGGCGCCATGCATGGCAAGATAAAGCCCGTCCAGCGGAAGAGCAGCCTGGAGTTTTTCAAGAAACTCAGCCTTGAACGCCTCATAGGTTGCCTTGGACACGCGCCCGCCAGGCACCGCACGGGCATGCAGCAGAGGAATAAAATCTGCCTCTGTCTGTTTCAGAAAAGCGAAATAGGGGGCATGGATCAACGCCTCGCCGCGCAGGACACGAAAATCCTTTTCCTGCATCAGGACCGGATTATAGGTGCTGCATTCCGTATGAATTCCCCCGAAAGCGATGCGGAAGGGTGTGTGAACGGTCTGGGTCATATCCAGTCAATCCCGAAAAGGAAGTGCTGAGCCGCAATGCTGGCGGCACCGAGGGCAAAACTGTCGTTACTGGCTGAGCGCAGGATCAGTGTGCTCTGCGTGCCTGGGCGCTTGAGAACATGTGCTTCCATTTCCTGTCGGAGCACATTCGAAAACACGCTGTCCTTTAGAGCCGCGTCCATAAGTACCACGACCTGACTTGGGTCCAGGATCTGAACAAGCTGTGCGAGTCCGAACCCGAGCGCAGAACCCGCTCGGTGTAGGATTCTCAGAGCGTCCGGGTCCCCGGTGTTGGCCAGTCCGATCAGTTCGGGGATCTCAGAGGGCAGGCCGGCACTGCGGGCTGCCCCCCTTATGGACTGAAGGGACGCGAGGGTTTCAAGGCAGCCGCGATTGCCACAGCGGCAGGGAAGGGCGTTTTGCAGGTCAAAGGCGACGGGAGAATGAGCCAGTTCTCCGGCCCCGCCGTGATGACCTCTGTAGAGACGGTTGTCGATGATATGAGTACTGCCAATGCCGTCCCCGACGAAAACGAGACTGAAATTCGGACATTCCCCAGAGGCGCCAAAAAGCTGCTCCCCCAGGATCAGGGCATTGGTGTCATTTTCCACAAAGACCGGCAGACCGGTCAGTTCAGACAGTTCGCTCGCAACATCGACATTCCGCCATCCCAAAGCCGCAGACGCCAGACAGATCCGCCTGTCCCGGGAAACGAAGCCAGGTTGGGCCACGCCGATGCCGGTTGTCAGGCCGATATTGGGCTCCGCATGGCGACGGACTTTCTGAACGGCCTCCGCCAGAAGGGAGAAGCATCGCTCTGGATCTGTTTCACGGGGAATCTGATGTCTTGCAAGCACCTCGCCATGCGGATCGGTCAGAACAATTGTGGCCGGGTCCGTGTGAAGGGAAATTCCGATGAAGCTCGCGGCATCGCTCCGCAGACCGAGCGTGACGGATGGTCGCCCCTGGCTGAAAATCAGTTCCTGTTCTTTCAGAATACCCTGCTCGAGAAGATCTCGGACGAAGATCGAGATGCTGCCCTTGCTCAGTCCAAGAAGGCGGGCAAGATCCGTCCGGCTCTTTGGTCCCAGCCGCGTGATCGCGCTGAGAATGCGATGATGGCCAGTCGAAAACATGCACGTCCTGCCTGATGTCGGAGACAGACTTATTTCAGTGGGTAAAATTACGTTGTGTCAATAAAATTATTGCGTTAACTAAATGATCTGTTGGTGTCATGAAACAATGATATCGTGACCCTGTGAAAGGATTGCGGTCTGCGCGTACTGGCTTCTCTCGTTCTGGCCCTGGCCTTTCTTGCGCCGGATGTTCTGTCTGCCGCTACGGTCCGGCCCAGTCTGACCATCATGCTGACGGAAGCGCCGCGCAGCATGGACCCGGCCGACCAGAATGCGACCGCAACGCGTTCCGTGTTGTCATCCTTCTACGAAACACTCGTCCAGTTCGATGAATTCGGTCACATCAGGCCGCAACTCGCGACTGACTGGTCTTCTTCCGCAGATGGTCTTGAGTGGCGCTTTCACATCAGGCCGAATGTTTTTTTTCACGATGGTCTGCCCTGTGACGTGGATGCGGTAACGGCATCTTTCCGCCGGCTTCTCGATCTTGCCATTCCGCTGGCCGGGGCAGGTGTCTCACGGACGGTCATCCGGTCTGTTAGGCAGGATGGGGGTAGTATTATTTTCACCCTCAAGCATCCCTATGCCGATTTTCTGCCACTCCTGACCATGACGCAAACGGCAGTTGTTTCTCCTGAAGCAGCCCGGAATGGCACGCTCGCCCTTCACGCCGTCGGGACAGGGCCGTATGTTTTCGAGGCTTGGCACTCCGGAGATGACGTCCTGACGCATCGTAATCCGGCCTACTGGGGGCAAGCGGCGTCTTTTGATGGCCTGAAATGGATCTGGTCGTCCGAACCTTCCGTTCTGAATATGGCTCTTCAGACGGGAGATGCAGATGTTGTCGTGCCGCTATCGCCTGTGTTCGCCAATCTTTATCGGGAACAGGGCCATGCAGCGCAGGTTGCGTCCGTCCATGCCTCTCCCGGTGCTACCCTGTTCTGGGCGGCACTCAATACGCACCTCAAGCCTCTTGATGATGCACGGGTGCGTCGAGCCCTTTCGCTGGCCCTGGACCGGACGGCACTGGTTGCAGGGCTTTTGCATGGATATGGACAACCGGCCTGTTCTGCCCTGACCCCGGATATTCACGGCGCATTGCCTTGCGGTGGAAACGAGGCGCATGCAGATCTTTCAGCCGCTCGGACTCTGCTGAAAACTGCGGGGCTTGAAAACGGATTTAGCATTATTGCCGTGGTGCAGGAACCGGAAGAGCCCATGGCCGAGGCGATTCAGGCCATGTGGAAGCAGATCGGCGTCCGGCTGGAAATTCGCCGGCAGGAAGCAGGCGTCTGGGTTCAGTCCGCGTTTGCGCCGCCAGACGTCAAGGCCCATGAGCAGACCGGCGTCATCCTGACGTCATGGTCTGCACCCTTCCTTGCGGATATGCAACTTCGCCCGATCTATGCTTCCGCGAGTGCTGCCCCCCAGTCTGCCAATCTCGGATTTTTTGCAAATCTCTCCCTAGATGCACTGATCGACAGAGCAGCCGGTTCTGCAGACGCTGTTCAACGTCAGGCTACGCTGAAAGAGATCCAAATCCTTTTGAAACAGCAGGTTCCTGTTCTTCCGCTGTATGTGGCGGATACGCTTTATGGTGTGCGCAAAGGAGTTGAAGGTGTGAGTGCAGGGCCTGATGGCGAAATTCTCATCCTGAAAGCGCGTGCTTCAGGATCTGGGCCGGAGCGTGCGCCATGATGCCTCTTCTGCGGCGTGCATTGGCAATGCCGCTGATGATGCTGGGAATATCATTTGTGGTTTTCCTCGCTATCCATGCCTTGCCCGGAGACCCGGCCCGGCTTCTCTCCGGCCCACAGGTCCCTGAAAATGTTGTGCAGGGACTGAGGCACAGGCTGGGGCTCGATCTGCCATTTTCAGCGCAGTACATGCATTTCCTGCGGCGGGCGCTTCAGGGAGATTTCGGTGTTTCCCTTCGCGACGGCACGCCTGTTAGCGCTCTGATCGTACAGCATCTCCCTTACTCCCTTACTCTTGGAGGGCTGGCCTACCTTGTTGCCCTGAGCTTCGGGATTCCCGGCGGGATCATTGCAGCGGTTCGTGCCGGGAAATGGCCGGATACGGCCCTGATGGCTGTGACGCTCGTCGGAGCATCCCTTGCCGGATTCTGGGTCGCGCTTATTGGAATGGAGGTCTTTGCGGTCAGGTTGCACTGGCTTCCACTGATGGGGGCTGGGAGCTGGAAACATTATGTCCTCCCTGTCTTTGTGCTGGCTCTGATGCCTTCCGCTCTGATCCTGCGCATGACACGGACAGGCATGCGCGAAATCCTTAGACAAGATTACATCCGCACGGCCTACGCGAAGGGCTTGCCATCCTGGAAAATTCTGACAGTTCATGCATTACCCAATGCTCTGGCGCCCGTCGTGACCGTCGTGGCTTTGAATCTTGGCGGGCTGGTCAGTAGCGCGGTGGTGACGGAAACGGTATTTGACTGGCCAGGAGTAGCCCGACTTCTGGTGGATTCCGTTCGTTATCGTGATTATCCGGTCATTCAGGGCATTACCCTGCTGGCTGTTCTGGGGGTTCTGGTGGCAACGCTTGTTGCAGATACGGTGAACCTTTTGCTCGATCCCCAGCACAGAACATCATGATGCGTAACAGGTTTGGAGTACCCGTTTTCCGTCGTTCCGGTACGACGTTTTGGTTAGGAGGCAGCGTTTGCAGTTTTCTTCTGCTGATGGCGATGCTCGGACCATTAATTCTGAACGCAGATCCGTCACGACAAGACCTGTATCACGTTCTGCTCCCGCCGTCTTTTGCGCATCCCTGTGGCACGGATGCATTTGGTCGGGATATCTTTGTGAGGCTTGTTTATGGCCTCCGCCTGACGCTTGAGGAAATTACGGTCAGTCTGATCGTAGCCGCGGGGATTGGTATTCCTGTCGGGCTGTTCTCCGCCATGGCCCCGCGCTGGCTGGACAACGCCATCATGACGGTTTCCGATGTTCTGTTTGCCTTTCCGGGGCTGATTCTGGCTCTGCTGATTGTGAGTTTTCTGGGCCCCGGTCTGTTTCATGCGCTTTTGGCCATCGCTGCCTTTTCCGTGCCTGTTTACGTACGGCTTGCTCGGACCATGCTTGTTCGAATTCACAATGCGACATGGATGGAAGCGCTGACAGTGCTGGGGGTGGGGCGGACGCGCATCATGATTCGGCACGTTTTCCCGAATGTTGTGACCTCGCTTCTGGTGCAACTGACGTTGAGCAGTGGCGAGGTTGTTCTGGCAGCGGCAAGTCTGTCCTTTCTGGGCCTTGGCGCGCAACCTCCTTTGCCGGAATGGGGAACAATGATGAGTGATGGACGCAATGCCCTTGGAGCGGCATTCTGGCCATGCCTTTTCCCAGGTCTGGCCATTGCAATGACCGTGATTGGACTCAACTGTCTGGGGGACGGCATCCGGGACAGGCTCGACGGGCGTAACAAGAAATAATAAGACCGCTGACATGAAGCAGAATTCTTCCATCCTGTGTGCGGATATCGGCGGATCATTTATTGATTGCGCCTTGGTTCATCCGGACGGCACTTTTGCTGACCGTAAAAAAGTGACCACTCCGGCGCAGGATCTCTCCGCGTTTCTGAGCGCCCTTGAACATCTGGCGCGGCCCTATGGTGTGGAGACCCCACTCCATATTGCCATTGCAGGATTACAGGAGCCGGAAACCGGAATCTGCAACACAGCGAATATTCCCTGTATCAACGGGATGCCTCTGGCCAGAAGGCTGGCGGAACGGCTGGGTGGAACCGTGAAAATTGGTAACGACGCCGATTGTTTCACGCTGGCTGAAGCGCGGTTGGGCCACGGGAAGGGGCACACAAACGTTCTGGGAATTATTCTGGGAACAGGTGTCGGTGGCGGGATCGTCATGGACGGGCATCTTGTCGTTGGAGCGGGTGGTCTGACGGGCGAGTGGGGGCATGGGCCGGTTATTCCCAATGTATCGGGTGCTGCGCATCTGGTTCCATGCTTCCCCTGCGGATGCGGGCAGAAAGGGTGCATTGATACGATCGGCGGCGCGCGCGGGCTGGAAAGACTCTATGTCTGGGCCGGAGGGCCCGTGCATATGGACAGCAAGGCCATTCTGGATGCCTGGCGCGCCGGGGAAGCAATAGCTGTCCGGACAGTGACGCTGTATCTCGAATATCTTGCAGCTTCACTGGCGGTCGCAGTCAATGTAACGGGTGCGACTATTGTTCCGGCCGGTGGCGGCCTGTCTAATGCGGCAGATCTGCTGGAAGCGCTGGATCATGCAACCCGGCAGCGCATCCTTCGCCATATGAAGAAACCCCTACTTGTTCCTTCCAGCCTTGGGCCGAATGCAGGTCTTTTGGGAGCGGCTTTTCTCTGAACCGGATGGCGATCTGAAGCGGCGTCGGCAACAGTATTTCAAGATCCGTGGCTTTTTCGCAACAAAAATCGGTCTCTTCCCGAGAAAAGTTTGTTCATCAAATAAATTAATTTATTCCGCCTTAAGAACTATTGCGCATTAAGGTTCAGCCCATTCATTGTCGTTTCTGGATGGTAATAATGAGGTAATCGCCTTCACATCCGGCGATTGTTGTTCGGGAGGAATAGGCCATGCGGCTGCCACTTCGTCAGATATGTCTTTCATGCACTGTGTTTGTCGGGTTGTCAGTGGTGGGCGAAGCCAAGGCTGCCGCTGAGGCACAGGGGGCAGGAACCGGCAAGGGCCATGGAACTGCCGCTCGTGCGACGCCCTCTTCGAGTGGGCTGTCATCTTCTGTTATCGGCCAGTTCACGCCGCAGCCCGAAGAAATTACTGTGACAAGCCACCCGGTTTCCGCCAATGGTGTGACGAACCGTACTCCTGGCGGTGGTCTGATGCCAAAGCAGACTGCGCCTCGGTCGCAGAGCGGTATTACACGCGACTTTATCGCCAAGCTCTCGCCGACTTCCAATATCACGTCCATGCTTGGAAATTTGCCGGGAGTCACCGTCTCCAGCCAGGACCCTCTGGGCATGACGGGAGACCACATCACGATGCGTGGTCTTGATCAGTCCCAGATCGGTTATCTGTTCGAGGGTGCGCCTTTGGCTGATCCGATCAATTACCAGCCTTACACAACAATGCTGGTCGATTCCGAAAATCTTGGCTCCGTCACGGTGTCCCAGGGATCACCGGATTTGAACGCACCGCTGTATAATGCTGTAGGCGGTCAGATTACGGCCACTGAAATCAATCCTTCTCATAAGGCAGGAGGATTTCTGGATCTTTCGGGTGGTACGCATAGTGCCAACAAGGAATTTATCCGTCTTGAAACAGGCGATATCGGCCACACAGGCATTCGTGGGTTCGTGTCCTTCTCCCACTCCGGATACAATAATTTCCGTGGCCCGGGTGGCCTGTTCCGCTACCATCTCGATTCAAAGTTTGTGAAAGAATGGGGAGAGGGGAACAGTATCTCTGCTATTTTCTCCTATAACCGGCAGGAATCGACTCCATGGCGTAACCCAACTGCGGCTCAATGGAAACAGTATGGCTGGGGGTTTTCCTATAATGGTGTGTGGTCACCGGGTAATTCTACTTATTACAAGTTGGCGCGGTCTAATCTGAACAGCCAGCTTGTTGTCCTGCCCATGCATTTCACATTGGCTGACAATCTCAAGTTGCACGTCACGCCTTATTATGTTCACCAGTTTGGCCCCTCCCTGAGTGGTGAAAATATTCCGGCCAGTGGTGGATATTACGGCACGGAGCAGTACGGGGATCTGAATCGGGGCACCACAGTGAGTGGTAACATCCTGACGTCCAGCCGTGACCCCTGGAACCAGAAGACCGGCGGCCTGAACATCTCTGCGGACTGGAACGTCACAAGCACCAACACCTTCTCGTTCGGCTGGTGGTACGCATACACGACGCATGAAGAACTGTCGGACTTCTCTCCGGTTTATGCGAACGGGCAGGGATGGTCTGGCGATGTTATCCGGGTCAACGGCAAGATCCTTTCCGGGTATGACCTGAACTTCATGCAGCAGGTCAACACACTCTTCATTGCAGATACGCAGCGTCTGTTGAATGACAAACTGACGATCAGTGCCGGTTTTCGTGTGGCAATGGTCTCCCGTCAGGGAACCAACCTCATTCCGGGCGCTGACCCTTACAAGATGCAGGGTAATTACTTCGAGCCGCTGCCACAGTTCTCGGCCAGCTACCAGATCACCCCGCATGACCAGATTTTCATGAACGGAACGACGTCTTTCCGTGCACCAGAGTCTGTTGAGGCCTATTCCCAGATCTTCGATCCGAATTCAGCCCACGCGGTTATGCAGCCGCAGAGCCTGAAGCCGGAATATTCGATTGGTGAAGAGCTGGGATATCGTCACGAAGGCAAATTTTATAATTTCTCCATGTCACTGTTCAACCTGAACATGACCAATCACCAGATCACCTCGACTGGCTATATTCCAAACACCAACACGCTTGTTGCGTCGCCCGTGAATATTGGTGGGCAGACATCCCGTGGTGTCCAGGCAGAAATTGGCTTCAAGCGGTGGCACCATTTCTCGCCCTATCTGTCCGGGCAGTACCTGCACTCGACATTTGACAACGACTTCAACACCGGGTCCGGTCTTCTGCCAACGGCGGGCAAGATCGCCGTGGGTGCGCCGAAATTCACAGGTGCTGTTGGCCTGAACTATGATGACGGCACGTTCTTCGGAAACTTCCAGCTCCGTTACGTGGATAGCCAGTACACGACGTTCATGAATGACGAGAAAATTCCGTCTTACATCACGTCTGACATCGGGCTGGGATATCGGATGAAGTCCTTCGGCCGGATCAAGCATCCGCAGGTCCAGCTGAATATCATGAACATCGGCGACAACCATTATCGCTCCAGCGCCGCCAGTTACACGTCCAATGCCAAGGCGGCCGTCATGAAGAATGGCGCAACGAAGTCTGGCAGCTCTCCAACATACATGGTTGGTGGTAATTTTGCTGCGATGGTTTCCATCTCGACGGGTTTCTGATCCGTCTTTGACATCGGCCTGGTCCATTCCCTGTAGGGTCTGGACCAGGCCCTGTTTCCTTCTCGAAAATCAGACTGTTTCAGAAGAAAGGATGTTTCTTCATGCGAAGCAACAGACCCGCACGCCTGCGGAAAATGGTTCTTAGGATTAATGCAGTCCGGCTTCTGGCCCTGAGTGTCACAGCACTTTCCAGTCTTGCAATTCCAGCCTCTGCGGCGGAAAGTTCGAAAGCGGTGCTTTCTGCGCCGGCGCTGATGCCAGTTCCGAAGATGGTCCATCTTCCGGAAGGTGCTCTTCCTCTGCAAAATGGGCTGACCATCGCGTGGGAGAGCGATCCTTCTCCGCTGCTGAAGCGTGCCGCGGTGCGTTTCAGAAGTCGCCTCGACATGCTTTCCGGGCGTATCCAGCCTGTCATGCCGTCCGCGACATGGCCCGGAGGTGTCCCTCTGACGATGCATGTTCGGTTCCGTCCGGATCCTGATTTTTTGACCGTAACGGCAAAAGAGGGTTACACGCTGGCGGTTGATGCCAGCGGCATCACGCTTGAGGCGGACGGTCCTGAAGGCGTGCTCCGTGGGATGAGCACCCTGCTTCAGCTTGTCCAGAACGGGCAGAATGGGGCCCAGCTCAACTTCGCCCAGATCACAGACAGTCCCCGCTTTCCATGGCGCGGAATCATGATCGACACGTCCCGCCATTTCATGACGATTGAGACGCTCCGTCGCCAGATTGACGCAATGGAGCTGCTCAAACTCAACGTGCTGCATCTGCATCTGAGTGATGGAACGGGCTTCCGCGTCGAGAGCCGTGTCTTGCCGGAACTGACGGCAAAGGGCTCACATGGACAGTATTATACGCAGGCCCAGATGCGCGATCTGGTCGATTATGCGCGTGATCGTGGGATCCGCATCGTTCCGGAGTTCGATGTTCCAGGGCATGCGCTGGCCTATCTGCTGGCCCGTCCGGAGCTGGCGGCGCAGAGCCCGGTCAACCCGGTGGCGAAAAATCTCAACACAGCTGCCTTTGACCCGACGTTGCCCGAAACGCTTCATCTCATCCGTCAGCTTTACGCGGAAATGGGACGCCTCTTTCCGGATCGGTATTTCCATTCTGGCGGGGATGAGGTGAACCCCAAGGAGTGGATGACCAATCCGAAAATCGTCGCCTACATGAAAGCCCATCATTTCGATACGCCTCAGGCTTTGCAGGCCTCCTTTACAGCGCAGGTCGAGAAGATCCTCTCCTCCCAGGGCAAGATCATGGTGGGCTGGGACGAGGTCAGCGAGGCGCCTATTCCGAAAACGGTTGTTGTCGAGCCCTGGCGCAGTTCCAAATTCATCGCGTCTGCAACGGCAGAGGGGCATCCGGTGGTCGTGTCTGTGGGGTATTATCTGGACCTGCTCCAGCCTGCCTCCCAGCACTATCTGGTTGACCCGTACGATCCGGCCGTTGTGGGTGTGAACCGTGCGGAAGCGAAGATCATGATCGAGAAGGGGATGGATCCCGTACTGGTCAACGCTTTCCTGATTGATCCGCCGCCTGCGCCTCTTAACGATGCCCAGAAGCAGCTTGTGCTGGGTGGGGAAGCACCGCTCTGGGCTGAGGTCGTGACCGACGAAATGCTGGATGCCCGGTTCTGGCCGCGCTCCGCAGCCATTGCCGAGCGTTTCTGGTCAGATGCCGCGGTCAGGGATGTGCCGGATATGTATCGTCGTCTGGGCGTCGTCGCATCCGAGCTTGAACTGACCGGCCTGAAGGCCCGCAGCCAGGCAGATCGTATGGCGGAACGACTGTCTCCGGCAGATGCTTCCCCGGTGGAAATTCTGGCAGAAGCCACAATGCCCCTGCGGAATTATGCCATGAACCGCTATGTCGAGCATCATGGAGGAACGCTGGACGGGATGGGAGAAATCGCCTCACCGGACCCGCTGACCGCAATCCGGTTCAATGAACTGGCAGAGCGCTATGCGAAGGGCGACCATGCAGAGGCGGCCCAGCTTAAAGCCCAGCTTCAGCGATGGATCGATAATGACCAGGTTTTTGCCGGGATTGCGGTCTCACGCGGTCTGACGTCGGCGCTGCCTGTTGCGCATGATGTGGCAATACTCGCCCGAATGGGACTGGCTGCCTTGGATAAGCCGAAACACAAGGCTTCCGCAGAGTCCATGACGGTTCTGACAAATTGGATCGGGACCCTTGCGAATGCAGACAATCTTGTAAAGGCAGCATCCGGGTCCGTGCAGACCCCTGCGGGCCTGTTGATTGCGATCGTGCCTGGAATTCAGGCGCTCTGTAACGTCAGGTAAGGAAGTGTATGACCTTACGGGATGTCTGGCTGGCCCAGGCATCCCGTGGGAGGTGCTACTTGCTATTCTTCATCCAGATGGATGCCGCAGCCTCATCCAGAATGACGGTGTAGGCCGGGTGCAAGCGAATGGCCGTCGCACTGACATTTTCGCTCATCGGGCCGTTCAGGGCTTCATTGATAATAGCGGCCTTTCCGACTCCCACCGCGACGAGCAAAAGCTTGCGTGCGTCCAGGATCGTACCGACCCCCATGGTCAGTGCCCGCTCGGGAACGCATGCCGGATCGTTGCCGAACATGCCGGAATTCTGACGACGCGTGACTTCATCAAGCTGCACCACGCGTGTTCGGCTGTCGAAGGCTGAAGGCGGTTCGTTGAAACCGATATGTCCGGTTTCTCCGATACCAAGAAGCTGAAGGCCAATTCCCCCGGAGGCCCGGATGGCCGCCTCATATTGTGCGCATTCTGCATCCAGATCGGGTGCAGTTCCGTTTGGAACATGGATCTCTTTGGCAGATATATTCACATGAGCGAACAGGTGTTCCTGCATGTAGTGGCGGTATGAATTCGGATCTGTCGGGGAGAGACCAACATATTCGTCCAGATTGAAGGATGTGGCTTTGGAGAAATCCAGCGTACCAGATTCATGTTTCTGCACTAGGATCTGATAGATGCTCTCCATCGTGCGCCCTGTCGCCAGCCCAAGAACCGGGGTAGCATTACTGTGGATCTCGCAGGCAATCATTCCGGCAGCCTGACTGAAAGCCTGTTCCGGACTTTCTGTGACGATGACGTTCATGAGCTGAATAAACCCTGTATGATATCGTAGGGAAGGAGGCGCGGCCCGTCAGAGGACGCGTTGACCACGAACCCAGACCTCGACGACCTGAAGGTTCTGGTTGAGAACCGTTAAGTCCGCCAGAAGATCGGGCACGATGGCGCCTCGATCATGAAAGGGGGCTGCGCACCGAGCTTGTGCGGGCTGACAAAGGGCCCTTCCAGATGTGCCCGTGAATACGGGGGCCATCCTTGACGCCTCGGGTACGGACCTCCTCAATGGTTTGGAGGGCGTCCATGACGTCTGACCAAGGGGCTCTAATGGTCGTGGGGAGAATGGTTGTTGTGCCGTGGGTGAGATGAAAACGGGACAGTGTTTCAATCGCGCCGACACCATCCATGGTATCAACCCCGCCACCTCCATGAACATGGCCATCAATGAAGCCCGGCAGGATATAAAGGTTATCAGTCGAGGATGTAGGCTCTATCTGGCGGATATGGCCGTCGAAACTGACGCGTCCGGAAACGATGCGGTCACGTAGGACAATCTGGCCGTCAACATGAGACATCATAGTTCCTGATCCAGCGGAAGAAGACCGGTCTTGCCGTAGCGACGGGCGTAAAGCAGGATGATAAGATAGGAAGGCAGGACCAGAAGCGCGAACATGGCCTGAAAACCGACAAAGGGTTTCAGGGCAACGTAGATCTGCGGAATGATCGCACCGCCACTATACGCCATCACGATCAAGGCCGAGACCAGAGGCGTCCATGGGCCGGCGCCGCGAAGGGCGATCGGAAAAATTGTGGGCATCAGCATGGCGTTGGCCGCGCCGAGAAGGGCGACGCACAGGACCGACGTGTAGCCATGCGTCAGGTAGGCAGCGATCGTCAGGAGACCACCCGCGAGGCAGCACACTTCCATGAACCGTTCCTGCGTGATGATGCGTGGGACAACCACAAACCCGGCCACATAGCCGCTCAGCATGGCTGCAAGCGTGAGGGACGTGAAGAACTTGGTCTGGCTCAGCGGAAGCCCGAAGCCCTGTCCATATGTGCCGATGGCATCCCCAGCCATGACCTCGATACCGACATATACGAACATCGTCGCAATTCCGAACACCAGATGCGGACGGAAGATGCGTGAACGGCTTTCCGTCGGACCGGGAAGGGCTGGTGCCTGGAGTTCAGGAAGAGGGAACAGCGCGACGCACGCTGCGGTGATAAGGAGAACGAGCGCCATGGCCATGTAAGGGGCATAGATGGCCTGAACAAAGCTAGACAGGATGGCATCGCGCGCTGCCGGATCCGTCGTATCCTGCGCTTTCTGGGCAACGCTGCCGATGTCTCCCATCACGACGGTTCCAAGAACAATCGGTGCGAGGATACCGGCAATCTTGTTGCAGACACCCATAATGGCAATGCGTTGCGCTGCCCGTTCGGAAGGCCCCAGAAGACTGACAAGCGGATTGATGACCACCTGCATCAGCGACAGGCCCGCCCCCATGACCAGAAGGCCCGTCAGAGCCCCCTCGTAGAGGCGCATGGAAATGAACTGCCCGAACAGGGCCACACCCGTCGCGCAAAGCAGAAGAGCGCAGGACAGCCCCCGGCGCAGGCCCAGCCTGCGGGCAAGGAATGAAGCGGGAAGCGAGAAAAGGAAATATGAAAAATAGAACACCATCGGGACGAGGAAGGCGCTCGTATCGCTGAGTTCGAATGCGACCCGGACGAAGGAGATCAGTGGGCCGTTCATCCATGTCACGAAACCGATAATGAAGAAGATGGCTGCTGCCACGCCAAGGGGCCCGAGACCGTAACGGCCGGTCAGGCTGGTGTTGCTGGTCTGCGTCATGTCAGAAGGAACTCCACGGGCCCGTCATGTCAGGCGATCGTTACGATTTTTGTCAGGTGGCG
>Ga0157365_10000697_pt1 | contig 14302 bp, 17 predicted proteins | sample AttsexASBM3_FD_111478 | JGI IMG/M metagenome (GOLD analysis project Ga0157365, IMG submission 111478) | Fungus gardens microbial communities from leaf cutter ant in Ribeirão Preto, State of São Paulo, Brazil - Atta sexdens ASBM3 | ecosystem: Host-associated > Fungi > Mycelium > Unclassified ... | reverse complement strand
TCATACATACAATAAGGTCAAGAAGTAAGGGACGCTTTCTTTTCTAGTGAATTTATTCAGCTTAAATTAAGCTGGACTTTTCGTAGAGTGTTCTTCTAATCGGATTATAAAGACAAAAAGAGAAAAAAAATAACGTTCAATGAAACATGAAACTAACCCAGATCCAGAATGAGAAGGGTCAATGAATAGCGGGGTTTCCTTGGGGAGGGATAGCGGACAAGAGTTTTTTCGAGCGTGATGGTGACTCATCAAAGCATCACAGTTATCAGTTATCATCATCGTTATTCTTCACACTTCATGCTTTGTGTGATCCGCTGAATTATGAATTGTAGTCCATGCTGAACATCCTCTTTCTCTCCTGTAACTGCGGACCATTCACACTATATAGAGCTAAAAATACATAAAAAATCAGCATCAATCATTCAATTTTCCATTCTTGTGGAAATTCGACAAGCTTCATTTTCCACTGTCACCGAAGAATCAAGTGACTGAGTGATTTTCAGCCTAAAGAGACACAATTCCTAAACAGGTTTCCCTTCCTTGTAGGATCCGCCAAAATGAACTTGCAAAAAGCCAAGGGCTAAATAAAGTGCGTGCAACAAGTAGAAGAATCACAAGGAGCAGCAGTAGAAGAAGAAAGAGAAGCAGAAGCAAGTGCGGGAGAAGTATCGTCGGAGATGAATACCCTCATCACTTCCTACTCCAGCCATCAAACGGGAAAGGAGAAAATGCACCACCGCAACGACTGCCAAAACAAAAAAGGAGACTTCTCTCACCACGATTATATCCCCTTTTGTTTTTGCCAGACTCGAGTCATCGATCTGTGAAAATTGAGTCAGTATCGGAAGATAAAATCAGGTCATTTATGATAAGAGTCATCGAACATAAAGTGACAAATGTACACTTCCTTCCATACTCTCCAGTCTCGATATTAGTTAACAACAGGTCAAATGGGGTTTTTACTTGGTCATTACCATTACATACGTATCCGTATGACTTTTTGACAGGATAGTCAGCTAACTAACAAGGATTCTTCGATACCTATTCCTCAATTTCCGAGGGCATTAGTGGGGAGGAGAGTTTGTCAGTGACATCTGAGATTCCCTCCCAAGATCAGATTGGCACTTGGACATAAGAACAGATGTTCTTTCCCACGGACGTCGAAATTTAAAAGTTTACTCAAGTCCAAATAAATCGCGCTGACAGGACTCAACTGTCCCAGAGTCACTGAAAGGTTCGTTTGCCTGGCTCCCGGAAGCAATCGGATAGCGCTCACGTTCAAAGGAAAGGGACGTGAGAGATAATGAGATAGATCAACTTCGGCTGAAATTTACACATGTGCCAGTACTGGATTCCTCATCTATTAACAACTTGGGCGCAATGATGCACACCGTTCTGTGCTCCTTCGCAACAGAATGTGAGAAGTCAAGACCCCGAATGGACAGCCAGCCCATGATGGACATTCGATGGGTATTCGTTTACATAGGGCATCCAAAAACAGATCACACTTGCTACAATAATGTGCACGAGAAGATCGTGGGTCTTTACCGAAGAATGGAAACCCACCAGCCAGGGTGTCAGTCATCGCCCTGTATGATATATTATCCTCATGTCATATCACAGCCAGAAGAGGAGTCATCTGCCATCTTTCTAATATTAGTCATTTTGGCAGTCGACGCTTCCCAGAGCCTACATCTGTATTGTTGTTACTGTTTCTTTTCCCCCAGCTTGATACACGATATGGTGATGGTATGTAGGCATATGGGAGAGAAAATTCACCACAAGGGGATAACTCAGAACCAAGACAGCATCAGTACCCTGACGTTTGACATGTCATGTCAACTTGGACTGGTGGACAGAAGCAGATTGGACTGTGGACAGAAGCAAATTGGATATATATACAACCGAGATCGCGGAACCCTTCCAGAGGAAGCAACGTTTTCTGATAGTCACGAGAGTAATTTATCCGGAGCGTTAGGACATTTCGGTCTTTGATCTTTTCCGTCAACTACGACAAATAGGTCCATTCAGTAAGCTCTTGCTATCGCGCCACTGCGAGAGCTAAATGAATCAAAGTTTAGGGTACAGCATGACGTCGAAGGCGTAAGATACGACAGTATCCTCAATCCGAGCGAAATGGTGAACATAAAATGAAGGTCTGAGTGCTGCGAGGGCGTAAGCAATGAATTTGTTATAGGCAGTCAGCGTGCAAACCTGCCGGAAACAACCGCAGAAAATTCAAAGTCAGATGAGCTGCACATGTCCTCGTCACACCTTACCCTACAATTTACATCCTGGATCTCCAGCGACCCCGTTCCGTTTTTGAAATTTTGTTATTCATCGTGTCTTGTACTGTCATCGCTGTTTGTACCAAATTGGGAATTGTGAGCCTTGGTTGCAGTCTATATATTAACTATTCACGTGTGCATTCCCGCATATGGTTACCCTCCATATCTCGACCTTTCCTTCAGACTAGGCGTGCTTTCTTGTCAGTAATCATGCCAGGGAAGAATGAAGATACAAGCATTATACAGTTCATAGCTATCACAGGGTCGACGTAAGTATCTTATAATCAATTTCTGATCTGCCTGACCCTGTCATCAGAGATACTAGTGCAAGACAGTATTTGAAGAAACACAGACGACTGGACGCCGCAATTGATGCCTATTTTAATGACTCATCATCAACATCATCGTCATCACATTCAAGGCCAGTCGGCCGTGTTCCGCCCTCTTCTGAGATTGTCAAACAGTTTAACAGATACAAGGGTCAGACACCATAAATCGAAGACAAAGACCAGAATGCTAAATGTCTGATTCTAGACAAGGATGGTGACGATATTACTGTTGATGGCACAATGAAGTTTTGTGAGGATTTAGAAGTCGATCCTGAAGACGTTGTGTTACTCGCTCTGGCGTACGAGTTGAAATCCCCAAGGATGGCTATCTGGACGAAACAGGGGTGGGTTGAAGGCTGGAAGAAACTATCGTGCGTACATGTAATTACCTGCGGCAGTTGGATCGAAATTTCATTTCAATCATCAGTTGTGATAATTTGAGCTCCATGAGACAGGCATTACCTGGTCTCCGGGAGAAGCTTGGCTCAGATCGAGAATATTTCTCCAAGGTCTATAGCCACACATTCAATTTCTCTCGAAATGAAGGACAACGTAGTCTTGGTCAGTTTTATGAATTGAGTATTACCCGCTCTTGTCCTAATGAGAGCTCAGCTACTGAAACAGCTAAAGGACTTTGGAACCTTCTGTTGCCTCATGGCCTCAAAGGCGGCGCTATATCTACCCCTAATGCTCCTGACGATGTCGATATTAATGGCAAAAACCTGCCTGCAGAACAGAGTTGGACCATAGAACGGATTGCAATGTGGTTTCGATTCCTGGATGACAAGGGTTTGAAGGGTATCAGTCGCGACAGCTGGCTGATGGTAAGTGGGACCAGACTAATGAATACGTGTTTAGCGCGAGTTCAATGTGGAATGTAGTTCCTTGAATTCCTCTGTACCATTGATTACAGATGTTCAAATTACGATCCAGAAGGCAAGCGCCCGTGATTACAATCTCTTACCTGATCATCTAACGTTCCACTTCCTGCAGGCGCGTGGCCATCTACCATTGATGATTTCGTCGAGAGTCAGAAGCAGTAGTGACTTGCCAGATTAATGAAGTCAGGTATTTTTCTTTGTACGTTGTTCAATGCAAGATCGTGACTGATAGATTTCCAAGTTAGCTATATGCCGAGCATGAAGAGTGACTGTTGACCGCATTGGGAGGGCTCCCTGCTTACATATCTTTATTTAAGCTTCAGAGCTTTGGTGTATCGACTCCACGAACCAATGCATACCTACACCTTGGTAACACGGTCGTTATATCTGTGAAACTGCGTGAAGCCCATATGATGAGCTTCTTTCCCAAAAAATTTGCTGATCTTGTTAATTTATCTTCACTCTTGTAGGTTGACATAGATGAGCAGCCGACGAAGCCAGGGTTCTCAACAAATGAGAGAGGACTTGAATCAACTTCTCCTGATGCAAGTGCCACATCAGAACAGCGTCACTCCAAAATCAAGTGGTCAACCAGTTTTGAGAGATGTCTCAACTTGACTTCGGCATGAGATTTTTCTATGTCTCAAGATCCTGACAAATGCATGAACGCCTTTCAACATCAAAAAGCCTCTCCGAATATGTTATTGATCAGGGACGTCCAAGCTGATGCACTCCTCAATATTTCCAGATGGTTCTCGGTAAAAGGGATTCCCACCGCGCTTCAAGAAGAAGAGAAGCCCCAGAGGAACTATTACAAGAAATTGCAAGCTTCTGGAGAAATGCCTGAGTTTGGTGGTACCTGTGCACACACGCATGCCAGTGGTTCTCTCCATCTGCGTCTTTCATGTCCATATCCTATCTCATAAGTATACGCTAACGAGTGTTCTTTTGTCAGGACATCCCCAGACATCCGGATATATCCATGTCGGAGGTTTTAGTCGACGTAGACATTTGATGGAACGTTCATCGGCTGAATCCGATTATCGAACACTTTGTTGTCGAGCTGGACGATCATATGTGAGAGAAAACCTGACAAACTAGTTGTACTTCTGTTGATGACACGCCCCTTTGGCCTTGTGAATGACATTGAAGAATCGTTCTTTTGAAAGAAAGGGAGCATACAATATGGTAGTTTGAGCCCGATGAAATGGCCTCTTTCTCATGTTTGCCGGACTATAGCATCGCTTCTCAGGAATGGAAGAGAACCAGGTAACGATTAAAATACTACCACAGCCAAAACTTCATTTTATGCTTAATTCCGGCCTCTACGGAGCGGAAAGACACATTCTGGGGTCGAAGAAGGTCTGGTTCTCCCAAGAACGTACCGAAAAATAATTTTGATATTGGTGCAAGCAATCCTGGCAACATCAGTTGCCAAACGAAATATCTACATAAACTCAAAGCGAACAAAGACAGAAATAAAGGCTCTTATCAAGCCAGGCCAATCTAGTAGCGTTTCTTCTTAGCAAAATGGCGTCTCCTGGACACCGACTTCGCGGGACTCGATACTGAATACACATTCGCACGCCATGATCCACCACACTTCTCAGAGGAGTCGCCTGCGTATCGCCATCATATCAGCAGCGACACTAGCTTAGCCAGAAGAAGGTTGAACCCACCACCGCATGGCATATTGCACTCACTCTCGTCCACACTAGCACCATGTGATGTTTTCTTGATGGACTTGCCGCAGTAGCACTCTACTCCATATTCTGTAGCAGCATAATTATAGCCTAGGCCGGCACACCGAGCCGTACAGACTGCTGCTGTCATTCCGCTGCGGCTAAAAGCAGTGCCTTGGAGGAGTCGACTCCGAGAGTCGGCATAGCACCCAAGACTCTTCCAATCCTGTGAAAGACAAACCATCATCAGATCCAAGTTTTAAGAGGAGATAGACTGTGCAATTACTTACGCCACCAGCGTTTGTTGCAGCAAGAGTCAAGGCCTTGCTCGATGTTCTAAACACGCTCAGCGCCCATAACCCTCCGCAAATCGAGGAAGAGCTGCCAGAACAGGGTACAGAACATTTTGATGGCGAAGTGATATTTCCACTGGCCCCATTATTGGTCAAAGAGTAGCCACAGTAGCCTTTTATTATGTCAGACAAAAACTCGATCGACTTTCAATATACATACATTCATGCCTAATATTTTCATAAGTCAATGAAGGAGCGACAAGGTCGGAGAGGACTTACCCGTATTCAACACCAGCAAATGGATATCCCACGCAAAGGTTCTGACACAACTCGGGCGTCATAGCTTCTCTTGAATACGATGGTCCAGTGAGCGCTCGACGTGACCCCGTCGTACCTTCGTCAACGCAACCATAATAATTCCACGACCCTTCGAGGCTAGTCGGAGTCGAGGAAGGGTTGGAAGCGGTTGTCATAGATGAATCCGACTGTGCCGTCGACGTGGGATACGAACTATTCACAAGTGGGGTATGCACTGGGACTGTGGCTGGGATACCTGCTTCTGTTGTATGGATGAGCAGCAGCAGCAATGGAAGTGCCGAGACAACTCACTGAAAGCTCCAACGTAAACATTGAAATTATCTGAAAATGTCTTTGTTCAATTCCATGCCAAACTTGGGTCTTCCAACTTACAAAGATCTGGATTTGAACTGTACGTGAAATCGGCTGGTGTTTGGTTGATCAGTGTTCTTCCATTCCTCACCATTGAGACTGTAATCTTGCCCGGTGCGAGGGGAAGCTTCAACTTGTTGACACCGCTATCGACAGTGAATTGTTGTTTCGAGCTTCCACAAGCCAACGTCACTTGCCCTGGTTGTGTCGCAAGAACTATCGTCCAGAGATAATCCTACATAGTACGTAAGCCATGAGACCCATGAAGATGGAAATAAACGTACTTCAGCAAAGTTAAATCCTGTCGGTCGCGCGAGCGGATCCCCATGAGCAGTTGCTTGTGCTGGATGTGGGCGCGCCCAGAAGTAAATGGTATCCTCCTGAGGTGGCAGTGAGCGCCAGGACCGACAGATATATCGGAAGTAACTTACCGTAATAGCAGGATAACTTCCAGTCCTGTAGGCTGAGATATAATACTTGGAAAGTTCGAAGAAGGCAAGGTGAGAATATCCATCAGCCCAGGTAGTTCCAGGTGGCTGTGATCCTTTGATAGAGCTATAGCTGCAGGGATTATGAGCAAATGTGTGAGCAGAGATCATAAGAGAATTACTAATCAGATTCCCCAAAATCGTTCCTATTAATTTGATTACATAGGAGTGTATATGCATCTAAACAGTACTTACCAAGTGATCATTTCAACCATGTGTATGTCGTTTCTCATTTCCACGATCTCCTCCCAGCGATGCGAAATAAGCCAGTCATCTCCACGCTGATAGAAATTTTTGTAGTCATAGTGTGTGCTGTGATACTGATTGAAGTCACTGGTTGATACGCATCATTGTTACTCACAACATCCACGGGCTAACTGATGTCACATATTTAGTAGATGATCCCAATTGCTGAATGTCTGGGATGACTCAGCACGGTGGTGGTACGAAGTTGATGGAATGCTCACAGTATTGATCATCTGCAGTCTAGATCACGACTATCAGCATTCATGCCCATACCAATGCTTTCGGGTGCAAAGCTTACAGTCTTGTCAACGTTGCCTTGAGGCCAAGCACATCCCCAGCTGTGTGTATCTTCAGTCGTGATTCCAAAAGAGCACCGGGAAACTCACCAAAACCACGAATCTAAGCAATTCCAGTTATTGAATTGGCCTTCAATCTCCGCGATGAAGGGCATCAAGTATCCATTCGTCCGTTGCTTTATCTCCTCCCAGCCATCATTTCCTAGACATTTCCCAAGGTACGATGAGATGAGCGGACGACCGTTTATCTTGAACTGAGCTTGATTCGCAGAAAATTGATTGACAATGGCCACGACAGAATTGACGTCGCAAGGAAAGACGCTGAAGTCAAAAGAAAAAAAAAGTTTGACATTAGTCCCAGTGGCTGCACTGTAGGCATTGTGTATTTGGCCGGTTTGCCAGGAATCAGTCCCGATGTTAAGTGCGATAGCGTCACTTTGAAATCCATGTGTGAGTAAATCTCGGAGAGAAGCCAGCTCACTAACATGTCTCCAGACTCTATCTGTTGAATGTCGCTCTTCCAATCATCAATAGAGTATTCGTAGCTATTCAGATAGATAAGCGAACTGAGATATTGATGATCAGGGTCTTCACAACTCACGTATCTACAATTGATAGCATCAAAAATGACGTAGGCTCATTAGACAGCCATTTCAGAATCAGTTACTCACTGCCAACAATCTGGAGGTGGTCACTGGTGAGAAGGTCAAGATGCACAACACGTAAGGGGCGTACATGATGCATGAAGACGTATCGTTGATCGTCCTGACGAGGGACGATGCTGCTGATAGTGGCGTTCTTTGTAGATTGTTGATCCGCATCTACTTGTGATGATTGTCCAGGGAAGTACCCAGGCAATAAGCCGGCTTCAACACAGAGTAAAATGGCGAAATAATGTGCGAAAACCAGGAGAAAAAACATTGTGAATTGGTAAGGACAGTGGTGCCGGATGGGCCGATGTGTTTTTAAAGGTCTAGGACTCAGCAGAAGCTGAGCACGCGGTCCACCGGTCAGAAGTCGATGGAATGCAGGAGGCAAGTGATAGCTCACGCCACGAGAGTCAACCTAAGAACTGTAAGGAATGAAGGATTTATAGGAGTGAGCATGTATTTCTGGGTGCCACTCCAATCGTGCGTACGTCTCTGAAAATCTCAAACGTTTCAACACTGATGGGTGGTGGGATCAAGGGTCAGATTGATTATTCTGGTGAAGTACGCTGGGCCAGCAGCGCAAGTCGTCGATCTCGAGGCGATCAATTGAGGTCCTTTGCGTATGCCAGCGCTTCTGGAGCAAGGAACGAACGAAATGGAAAAAAGAGGTTTTGTGGAGATGCTAACCCACAAAGTGGTGTTGAGATGGTCTAGAGTGAGTGAGTGTTAGTGTAGAGTTACATCCGCCTTGGAAACCCAATTCTAGGGCCAAATTCGTCATCTCAGCCTTATTGTTACGTCAGGGTTGGCATACCCACAGGTCAGCAATTCACTGGAACTCGGGATTCTTGATTCTGGGCTAATACCTGGTTCTTCTAGAAGCTTACCACCCTTCCGTAGATCATGGACAGCGGATAACAGTTCGCCACAGCTGCAGTGACACCGATATGAATGAATCAGCAGCATGCCTCTGCCGGAAAAAGCTCACTTGCAGGATGCTTTTTGAGCATCCTGCATCTGGCGTTTATGACGAGTCAGTTTTGCAACAGTCGTACATCGCCACCGTCCAACCACTTTTACGACTGACGCATTGACGTACCAACTAGTAAGACAGAAGCCGCTCAACGAAAATCATCAGTGGTGATTTCTATTTCTGAGGACGATCCTCAGTAACTATTCGTTCGAGATGGGATACGAAACCTAGCAAACGAGTCCAGGTCGATCGCAGTGTTGTCTTATGTAAAAACTGCACGTTACCTAAATTGGAAAGCTTTAGCTTTCTCTCCCTTTTGATTTGCTTCTATCTAAAAACTTATCTTCATCCTTTCCTGTCATTGAGATGACTGAGACTGCAGTTGAAAAGTCCACAGAAATTATTTCTGAAAGCTTGCCAACAAGCACCGATGCCAAGAAAAAATTTCGAGCAGTGCGTCAAGGTGCGGTCAAGCAATTTCAACTCTTCTCTGATTGATTTGATTCTGCACCGCAGTGGAGTTCTACTTCGCTGACTCCAATTTGCCTTATGACAAGTGCGTTGAAAGTTTTATACTAGCAAGGCTCAAGCTTAAGCAATTCTCTCAGGTTCATGTGGACACTGCACTCACAAAACCCGGAACATTGGGTTCCCATTAAAACGATTGCCTCTTTCAAGCGCATGCGAGAATTCAAATCTGAAGATTCAGAATGGTTGCTTGACGCCCTCAAGCAAAGTACTCTACTGGAAGTTGATGAATCGCGAACGAACGTCCGCCGGACGACTGAGGTACAAGAGCCTAAAAACCAGATGGAGAGGAGTGTTTACGCGGTATGTGCGGTAATAATGGTTGCAACCTCATGACACTGACTGGTTATACTCAACCAGAAAGGTTTCGGTGAAGAGGAGCCAATTACACAAGAGCGTCTTGAAGAGTTCTTCAACCAGTACGGCAAGACTAACGTTGTTCGTATGAGGAGGGAAGACAATAAAAAGTTCAAGGTTCATTCACTTTTCGTATTAGTAAGACTGAAATTGATTTTCCCTTCAGGGTTCAGTTTTTGCAGAATTTGCTGACTTTTCAAGTGTTGACGCCTTCTTAAAGGCTGATCCAAAACCAACGTGGAATGACCAGGAGCTGTTGATCATGAGCAAGTGAGTCCTAATCGTCATAAGTTGTTCGACACCCATTCAATGGAAAGTAGGGAGGATTACTGTGAGATGAAGATCAAAGAAAAAGGGCTCACGGGCGCGGCTGCGATCAACAAGCGTGACTCAATAATTCGTACCCGCAGTTTTAATGCTTTTCGAGAAATGGACACAGGCAAAGTTACAGATGAGAAAAAGTCGAATCATTCGACGAAGCAGGTCTACCTCGATTTCATGGGAAAGAAAATTTTGATTAAAAGGGATAATCACGGGAATGGTACTGTCAATGCAGAAGACGTCTCATTTGTGAAGGGCGCCACACTCAAATTCGAAGGTTGTAAAGATGTTAGGTGGGCACAGATCAAGGTATCTTCATTCTTTAACCCTTCATACCTTTTGCTGAAATCGTCATATGAAGGACCCCCTCAAAGCCAAATTTGACAATCGTGCTCCCTATATCAAGTATTCTCATGGCGATGATTTTGGCCTAGTTGGCTTCCATAGAGCCTTGTCTGAAGATGAAATTACTTTCGTGAAGGAGACGATCAAGGTAATCGAAGACAAACCTATTACTTGGACCGTTCTCAGTGGTCAGTTTCGCCGTCTAAGTTTCATGTATTATCTAATGGGCAATCAAAATCATTAGAGGAAGATGAGAAAGCATTCCAAATAGAGCGCGCGCAAGTAGCGGCAAGAATTGCACTGACCACCGCGGCAGCCGGAAGTTCATACACAGGAAGTGGAAAAGGTGGTCGTGGTGGTCGTGGCGGGAGAGGCGGTCGTGGAGGCCGTTCTGGTGGGGATGGTGGTCGACAGAAGGGAAAATCTATCGCATCTACCTCGACAAAGTCGAAGAAAGAGGAAATCGAAAATCAAGCTGGAGAGAAAAGAAAACGAGCTGTGGAACCTGATGGTGGCCATGATGTTGGTGTACGGGGTGTGAATGCACCCCCAACTTTGACCAGTACAGGTATCGAAGAAAGTGCTACGAAAAAGGTGAAAACAGATGATGAAGGCATTGTTCCTGCTCCTGCTCCTGTTGCTGCGTCGTGATAGAAATTGTTCTGATTGGGTATCGCATGTCTAGTTTCGCTGGTTGTATGTCCTCTGTTTTGTCTATGGTTCTCTTCCCCTTGCTGTATGTTGTTAGACTGATGAGATCTTTCTCAAGACAAGAATGTACTTCTACCTTAATCGACAAGGACAATGCATCTGCAACTTCTTGGATTATATTAGACTACTTGCAGCGTGGGCTCAGGGTAAAGTCTACCATACAGACTCCTTGAAGTGGTTGGTGACTCCCATCGTATCATAATCTCACCTTTGCAAGCCGTGATAACCATAGACAGACCATGCAACCTCAAAGCTTCGACGGCCCAGTGCTTGTGATTGTCCTCAATCAACGAGGTCTGTCCGTAGTACGAATTCCAGAGTTCTGTTTTGAAACCACCAAAAGGACTACGATCAGCAGTTGATGACCAAACTTCTTATCTTCTCGTTTCAGATCGGCTCGGTCATAACCAATCACTGAGTTTATTAGATTATCTTCACTCGCCGTTTTCCTCCGCAAACGCTTCTCGGGACAACCGGTTGGTGTTCTCTCTCCCGGTATGATCCCTCTCAAATGTCCGTGATTGAGAAGATGATAGACCACTCCCGAGTCCTTTTTCACGGATGTGATTCGGGCTCAGACTGAGTGTGCTGGTGGCCTATCGCAGCACAATTACAACCCGGACTGAATTTGAATCACGAACCACGAGTACTTATTTAAATCGCCAGATTCTCTCGACCCCTCGCCTATAAACACATCCCTCGACTCTATCTCATTGATTCTCAAGTCACCTCTATCATGTCCTTTGTCACTGGCATCACAATCAATTGCACCAGTGAACGGAGTAATGGCGGTGGCATATTCCGTCCCGTTCAAGTTGATGCCAAACATCTTATTTACCAACATGGCATTATTGCACCCGTATCAAATCTTGTAGATCTGCCGTTACTGGTCTACAAGCATCCGCTAAAGGCAACTAGAGACATGGCCCTTCAAAACGAAATTGCACAAGTGTTAATGGTTGGTAAGGATGGTAAGACAACTACTGAGTAGGTCATACTCCCTTTTCTGATGTGGGCTGGTGTTGAGCGTTCTGTAGTTTTACGGAGAAACCTGGAAGCGTAAGTTTTGCGATTTCGCTTTGGTAGAGGTCTTCTAAGTTCTTTGGGCGGCTGACATAACAGGTCACCATTGTGAGGAAGGATGGCAAGCCTCTCACAAGGCCAGCCATTGAAGCAATTTGGATGTTCAACGATTACTTCCTTGAGCAACTCCAAGAAGATAAGCGCATTGCTGAACAGCTGCTCAATCGCACTGACTTCGATAATTTTTGCGAGGATTACAAGGAAGATAGAATTCTACAGGGCCATATTACCTTTACATGCTTGGAGCTGCCTTTGTGATCTTGGTTGCATACTCTTTCTGCACTTTCTCTGGTAGGATCATTTGTTGGCTACACATAGATTCTACAGATATACAGCATCGCGTCTGATATTTACTCGCAGTAACTGAACGCTGAGTGTTTCAGAGTTTGGCACGCAGCAATGCGGCGTGCATTTGACCTCGTTTAAGTATAGGTTTAATAGATTTCTGTAAAATTGGATTCTTGAATTCTAAGTTTGCTCCTTTAAGAGGGTTGACACACCTCATAAGCAATGGGTATCTCGACCTGATTGAGTGGCTCATCTTGAGCGCGTTTCCAAAGTTGCTCATAAACCTTGCCATCATATACCCCGAGAGCGCTGGTAATTAGAACGTTTTTCAGTCGATACGGGGATGAGATTCCAGTAGATGGGTCTAACCTATCTAATTCCCAGTCTGTGAAGCCGAATGCATCTGTCAGGCCAACAGCCTCGGGTAACAACTCAATACTGATATCTTTGATAGCGAGTCTCAAGGTGCGAGTAGCATTCCGACCACTGCTCGTACCAAAGGCACCGAACGAAAGGAGATCCACAATACCCGTTTCTAGAGTTGTCAAAAGGAACTGAATACAGCACATCACTCAGCAAATCGATCCGGAAAAGCGAGAACGAACTCACTAAAAGATATAGCTTCTCAAGGTGTCTGATGTCATCTTGTCTTCCAGCAATTTCATCTGGAAGGCTTTTAATAATATCTCCCACTCGAGCAGCGACAAATGCCTCTGTAACGGCCTTTGCCACGCGCTGGCCAGCAAATACATCAAGTTCGTCAATGTTCTGGGCGTACTCGCGGACGAGTAATGCTGCACGCCACTCCAAAAGATGAATAGCAGTAGTAGGATCCTGCCAAGTAGTATCTGGAGGCAGAGAAGGCCCGGTTGCATTGCCAAGGAGAAGACGGAGGTACGTAGTGGAAGGGGAAAGGGCAGAAGCGTCTCTCGATTCAAGCATATTGTTGTGCGATTTGACTGCAGCTCGGACAACTTGCTGATCAAGGACGAAGTTATCTCCTTCATAACTATATAAGTGTTGGTACACATTTATAGGGTTGAAAAGGAAATGATGATAGGACGCACGTTGCACTTGGTAAATGGTCAGCGTAAAGACGGCCGAGTCCTGAGAAGGCACTATATCCATGGCCACCCATAGAGCGTCTAGCGACTTCCACGTCCTGGATACCGGTAGTTGTGACGAGAACTTTAAGGCCACTCGTGATAGCATGCATCTCGGCGAGGAGGGAGGCATCGCCTTTTTGTAGATGACTGGACATGACTTCAAATGAACGGATCTAAAGAAATTGAAACATGAGCGACTCTCTGGAAACAGGAACGGCTGAAATAAGACAGACAACAGCCTTTCCGAGGCATATGAATACATAGGCATGCGAAATGATGGGAAGGAGACGACCGTAAACGGCAGAGTAGGAAATTGCTTGACGTTCTAAGCCTTGAGGTCCCTTCTCTCCTTGCCGGCGAACAATAGCATAACGGATGGATATGGTGGCAGCTATGCTGAGATGTTAGAGAAATGTATGTACACATGATGATACCAACCCTTAGCCATAGTCCAACCTGCTAAAGTCACCATATTTGCACGGATGAATAACATCTGGTGGGCGACTTTTGAAAACTACCATCTTACTCAGTTCTTGGCACTTACTCCTCCATAATTCAGCTTTGCATGGGGCGGTTGGACATATTGGCTGTCATCTGTGACCTGAGCAAACTTGGAAAGCATCTGAGTTTTCGGGATGCGAACGTGATTAAAGCGAGCAAAACCGTTATCTGTTGCGGCATGACCTCCCAAAGATTTGGGACCAATATCTCCAATTGTAATCCCAGGAAGGACCTTGTGATTGTCTCAGTTGACAGTCAGTCAGCTCC
>Ga0157365_10000696_pt1 | contig 14304 bp, 9 predicted proteins | sample AttsexASBM3_FD_111478 | JGI IMG/M metagenome (GOLD analysis project Ga0157365, IMG submission 111478) | Fungus gardens microbial communities from leaf cutter ant in Ribeirão Preto, State of São Paulo, Brazil - Atta sexdens ASBM3 | ecosystem: Host-associated > Fungi > Mycelium > Unclassified ... | reverse complement strand
TAAGCATTATTTCTGTCAGCAGTTTATCGATACGCATCAGGTTTTCGATCCCGAAACCCTGCCATGGCCCGAACTGACAGATGAGGAACTCGCCCGGCTTCGCGCTGTCCCGTTCTGGCAGGAGGTGTATCACACCGAACGCCGGGCCGGGGCTATCGTCGATGCCTTCACCCCCCAGATCATCGATCCGGAGGTGAAGGAGGCGGTGCGTCTTCAGGGGTATGAAGAGGCGCGTCATGCCGATCTGATCCGCGTCATGATCGAGCGTTACGGCTTGGACGCCCAGAAGCAGCCTCTCGAGAAATTTCCGGCTGATCTGGAAAAGGCCTTCATCGATTTCGGCTTTGGTGAATGTCTCGACGCCTTCCTCGGCTTCGGCGCGTTCAAGAGTGCGCGTCAGTCTCAATTCCTGCCCGAAAAGATGTTCGAGATCTTCGACATCCTGATGTTCGAAGAAACGCGGCATATCGTCTTCTTCATCAACTACATGGCATGGCGCGAAAAACGACGCGGTCTTGGTCGCGCGCGGCGCTCTGTGAAATCGTTCCGCTTTTATCTGCGGGCGCTCAGCCGTTTGCTGGGCATGGTACGCCGCGGTCAGGAACCCAATGACGGCCGCGACTTTGCCGTTACCCAGACCAATCTCTTCCTGGACGGGTTTTCCTTCCGGGGATTCGTGGAAGATTGTTACCGGGAGAATGCTCGCCGCATGACCGCGTTTGACCCTGGCCTCATGCAGCCGCGTCTGTTGCCCGGCATCGCAGATCTGGCGCTGCGCGGGCTGCGTCTCTGGGACAAGGGGCGCGGCCTCTCGCGCTGATTGTTGGTCATTTCGCGTTCGGCGTGAATCAGCGGTCTGACGGCTGCTCACGCCACGCCGAGAAAATTGCGTCTCTGGGGCGCTGCCGTGCCGTCCGGTATGGCTTTGCCGAGTCATCGTGAATGATGCCCAGCCTGAGAGCCGTATGAGGGCACGGGATTTCGCCCTTACTGGAACTGAAGATATGGCCGGCCGCTCGATGTCGGCGGAAGCTTGCCGGTTGTTCGGTCCCGGTCAGTATCCTGCCATATCTTCGAATATGCATTCGGAACAATAAGCAATCGAAATGATAAGAGTAACGATACGCGCGGTTGGGTCGGTGCAGTCGCGTCCCGTGTCCTCGCTCTCATCGCGCACAGGGTGCGTCGTCAGAAAATCAGAACTGATCACCGTTGGGTGCGATGAACGTTTTCGCAATTACTGTTGTACCACGACCTTTACTTTTTCCGGTCAGATGGACTGGCCATCGTATGGTGGACGCTCTGAAGCAGCCGGAAACGGAAGAATGCTGGTTGGTACGCATCTGCAAGGATGCACTCGGTCACAACGTCCGCACACGCATGCTCCTCAATCACCAGTCAATCTATCTCGACAGATCTCAAACCCAGTATCGCTATTTCCATGTCGAACTCGATGAGCATGAAGCAATCTGGGCACGGGCGCGCTGACCGAGAGCTATCTCGATACAGGCAATCGGGAGCAATTCGCCAATGCCCCCTTCACGATCCTGTCGCCTCAGTTCCGTTCGGGTGGCTCGTCCACTCTGCCGCTTGAGACATCGCGTGACTTCGTCGAACCCATTTACGAGGCGCTCCTGGCCCGCATCGGCCGCAGCATGGAAACGCCTGTCCTCTCCCAGGATCCAAAGCTGCATTTGTGCACGGAGGATGGTCGCGTCATTCAGCCCGCGCGTGTCGGTCCTGCCGGATATGTCTACATGATTCCCGCTTCGGTCGGATCGGTCCGGCTGATGTCCGAAACAGGCTGCCCGGCAGCCGTTATCGGTCCATATGTGGATGATCGACGCGAACTTGGCGTGGCTGTGGAGGAGATCTCACTGTTCTCGCCTTCAGGCATGCAGGCGCTCGACACCATATTCAACACCCCGGTCATTGAGGGGTGGCACGCTCCCGAGGGTACGCATCATCGCTGGACCGATGGGGCGGCCCATCTGGTGCTCGGAGCCGACGGGGCGCAGCGCGTCCTGAATATCAGGCTCGCTGCGGTCGGTCCCTATGCCGAAACCGCTGCGTCATCGTCGGGGCCGGTTCATTCCGCAATCACTTGCGCGAACGAAAACGCCCGAAGCGTGACAGCACCGCGACGCCGGATGTCTGTCTGACCGATTCGTCGGACCTGAAGGGGCGGTGGTGATGCCGCCCCGATAGAAAGGCCTTTCTCGCCTCAGGCGAGACCCAGCAGGTGCTCCGTATCCGGATCGACTGGAATACCCAGTTCGGCGCGTAGATCGGCCTCTTCCCATTCCTTGTCCCCCGGCGCGCAGACCGGCACACCCGGTTCTGATGCGGGTGAGGCGCGCAGGAGGTCGAGATAATCTCTCATCCCGGCCTCGAAAGCGTCCTGCCCGATGAAGCGGGTCGGGTCGAACGCCACCATGATATGGCCCACGTTTTGCGGCTTGTGGCCCTCCTGAGCGGCCGCGGTGGAGGTCATGATCGGGTCGGGGTCCGCGCCCGAAAGCACGGCAGAGAGGATCGTGACCATACCGGCCAGGGCAGCGCCCTTATGGCCATAGGCCATTCCCCCAAGCGGCTGCAGGAACCGTGCCTGAGTGGCGTCCAGCGTCGGGTGTCCCTCTTCGTTCAGGGCGACTTCTGGCGGAAGGGGCAGGCCGAGGCTGCGGTAAAGTTTCACCCGGTTGAACGGGATGGATGAGGTGGCCATGTCGAGCAGCCAGGGCCGCCTGTCGCGCACGGGCGCGCCCATGGCGATGGGGTTGGTGCCATGAAAGGGCGCCCGCCCACCGGCCAGGGCTACGGCGGGGTCGGAATTGCTCAGGACAAGCGAGACGACCCCCTGCTCCGCTGCCGCCAGCGCATAGGCGCCACCCGCCCCGTAATGGGTCGAGTGATGGACGGTCACGGCGCCGACCCCACAGGTGCGGGCAAGGGACACTGCGTGGTCCATCGCCTCATAGGAGGCCGCATGCGCCAGGCCGAAATCGGCATCCAGTCGTCCAGTGGCAGGTGCCGTATGGCTGAACTGGCGTCGGGGCCGCTTGTTGACCCCTCCTTTCTCAAGCATGTCCACGTAGTAGCCGATCAGGCGCACACCGTGGCTGTCTGTGCCGAGCTGTGAGGCATGCATCATGGCGCGCACAGTTTGGGCGGCATCGTCGGGCAGGGCTCCGGCCCCGACGAGTCTGGTCTGGCAGGCCTCGGCGAGGCGCGCTGCCGGGTAGCGAGTGGCTTTGTCCATGGTGATCCGTTTTCAGCGGTTATGAGAGCCGAGCATCTGCCGTGCCCGTTCGCGATCAAGTGCGCCCTCCCATGCTGCAAGAACGACCGGTGCAACGCAATTCCCCGCCAGATTGCCCACGGCACGCGCAATGCCGCTGAACCAGTCGACGGCGATCAGCAGAACAAGGCTCGAGAGCGGGATCGAGGGCGCGGCGGCCATGGTCGCCGCCAGAACCACAATGGCGATTCCGGGAACACCATGGGCCCCCTTGGAGGTGATGAGCGCCGTGGCAAGCATCGAAAAAATTTGCGTGAGGGTGAGCGGGGTATGGGTTACCTCCGCCAGGAACACGATGGCGAATCCAAGATAGATCGAGAGCGCATCGAGATTGAGAGAATATCCGGCCGGTACGACGAGCCCCACGACCTGACGGGAAATGCCAAGCGCCTCGAGTTTGGTCATGATACTGGGCAGCACGGAATCGGAGCTCGTGGTTGCCGTGACGATCAGGATCTCTTCGCGGAAATAGCGTAAGAAATGGACCGGGTTGATACGGCATAGTGCGAGAAGGCCGCCCAGAATCACCACGATAAATACGGCGATGGCGCTGAAATACAGAATGACAAACAGGGCCAGATGATCAATGGCATCGAGACCGTATTCCGCAACGGTCATCGAGACGGCACCGAAGACACCCAGGGGAGCGGTGGCGATGATCACGCGCATCATGCGTGAAAACAGCGCCGAGAAGCTCTCGATCAGTCGGGTGATGGGCGCACCGGCCTCGCCCAGACGCGACAGGCAGCATCCGAGCAGAACGGCGAAAAACAGGATCTGGAGAATATTCCCTTCTGCGAAGGCGGCGACCGGCGACCTTGGGATAAGGTTGAGAATGAAGCCGGTCACGCCTTGTCCGTGCAGTGCATGAGCGTTGGCGGCATAGCTCGCGACCGCATGTGCGTCTTCGGGGCTGGGGGTATAGCTCATGCCACGCCCAGGGTGGAGCAGCAGCGCCGCCCCCACCGAAAGCAGAAGCACAAATGTGGTCATGGCCTCAAAATAGATGAGCGCCCGGCTGCCCAGGCGACCGACTGCGCCCAGAGACCCGGCACCGGTAATGCCGCTGACCACGATGCAGAACAGCAACGGTCCCACAATCATCAGGATGAGGCGCAGGAACAGATCGGTCATCCAGCGGCATTGATGCGCGAGATGCGGAGCGAAGAGCCCAAGCAGGATGCCGCCTAATGTCGCGATGATGACCTGAATGAAAATACCGGGGCGATACCGGGCGGATTTCTTCAGGTCATAGGTGCTCAAACGCGCTCTCCATCAGCTCGACAGATGAACGCCCCGGTGTGGCCGGGGCGGGGGATCAGTAGGTTACGTTGATCTTCGCGCCAACGAAACGGGGCAGGCCCGGTATGACGCCATAGAACGTGGCCTGCGTGCCGCCCGAGAGCCAGTAGCGGCGATCGGCCAGATTCTGCCCGTAGACGGTGAGCGACCAGTGCTGCTTGGGCGCGGCGAAGGTCAGGAAGGAGTTGAGCAGGAAATAGGCAGGTGCACGATAGATGCCGCCATCGCCGATATGCTGAGGCTGCGTCTGGGCACCACGGTAATTGTAGTCGACGTCGAAGCTCATGCGATAATCGGCAAATACGTTCCAGCTATAGACCGCTGCACCCGACAGCGTGAGGTTTGCGAGGCCCATATTATAGCCGTTGTAATTGGTATAGACGGGCGACCAGACGCCGGTGGAGGCGAATTGTGCCGTGGTTGCCCCTCGGTTCAGGCTCTGGAACTGGGTGTAGACGCCATTCTGGTAGCCAAAATTCTGCGTCAGAACGAGGCCATGGAACGGATGCGCCTCCATGTCGAATTCGGCACCGTAGATATAGGAGCGTGGGGCGTTCACATAGCCGCCCAAAACGCCATAGGGCGGCACCAGAATGCTGCCGAGAATCTGCTGGTCGCGATAATCATAATAGAAGCCCGCCGCATTGAAACGCAGGCGGCGGTTGAACAGCATGGATTTGAAACCACCCTCATAGGTGAGGACCGATTCAGGCTTGAACGGGCGCAGCTGGTTGGCATTCTGGGTGATATTGGCCGAAAAGCCGCCGGGCTTGAACCCCTTGGAAAAAATGGCATAGCCCATGATGTTGGGGGTGACCTGATACTGCGCGCCCACTCGACCGCCGAACTGGTTCGTCAGCGCACCGGCATTGCCGAAATTGGTTTGTGAGGTGGCCAGCCCGGTATTCAGATTGACGTTGGTGCTCGTCAGATTGAGCATCTGACGGTCGTCGGAATCATGATTGACCGCCCCGATCAGGGTCAGTTTCGGCAGGATACGATAGCTGAGCTGCACGTATTGATTGAAGTTCTGCTGATTCTGACGATAGGCCGTTTCGTTCAGCGGCGTCGTGCCGGGGCGGTCCGAGCTGTCGTACCAGAAGCTTTGCGCCATACGAGCGCGGCTGTAATACAGGCCCGTTTCCCAGTGGAAGCGCGCCTTGGGGTCACGCGATTCCAGCTTTACTTCCTGGGAGAACACATTGGTCTGGTTGTTGCGGAACATGTTGCCGTAGGATTTGACCGAGTTGGTCTGGTTCGTCAGCTCATGCTCGTCGACCATTTCATAGGCGCTTTGTGACCACAGACGCGCCCAGGTAAATTCCTTGGTGTAACGGGCATTGGCGCCCCAGAAGAGATTATCCTCGCGTGGCTTTGAATTGTTCGGATCAATGCCGATGATCTTTGCAAAGCGCGGGTCGAGCCCCCAGGCCGTCTGGTAGATGTCGCCTGTGATGGGGACGCCGTAGGAATTATAGAGATTATGCCCGGAGGATGACTCCGACTGGTCGGTCGTCCAGTGTCCACCAATATCGAGGCGTGAGGTCTCGTCGATCGTCCAGCGCAGCTTGCCGCGCAGCGCGCCGATATTGCTGTTGCCGTAGCCGCTCCCCTGCGCATTGTGCTGGAACCCGCCGCCTGTGAGCGACTGACCGGCGATGCGATACGACACGCTCTTTGATAGCGGTCCTGAAACGAAACCTTCCACGCGATTACGTCCGTAGCTGGCAATATCCTCTGTCAGCCCGGCATGGAATTGCTGGGTCGGGTCGCCGGTATGGAAATTGATCTCACCGCCTGTTGTAGGCTGACCGTGGGTGAAGCCCGAAGCGCCGGGGGCAACGGAAACGTCATCCATATCGAACAGGATACCCGTGGTCATGATGCTGACCGGGTAGGCGATGCCATCGACATAAGGCATGACCGAGGGCGTGTTGTTCTGGGTGAAATCCATCAGCCCGACACCGCGCAGCGCAAAATTGAGCGCGGCACTGCCGAAGCTGGGCTGAATGGTCAGGTTGGGCGCTACACGCACGATATCGGTCAGTTGCCGAACGTTCCGGTTCTGCAATTCCTGGCGGGAAAGAACGGTCTCCGAATGGGCGTCATGCTGCCCTGCGCTGGTTACCCCGCGCCGTGCCGAAACATGGACGGTTTCGCTGCTGCCCTCCCGGGATGAGGCGCGATGGCGTGAGGCGCTCTTGCCCGTCTTTGTGCGTGTCATGCCCTTATGGCCTGAAGCGTCGCTCCCTGACATGCCCTGCTGGGCGACCGGCATCGGTGCTGCGAGGGCGGAAACGCCGTCTGAAATGGGCCATACCGCCATTGTCGTGACTAGTAAGGCGGCGCGACAGGAGAAGGGGTGGGCAAGGCGCGACGTCAGGGGGTGAGGCATTCTGGGCTCCGTGGCGTCTTTGAGCGAGGTCGACGCGGCATTCCGGGGATTATCTTGTATACTAATTAGAATACAAATTGGATCAATTCAACATCGGAATGAAGGGTTCCGCCGATTCCCGAATGCGGGAGGGTACAGGTCGTATTTCGTCACGCTCGACGCTTGTCCCGACGCTTGCCGAAGCAGAAGGAGACGGGCATAGATTCAGCATGCCCTACGAAAACAGGCCGTCCAGCGACAGGCCCTCCAAAGACCGGCCCTACGACAAGAGCGAGCCCGAGCGCGCCAGCGGGCTCGTCATCGAGGAGAAGATCATCCGCGCCGTGCTTTCGGGACGTATCGCTCCCGGTGAGCGTTTCGGCGAGAAGGAAGTGGGCGAGATTTTCGGCGTATCGCGCACCATGGTGCGCGAGGCGATGATCCGACTCAGTTCACGCGGGCTGGTGGATGTGACGCCAAGACGCGGGTGGTTCGTCATCGAGCCCAGCGTGGCGGAAGCACGCGAGGTGATCGAGGCGCGGCGTGCCGTCGAATCCGGTTTGATCCTGGATCATGGTCTTGTCGGAGCAGAGGCCATAGCCCGGTTGCGTAGCCATCTGCATGCTCAGGAGAGCGCACTTGCAGGCCAGGATCTGGCCCGGCGCTCCTACCTGCTCGGGCATTTTCATGTGCACATTGCCGATGTGCTCGGCAATTCCGTTATCGCAACGATACTCGAGAATCTAACGGCTCGGACCGTTCTGATTGCCGCGCTTTACCAATCGGACGAGGATGCTCAGCATTCCTGCCAGGACCATGCCGCGCTGATCGGGGCCATGGAAAGAGGGGACCGGGACGAGGCTCTGAGGATCACGCGCGATCATCTGATCCATCTCGAGAAGGCGCTGCGCAACCGCGCCCGCAGTAACCGGCACGACCGTTTGCATGAGGCCTTTGCCGAATCCCGGGATTGAGAGACGAATCCCGGTTTGCGATCACGCGCTCTCCCAGCGTCCTTCAGGGCTTGGACGATGTGCAGCTTCAGAGATTGCCGTCCACAGTAAAGCCGAACGCACGAGGCTGCCCCATCTGCGCCTGAAGCCCTGCCCAGTTGGTACGCCCGCTGAACAGGATCGTCTCGTTCGTCAGGTTCTTCGTGTAGAACCGGATGGTATAGTGACGGGTGCGATAGCCGATATGGGCATTGAGCACGTTGTAGTTTCCGGCGATGAGACCCGTGCCGCTCTCGACCTGCGACGTATAGCTCCCGACACGGTTATAATTTGCCCCGAGAAAAAGCCCGTTATGAAAGGTTTTTTCGACCCCGATATTCAATGTGGCTGAGGGCGCATTGCTGAATTTTTTTCCAACCACGGAGCGATAGGCCGCAGGGGCGTCAAGGATCTTCGTGTCCAGCAGCCCCAATCCGCCGGAGAGATGCAGCGAGCGTGTCAGGTGATAAATCGCCTCAAGCTCAAGGCCGATACTGCGGCCGTGGGGAATGTTCACGAAGGTGTAATTCAGCAGGTCCTGATAATCGTGGAAGTCATTGTAAAAGAGATTCGTGTTGAGGCTCAGTTTCCGGTCGAGAAGCTCGGTATGCCCGCCCAGCTCATAGGTGGTGACCGTCTCCTGACCATATTGATAATAGGTGCCGTTATCCCAGTCGATCGCGCCACCGCCGGGGTTATAGCCCCGACGCACGGTGAAGCTCGCACTTGTGACGGGAGTGAAGCGGTAGCTCAATCCGCCCTTTGGCAGAAACATGGTGGTATTGCTATTCAGCGCGACCTTGCCCCATGACAGGGCTACATTGCGCGTCTGTGCCTCGTGTTCGACGCGGGCTCCGGCAATCAGGCTCAGCCCTCCGATCAGGTGCAGCGTGCCATCCAGATATCCGGCATAGGTTGTCTCCGCGTCCGGTCCGTTCACGCCCATATCCGAGCGGATGTTCTGGTCGCGGTTAAAGAAGTAGAACCCGGCCACGCCGTTCAGCCAGTTGCTGGCCGGAGCGAAGACGAGACGGTCCTCAACCGTATTGTTCTGTTCTTTCAAGGCAAGGTGGCCGAGGCTGTTGATGCTCCCCAGCGCATTGCCCTGGCGGAAAAGCGCATCGTACCAGACATGGCCATAGGTCAGCTCATTGGTCAGCGCAGCATTAAGGCGATAGCTCGCCCGCAGGCTGGCCTGATCGATGCTGGAGCGGGACACACGGGTGTTCATGTCGGGGTTGTCGAAGCGCAGGCGGGAGAGGTCAGGCCCCGTTGCCATGTAGAGATATTCTCCGTGCTGCTCGCGATGCCAGCCTTGAAGCGTGACCTTGAGCGCCGGGATGAGTTTCGGCGTCCAGAGCAGTTTGCCCCGTACAGATGTCTGATTGACCTCTCTTGGGTCGAAGGGCCAGGCCTTGCCCGGATAATGAATATAGCTGTTGCCTCTCATCCCGTCGGTCGTCAGGCGAAACGCCAGCTCATCCTTCAGGATCGGGCCTGAAACCATCCCGCCGAATACGCCTTTGCTGCCGGCGCTCTCATAGCCACCGCGAAGCGCCGCCTGCCAGAATTGTGTCGGCGCCTTGGAGCTGAGGGTGATCGCCCCGCCGATCGCGTTTCTTCCCTGCGTGGTGGCCTGCGGTCCGCGCAGAACGCTCACCTGTTCCACGTCCCACGTGCCAGCATCCACGTATCGTTGCCCCGAATAGGTCTCGGGCAAGCCATCGATGATGGTGGCCGTACGGGGCCGACTCCCTGACATCAGGCTGAAAATCCCGCCAGCGGCACCGGATCCGGTCACACCGCGAATGGTCGGGATGTCGGCGGCATTGCCGATCATGTTCGGCACACGGTTTACCACATCGTAGAGCGAGCGATACTCGCTTGCGTCCAGATGGCGCAGGATCGTCACTGCGCTATTCGTGTTCTGCAACCGGTCCAGCTTGTCGCCGACGACGATGATCGTCTCGCCCGGATGAGCGCTCTGCGCCTCTCGCGGCGTTGGTCTCTCTCCCTTGGGGACAGGTCGGGTAGTGGATGGCGTGCGTGCAGGGGATTTGTCTGTGGGCCGCGTGCGAATGTCCGAGGCGCCGAAGATGATACCGTCCGTCGCATGTGCCGGGGCCGGTATGGCGAAGACCCCGGCCACCGTGGCGAGGCGTATGGCGCGTGTGAGGGAAGGGGGGCGCAGGCGCGTCAGGGCCGTCTCGAGGGGGAGGGTCATCAAAGATTTCCAGAGGAATATATGATAATGATTCTCATTATCACTAAACGGAAATGATATGACTGGAAAGACAGCAAACAGAGCCAGTATTTCCTTGTTGCGCCGAAGGCACAGCGGCGAGCGGGGCAAGAACCTCTGCGGTTTCACCCGCCCTTTGCGTAAGGTCTCCCTGCTCGCGAAGTGTGTTTGCCCAGTAAAGGAGAGAGCTATACCGCTCTGATAGGCTTCCTCGATCACTGATCGCGGAACAATCAGTTATCACCGCTCTCCAGACGCAGCTATGCCCTGTGCCTATGACGATCTCGCCTGCACTCGCCCTGAAGCTCAATCCGCACCTCGCCGCCACCTTGCCTTCGGCGCTGTTCACCCATCCGGTTTTCGGGCGTGACCTGCGTGTCGGTACGCGAGGGTCGCCACTGGCGCTGGTCCAGACCCGCAGCTTCATGGCGCAGCTCGGGCAGGCTTATCCGTTTCTCGAAATTTTCGGATCGATCAAGGCGCAGGAAATCTTGACCCGCGGCGATCGCGACCAAAGCCGTCGTCTGGCGGAGATTGGTGGGAAAGGTCTTTTTTCCAAGGAAATTCATGAGGCATTGCGCGCAGGTAGGATCGATTTTGCCGTGCACAGTCTCAAGGATCTGGAAACCTTCCTGCCGGATGATCTCCTATTGGGCTGCACGTTGCGCCGCGAGGACCCGCGCGACGCGCTGGTCCTGCGTGACCGTGACGGCCTGTGTCCCGGGGGCGATCCGCTCTCGGCACTCCGTAAGGGCGCGATCATCGGGTGCGCTTCGATACGACGTCAGGCGCAGCTTCTGGCGCGCCGGCCTGATCTGCGATTCCGCCTGATTCGAGGCAATGTGCAGACACGGCTGCGCAAGCTGGAGGCGGGAGAATGCGACGCGACATTTCTCGCTCTGGCAGGCCTCAACCGCCTCGGGCTGGGGGATCGGGCGGATGTGGTATTCGAGCCTGAGGCGATGCTGCCTGCTTGTGGCCAAGGAATCATCGGCATCACCCTGCGCCGCAAGGATGACGGGTTGCTGGCGCTCATGCCTGCGCTCGAGGATCGCATGACGCGTCACGCCGCCATGGCCGAGCGCGCCTTGCTCGAAGGGTTGGATGGCTCTTGCCGTACGCCGATCGGGGGATATGCCTCGGTGGGAGAAGGCCGTCTTACCTTGCATGGCCTGATCGCCTCTGAGGATGGCAGTTTTGTGCTGCGCCGATCTCTCACGGCTTCTCCTGAAGAAGCTTCCGCTATGGGGGCCGAACTCGCCGCGATCATGCGTCGCGATACTCCCCGGGAGATATTTGACCGCCTGATCGGGCAGCCCGGCTGGTAGGGACAACGCGACAGGAGGCAGGCCCTGCCTCCATTCGGATCTTATCCGGAAGTTGGTCGCTGCGAAGCCGGCCGCTCCCATCACGGAGACGGGCGATGGGATGCGCCGCGCGCATGAAACCCGTCTCAGCGTCCCAAAAGGTTCCTACCACGCATAGGCTTCGGGTGCCTCGCCCCGCGGCCCCGGCCAGATCTTGTCCAGACGGGCAAGGATTTCTTTATCCAGAGCGATCGTCGTGGCGTGAAGCTGGAGGGTGAGCTGCTCCGCCAGGCGCGGACCGACGATCGGCGCGGTGACACCGGGCTGGTGCAGCAGCCAGGCAAGGGAAATGGCCGCCGGGTCTTCGCCCAGGCTGTGACAGAGGGATTCATAGGACTCGATGCGCGATCTGAGGTCTTCACTCTGGTTTACCAGGGCCGCCCGCCTTCCGCCGTCAGGATGGTTCAGGATGCCCCCGAGCAGTCCTCCCGCGAGCGGGCTCCAGGGAATGACCCCTATGCCATGATAACGGGCAGCAGGCAGGACCTCACTCTCGATGGCACGGTTGGTGAGATTATAAAGGCTCTGCTCGGAAACGAGGCCAAGCCTGCGGCCCTGCGCGGCGAAACCCTGCGCTGTTGCCAGATGCCAGCCTGCGAAATTGCTGCTGCCGACATAGCTGATCTTCCCTTGCTGGATCAGGACATCCATGGCCTGCCAGATTTCCTCCCAGGGAGTCGACCGGTCGATATGATGCATCTGGTACAGGTCGATATGGTCTGTCTTCAGGCGCTTCAGGCTCGCGTCGCAGGCCCGCCTGATATGATAGGCGGACAGATGCCGGTCATTGGGGCCATATCCCATGGGTTGATAGAGCTTTGTCGCAAGCACGATCTGATCGCGCCGCCCCCCTTGTACGAGCCATCGGCCGATGATTTCTTCGGAAAGGCCGTATCCTTTCTCCATGTCGGGTTTTTGCGGCCCCCCATAGACATCGGCGGTGTCGATCATGGTGATCCCCTCTTCGAGGGCTCGGTCCATGATCGAAAAGGATTCTGCTTCGTCGGTGAGATACCCGAAATTCATCGTACCCAGGATGATCTGGCTGATTTTCAGGCCGCTTCGGCCTAGAGGGCGATACTGCATGACTGCCTCCCGAGATAACTGAAGCGCCTGTCAGGACCGGAATGTCCCGGCGCCCCTGTTTCCTGCATGGCACGGCGCGTTCCTGCCGATTAGGGGCATAAAGCAGCATGGATCTATTGTTTTGATGCATGAAACCCAGGAAGCCGGAAGCGGGCATGACAGGGAGAAAAGCGCGGTAGTGCCTGTCAGAGATATAGAGACAAACGGTTGGAGTAATAAGCCGAGAGTTCCTAGGACAATTCCAACAGTAATGACCGTGCAGAAACCATGGTTGTTATTCATTGTCTTGGAGTTCGGAAATGAGATTGCTGAAATTCGGCATGGCGGCGTTGATCGCGACCACGACCCTGACCACGATGCCCAGCGCAGCCCGTGCAGACGGTATCGAAAACCCCAACGAATTCTATTGGCCCACACGGCTCAGCCTGGCACCGCTGCGCCTGCATGATGCGGCGTCGAACCCCTACGGGCCCGATTTCGTCTATACCAGGGACTTCCGCAAGCTGGATCTCGAGGCTGTCAAAGCCGATATCCGCAAGACCCTGACCCAATCCCAGCCCTGGTGGCCTGCCGATTACGGCACTTACGCGCCGTTTTTCGTGCGTATGGCCTGGCACGCGGCTGGGACCTATCGCGCCATGGATGGGCGCGGCGGTGAAGAAGGCGCCGAGCAACGTTTCGAGCAGCTGAACAGCTGGCCTGATAACGCCAGTCTGGACAAGGCGCGCCGCCTGCTCTGGCCGGTCAAGAAAAAATACGGTCGCAACCTTTCCTGGGGCGATCTGATGGTGCTCACAGGGAATGTTTCGCTGGAGTCCATGGGCTTCAAGACTCTGGGCTTTGCCGGTGGACGCGCGGATGACTGGGAGAGCGAGCTGGTTTACTGGGGCCCCGGCACCCAGTTCATGAGTTCGAACGTCGATTCACAGATCAAGAAATCCAGTGTCGAGCCGGGTGGCCATCTGCCGAAGCCTCTGGCCTCGACCACCAAGGGGCTGATCTATGTGAATCCCGAGGGACCCAATGGCGTGCCGGACCCGGCAGCGGCGGCGCAGATGATTCGCCTCGCCTTTGGGCGCATGGCCATGAATGACGAGGAAACCGTTGCCCTGATCGCGGGCGGTCATACCTTCGGCAAGGCGCATGGTGCGGCTTCCGCCACCAAATGCGTAGGGGTTGCGCCTGCTGCGGCGCCTGTCGAGCAGCAGGGTCTGGGCTGGGCCAACCACTGTGCGCAGGGCAAGCTGAAGGCGACCGATGCCATTACCAGCGGGCTCGAGGGCGCATGGTCGGCCGACCCGATCCATTTCACCTCGCAATATCTCGATAATCTGCTGGGGCATGAATGGGTCAAGACCAAGAGCCCGGCCGGTGCCACGCAATGGGTGCCCAAGGACGCCGAGAATATCGTTCCCGATGCCAGCGACCCGAACAAGCTGCATCCGCTGATGATGTTCACGACCGATATCGCGCTGCGCACCGACCCCTCCTATCGGGCTATCATCACGCGCTGGGCCGCGCATCCCGAGCAGTTCGCCGATGCGTTCGCCCATGCCTGGTTCAAGCTGACCCATCGCGATCTGGGGCCGAAATCGCGCTATTTCGGGTCTGAAGTCCCATCCGCCGACTTCCTGTGGCAGGAC